>Ga0209310_1000036_pt1 | contig 309991 bp, 204 predicted proteins | sample AD_UKC030_MetaG_FD_184415 | JGI IMG/M metagenome (GOLD analysis project Ga0209310, IMG submission 184415) | Active sludge microbial communities of municipal wastewater-treating anaerobic digesters from USA - AD_UKC030_MetaG (SPAdes) (version 2) | ecosystem: Engineered > Bioreactor > Anaerobic... | reverse complement strand
GCCATTTACCGCTCCAAAATAAATATCTGCAGAGAAAAGTGGACTGATTTATTCACCACTGTGTGTTATCGAAATCAATTTGTACTATTTAGCTAATCAATTAACCCCCTTTTCGGAGGGGACTCAAGGTTTAAAGTTTAATGAACCGTCATGCGGAGCGGAGTCATGTATTATCACCACAGAGTTCATATAGAAATCAAACCTATGTGTCCTATGTGGTTCAAATAAGTCTGCTATACCGGCAAGGTATTTAAGTGAATAAAAGATTCAAACTTAAGGGTCCGGCTGGTTTAGATATTGCCATGATCATTGGGATCGCGAAATTGAATGCCAGAGTGCCAGAATGCAAGCGTGCAAGAACGCCAGAGTGCAAGATTGCAAGAATGCAAGAATGCAAGAATGATGGGGCTATACCATATTATATATCATTACAATAAAGTGTGGGCTTGGGTGAACGGGCCAGTCTGGTTTCTTTACCAAACTGTCGTCACCAGCGGGCATTTCCTGGTTGAGCGGGCTGAAAGAAGCCTTCATCACGCTGTTCAGGCAATTCCGGGAAATCATCTGCGTGGCGGATACGAAGAAAGGCAGTCAATGTTTCACCAAGCCCCTGCGAATTAACATTTTTTTTTTCGCGCTTTACCATAATTTTATTTTTTTTCGTACTTTAGCTTCCAATTCAAAAGGAATGTCCAGGCAAAATTTTGATTCAAGTTAATGAAAATCAAGATTTTGTTGCAGGGTTTTACCCTGCAACGGATATTTTTTTTATACACAGCAAAACCAAATCAAACCTTTTATTAACAATTAAATCGTGTTCTCATGGAAAGAAAAACAACAAAGTTTACAATTCTGCTGCTGATCACGGCTTTGTTTTTCGGGCTGAGCACTTATGCCCAGAAAACCGAGCCAGTGAAAGCGAATCCTGGGAAAGCCGCCACCGGGCAGGTGACGCCTTATACCGGTGCCGCCAATTGGCAGTTGGAACAGGAGCTCCAGAGCATCCTGGAGGGCAAGGCCAGTGATGCCAAGTCTGCCAAACCGAAGCCGACTCCGGAGCAAATGGAGGAATATGCTGCGCAAAAAGCAGTGTATGTGGAGAAAACCGAGGAAGAAGCACTTCGAAGCCAGCACTCCGATGGCATGGCTCCCAAACTCAAGTATCCTCCTGCTTCAACTGCACCCTCCGCTCCGAATCCCAAGTATCCCACTACGGAGGCCTATGCTTACAATGCCTATGACCCCACCTCGGTTTATCCGCTCGGACCCATCCAGTTCGTGCTGAATACGCCGGGTTCCATCCTTTCCATCGCCAACCAGGCCACCCTCGACTGGGTTGCCGGTGCCTCCTGGGCCAATGGCGAATGGTACGGTGCCACTTACAGCGCTTCCAACAACAGCCAGTTCATCAAACTGAACACCACCACAGGTGCCAGAACGGTGATCAATGCAGGCATGGGAATCGGAATCTCCGCCATGGCCTTTGACTGGACCACCTACACCATGTATGCAGTGAATTACAACTCGACTACGGCTTCATCTGCACTTTATACGGTTAATCTCACCACCGGCGTCCCCACCCTGGTGGGAACCATCGGCGCAGCCATCTACATCAACCTGGCCTGCGACCAGAACGGACAGTTGTTCTCCGTCAACATCAACCTGGATCAGCTTTACTCCATCAACAAAAACACGGGTGCTCCCACCCTGGTCGGTGCGATCGGCTGGAATGCCAACTATGCCCAGGATATGGAGTTCGACAACAGCGACAATACCTGTTACATGGCCGCATACAGCCTCGGCACTCCCTACGGCGGACAACTCCGTACCATCAACCTCAGCAATGCCACCAACACCCTGGTGGGCGGATTCCCCGGCCAGATGGAAGTCACCGGTTTTGCCATTCCCAACCTTCCCTTCATCACCTACCCGAATGATTTGGGTATCACCACCCTGGTGGGACCTCCCAACGGCATGGGCCTCGGCGCCAATGAGGTGATCGAAGTGAATGTCAGGAATTTCGGATTGAACGACCAGGTGAACTTCCCGATCCGGTATATCCTCGACGGAGGTACCCCTGTGGTGGAAATCTGCACCACCACTGTTCCTGCCGGAGCAGTTGTTCCATACGCATTCACCACACCGGCAGACCTCAGCGGCTGGGGCGACCACAGCCTGAATATCTGCACCCAGCTCCCCGGTGACCAGCAGCCCATCAACGACTGCAAGAATTTCACCGTCACCAAGATCATGCCCACCTGGACAGACACCATTTATCCCAATCCCCTGCCTTACTGGACTGGTACCACCAACGGTTCTTCATTCATTGAGAACAGCCTGATCAAGGTGAAATCCGGAAGCGGCACGCCGCTGGAAGCCGGCTGGGCCAAATTCGACATCAGCATGCTGCCGGAAAACACCCCCATCAGCGCCCTCAAACTGGGTTATTATACGCAATCACAATCCGGTGCTCCTTACTTCCAACTGACCAGGTGTGCCATCGACCCCATGGCCAACAGCCCCTCAGCCGTGCTGACAGCCATTTCATCAGGCACCCAGTACTTCCAGACCACCGCCGGTTATGCCGTCGGCTGGCATGTGTTTGACCTGCCGCAACAGGCAAGGACAGACCTCAGCGCCGCCACCGCAGTTGACTGGTATGCCGTAGGCTGGAAAGAGTACGAAAACTGCTCCGGTTGTTATTATATGACCATCGCCGGCTGGAACGAAGGCTATCAGCGTCCCTACCTGGTCGTAACCTACGGTTATATTCCCGGTCCGAACGACATGGGTATCACCGCCCTGGCCTCCCCGGTCAGCGCACCCAACATGACCAATGCCGAATTGGTGACCGTTACCGTTCAGAATTACGGTTCTGCCGACCAGACCAACGTACCTGTTTCCTACCAGGTTACCGGCAGCCCCGTTGTCAACGAGATCATCCCGGGACTTTTCGCCGCAGGCAGCTCGCAGTCTTACACCTTCACCCAGACAGCCAATATGCTCGCATACGGAACCTACGCCCTGCATGTGTGCACCGACCTGGTGGGTGACAACTTCCCCAACAACGACTGCAAGAACTATTTCATCACCAACTCAATTCCGACGGTTACAGACACCCTCTGGCCGCAGAACCTGCCCTACTGGACCGGTTCCACCAACGGCACCTCCTTCTTCGAACAGAGCCTCATCAAGATCAGGTCAGGATCCACCGCCGCTCCCCTGGAAGCCGGCTGGGCCAAATTTGACCTGAGTGATGTTCCCGAAGGAGTCACCTTCCTCTCAGCCAACCTGAACTATTACATGAGCTTCCAGTCTGGTGCTCCCTACTTCAGGATGAATGCCCTGCTCAACGACCCGATGATCGGTACACCGGCCACGGTGATGAGCCAGATCGTAGGCGGTACCACCTATATCTCCACTACCGCAGGTTACAGTGTCGGCTGGCATGCTTTCGCCCTCCCCGCACTGGCCCTGACCCACCTGTCCACACAAACTCAGTATGACTGGTTTGCCATCGGCTTCCATGAGTATGAAAACTGTAACAACTGTTACTATGGCACCATGCACGGCTGGGCTGAAACCAATACGCCCTACATCATCGTCAATTACCAGGTACCCCTGGCTCACGACGTGGAGGTATTATCCATCGACACCGATCCGTTCATCGTAACCGGACCTTACGACCTCAAGGCCACTGTAAGGAACAAGGGTCTCAATACCGAAACCTTCGACGTACAGTGTACCGCTTCCGGCGGCTTCACCAACACCCAGACCGTAACCCTGGCAGTCGGACAGTCTGCACAGGTTACTTTCCCTGGCTGGATCGCTCCGGTAGGAGTTGCCGCCATCCAGGTCTGCACCCAGCTTGGCAACGACATGAACATCAACAACAACTGCAAGTCCAAGAACCTTTCAGTGGAAGCCAAGCTGACCACAACCTACGCTTACAACGCCTATGACCCCTCCGCTCAGTTAGGTGAAGGTCCGGTGAGGTTCTACCTCGAACATCCGGAAACCATCCTTCCGCTGGCTCCGAGCGTATCCACCGAGTTTATCTCCGCCGGATGCTGGGCCAACGGCGTATGGTACGGAACCGAATACAGCTATGCCAACAACTCCAACCTCTGGACCCTCAACCCGACCACAGGCGCCATGACCCTGATCGGCCCCATGGGAGCCAACTTCTCGGGTATGTCCTATGACCACACCACCGGTATCATGTATGGCGTGGCCGCTTACCAGGATGCCCTCGGCGTCTGGAATACCGACCTGTACACCATTAATATGACAACCGGTGCAGCCACCCCGCTGAACCCGATCGGTCCCATCGGCCTGGCCATCAACCTGGCCTGCAGCCAAACCGGTATGCTCTTCTTTGCCGAAATCACCAACGACAGGATCTGGAACTACGACCCGACCACCGATGTATTCGAACTGATGGGTCCCGTGGGTCAGGCCCTCAACTATGCACAGGATGCCGAATTCGACAAGGAAATAAACCAGCTTTACTTCGCCGGTTATACCTCTACGGGTACACTCTTCCGTTGCGATATCTCCACCGGACAACTCACACCCATCGCCACCTTCCAGGGCGGTGCCGAAATTACCGGTATGGCTATCCCCTACACCTGGACCCCCGAGGAAGTGGACCTGGGTATCATGTGGATCACCAACCCCACCATCGGTAACCTCACCACGGAAGAACCCGTCGTGATCAGGCTCAGGAACTATGGCACCACCACTGTCACCGACCTCGACATGCACTTCGTCTATAACGGAGACACCACCACCGAGTTCTGGAGCACATGGAGCCTGCCTCCCATCGATCCGGGTGTTTACTTCGATTACGGCTTTATCCCCGTCCTCGACCTGAGCGCTTCCGGACAGCACTGCATCAAGGCATGGATCGACAATGTGGAACCCGCCACCGATGAAAACCAATACAATGACACGGTAAGAAAATGCGTGACCAACGTGGCCTGCGGTCAGATCACCTGCTTCACCAACAGCATCCAGGAGCCCGAGCCCTGCGGTGACGATGTCAACGGCGGATGCTTCTCCACCAATCCCGCTTATACCAATCTCTTCAACGGAGACACCTATTGCGGCAGCCTGTGGAAAGTGGATACCCTGCTGGATTACGACTGGTATCTCTTTAACCTGGCCAGCGTAAAAGCCATCAACGTTCACGCCAAGGCCGAGTACAATCTGGACATCACCCTCGTAAAACTCCCCTGTACCAACCTGCAGGTGATTGCCACAAAAACAATCAACAAATGTACACTCGACAGCTTCTTTGTGAATGCCTTGCAGCCCGGTCAGTATGCATTGATCTTTAATCATAATCCGCTGGATTTCAATACCTTCTGCAACAACTTCAACAAATACACCTTTGACTTCCTGATTGTTCCGGCCAAGTATTGTGCCGCAGGCGCCAGCATTTGTGATGAGTACATCTCCAATGTCCAGGTGGGCACCATCAACAACCCGACCGGATGTACCTCAGGCGGTTATGCCAATTACACCGCGCTCAGTACCACGATGAATGTGGGAACCGGCTATCCCATCACCGTCTCCAACGGATACGGCTGGTCAGGCGACCAGTGCGGTATCTGGGTTGACTGGAACCAGGATCTGGATTTCAACGACATCAATGAGAAGATCCTGCCTGTGGGCGGATCACCCGGCTACGGACCTTACACTGCCACCATCACACCACCTGCCGATGCGCTTCCCGGTCCAACCGTCATGAGGGTCAGGATTACCTATGTAGGTAATGTGGAGCCCTGTGGAACCACTACCTGGGGAGAAGTGGAAGATTACAGCGTCTTCGTGAACGCTCCCGTTCCGCCTATCGTCACCACCATCGGTTCACTGAACGAAGCCTGCCCGGGTACCAAGGTTATTCCTATTGATGTTGAGCTCTTTAACAATGTCAACAGCATGAACCTCGTGCTTGGCGTTGGTGCCGGACTTACCTACCTGGGCTATCAGAATGTGAATTCTGCCCTGGCCACAGGAGCCGTTACGGTTACTCCGACAGGCAACAACCTGCAGGTGAACTGGTTCTCACTGACCCCGGCCACCATTGGTGAAGGGCTGTTGATGGAACTGGTATTTGCCACCACGGCAGGTACGCACAATCTTGTGTGGGATCTTGGTCCCGACGGCTGCCAGTACACCAACCTGACGACCGGTGTCATTCCGTCCACCTGGGTGGATGGCCAGCTGGTATTCGGCAACTGTTCCGACCTGGAAGGTTTTGTGAAGTACAAAAACCCGCAGCTCTCCATCTTTACCCAGAATGTTGAGGTTTACCTGTACAACGGACCCACCGTTGCCTACACCACAACGCTGGATCCTGTTGACCACAAGTACAAATTCACTGCCCTGGCCAACGGTACCTATACCCTGACGGCCAACACCACTACCCCCTGGGGTGGATGTAATGCCAACGACGCCCTCGCCATCCTGAGGCACTTCGTGAACATTCCCCCGCTGCTGAGCGGACTGAATGTACGTGCTGCCGATGTGAACGGTTCAGGCGGTATTCCGAATGCTGCCGATGCATTGGCCGTATCCCGCCGTTTCGTCGGTCAGATCACCAACTTCATGCCACCCAACGTCAATCCTCCGGGAGGACCCGACTGGTATTTTGAGAACCTGACCATCATTGTTGACGGAACCGCCAACCAGGCTCAGAATATCATGGGCCTCTGTGCCGGTGACGTTGCCACCACCTTCTACATTCCGCCCAACAGCATCCCGAGCGCTCCGGCCATGGTATCACCCGGCGTGTACCTGAAGACCGAAGGCCTGCAATATGTGGACAACAGCATTGCAGAAGTGCCGGTATATGTTGAGAACGCCATGAAGGTAGGCGCCGTTTCTCTGGTGCTGAACTTCGATCCCAGCCTCGACATCGTGGACGTGATCGTACCCAATACCGCAGATAACCTCGCCTTCACCGCCAACAGCGGACAACTCAGACTCAGCTGGTTCACCCTGGATGCCGTTGAACTCAATGCCGGTGATGTGCTGCTCACCCTCAAGGTGAAAGCCCATAACCTCAGCAGAGATATCACCTTCAGCACTACCAGCGAAAGTATCCTGGGTACCGAAGATGCCGACGTGATCGAAAATGCTTCCCTGCTCATGCCGAAGCTTTCATCACTGAGCAATGCCGCTGAATACAGCCTCAGCAACTTCCCCAACCCCTTCAACACCACGACCGAAATCCGTTACAGCATTCCGCAGAGCGGCCAGGTCAGCCTGAAGGTGTACAATGTACTTGGTGAAGTGGTTGCCGAAGTGGTCAATGCCGAACAGAAAGCAGGCAATTACACTGTCAGCTTCGATGGTTCCAAACTGCCCAAGGGTGTGTACGTTTACAAACTCCAGGTAAACGATGTCACCAGGGCAAACTCAATGGTCATTACTGAGTAGTGATTCTTTGAGTACTGAAAAAAGAGAGCGTCCTCCGGGGCGCTCTCTTTTTTTTTACCCTATCTTTGTGGCTCATTAAAAGGGTATGAATATTCTGAAACCACTGTTGCTTCTTTTCCTTGCATCTCTTTTTCCCTTCACTATCTCCGCACAGATCATTGCCTCACTCGACCAGGTGAGCACCTGTCCCGGACCTTTTCATACCAATATCAGCGTGGAACAGTTTTCCGGTATCGCTTCGGTTTCCCTCAAACTGAATTATGACACCAATGTGCTTGTCTTCGACAGCAGTTCCAATCTACACCCCAGCCTGACTTCAGGTGTGTTTCTGATCAATGCGGTCAATAGCCAGGTCATCCTGAGCTGGTTCAGCCTGCAACCGGCAACGATCGGGACCGGAACGCTGATCACCCTGCATTTTAAACACCGGATCAATGAAAACAGCCTGCTCACCTGGCAGGATGACAGCCTCGGGAATTGTGTCTTTACCGACCTGAACGGCCTGGAACTGCCGGCAGTATTCCTGGACGGAAGCGTCAGTACGAAACTCCTCCAACCCCAACCGCTGGATCCGCCTGACTTTGCAGTCAATATTTCCGAAAATCCCAACCTTCATTGGAATGGAAGCAATTGTGCACCATTGTATGAACTGGCATATGACAGCCTGGCTTCCCTGGCCACAGCCATCCATATTCCCGGGATCTTCGGCACCAGTCATGCGCTCAGCAACCTGGCCCTCCACACGACCTATTACTGGAAAGTGCGGGCTGTGATGCCGCAAACTAACTTTTACAGTCCCTGGTCAGCATTGTTCCAATTTACCACCCGGCTTCCAAACAGTGTTGAAAGTGAGGAAGATAATCCTCTCACAAACGTCAGCCTCAGGCCAAATCCGGCAAAAGACATGACAACGCTCGGGTTCGAACTGGCATCGAGGGTCATGGCAAATATCCTGCTTACCGATCAACAGGGCAAACAACTGCTTATCATTCAGAAAGATACACTTGAACCCGGCAAACACAGCCTGGATATCGACCTCAGTCATACAGCGCCCGGGATCTACCTGATAAAGGCAGGTCTTGAACAAGCCGGACAAGTGAAAACAAGGACTTTTCAATTGGTTGTAAGCAAATAACTTATGCCGACAAGCTGCATACCAAATGTTTTTTTTGATTTTTTTAACAGACAAAAATTGATTAGCCGTTGTGAAATCAGAAAAAAAACTTTAGGTTTGTGCTGGATTATATAATATGGTATGATCTGAAAAAAAGAAAGTGTTTAACCAAAATTTAATAGTAAAAAGTATTTACAAGCAGCTTATTATTTACTAATTTGGTCATGGTTTTAGAAAGTGACATATGCCCGGGGCCGAGACTCTGAGCATGTGTTGTTTTCCTTGTATTTGTAGGGACAGCAAACAATGGTTGCTTAAAAGTGTTTATCAACAGGAACGAAAAACGAAAAAAAAGAACAAGCATACGAAAGCCAAAACATAGTTTTACAGGATAAGGCAGGTCCTTTCAATCTGTTTCGAACAGAATGAAAGTGATGTGGGCTTTTATCCTTTATATATAAGTCAACCGCATTTAAGAAAAAGAAATAATAACATCAAATATTTCAAATTATGAAAACAAACACAACGCTTATGAGAAGAGTATCTGACATCCAATCTGCTCTGAGGAAAGTGTATTTTCGCAAGGCGCTGGTATTGCTGCTGAGCATCTTAGCATTTTCCTGGTATTCTCAGGCACAGATCGTTACAACACTTAGCACGGTGAACACCTGTCCGAACACCGACATTCTCGTATCGATCAATGTCCAGAATTTTACCGGAGTAGCTGCAGGTTCGCTGCAATTCAGCTATGACACGAATGTAATGAGTCCGATCCTTTGTAATTACGGAGGCAATTGGACCGTTTGTTATCAGAATTTAAATCCCGCGGTCAACGGGATTTTTCTGGCCAATGACGATGACGGGATTGTAACCGTAGGGTTTTTCGTCATTACCGGGTCCATCAACATCGGCACCGGATTACTGGTAAATTTGCGCTATCACGTGAAGAGCCAGAACGGATACACCGACCTTACCTGGAATCCCGACCCGCAGGTGAACAATTACAGCGATCCGAACTTTAACCTGCTTGCAGCCACCTTCACAGGCGGTAGTGTTTTTACAAGTCCATCCATATCGCAACAGCCAAACAACCTCAACCTGGTTCCCGGCGGTTCGGGCTCATTCACCCTTACGGGTGTTCAAACCAACTCCTATCAATGGCAGGTAAGCACCAACGGCGGCATCAACTATAGTGATCTTACCGAAACAGCACCATACAGCGGTGTGACGACGAACACCCTTACCATTACCGGCGCCACTTCACCGATGAGCGGTTACAAATTCCGCTGCCTGCTCACAGGTAACTGTCCTGCTCCTTACAACACAACCTATTCCATACCTGCAACCCTGCTGGTATCCATTCCCCTTCCACAGGCATTCAATATGACGGGCGGGGGTAATTTTTGCCCCGGCAGTTCCGGCATCCCGGTCGGGCTCGACGGATCTGAACTCGGAGTCGGTTACCAGTTAAAACGAAATGGCAGCAATATCGGCAGCCCCGTTGCCGGTACAGGAAACCCCATCAGCTTTGGCAACCAGAACCAGGTTGGGACTTACACGGCTGAAGGGACCAACATTACCGGAACCACCCCGATGAACGGACAGGCAGTGCTCGGACAATTTGCCCAGTCCACGGCCACCATGTATGGCAGCGCAACGATATGCGCCGGACAGCAGTTCCAGATTTCCATCACCTTCCAGGGTTCAAAGCCCTACACCGTTGTATATACCAATGGCACGGAGAACTTCACCATCAACAATGTTTCTCCTCCCTTAAACACCTATACTTTCAACGTATTTCCCACTACCAACACCACGTACAGTCTCGTATCCGTGACTGATGCAAACGGTTGCAGCGCAACGCTTTCGGGCAGTGCAACCGCTACAGTACTGCCGGCACCCACGGCAATCGCAGGGAGCAACAGTCCTGTTTGTACGGGTGATAACCTGGAACTGACAGCCAGCGGGGGAGTGTCCTATTTCTGGTCAGGACCCAATGCATACTTTTCCTTATTGCAGAACCCCATCATCCCGAATGTGACGGAGGTGAATGCAGGAACCTACACTGTTGTGGTGACCGGAGCCAACCTTTGTACAGCTTCCGCCAGCACCCTGGTGGTGGTTTACCCTCCCATTCCTGAACCCGCCGGGGAAATCACCGGGCCGGTTTCATTGTGCCAGGGAACCAACAATGTGGTTTACAGCACACCTGTGATCCTCAACGCCACATCCTATGCCTGGACAGTGCCTGCAGGATTTGACATCATCAGCGGACAAGGCACCACCTCCATTACCGTAAATATCAATAACTCCGCCGTCAGCGGTAATGTGAGCGTCTATGGCACAAATGGTTGCGGAAACGGTGATGCCTCCAACCTCGCTGTCACAGTCAATCCCATTCCGGCTGTTTCCATCGGCAGCAACAGTCCAGTTTGTGAAGGTACAACCCTGAACCTGAACGCTTCGGGAGGTGCAACCTATAGCTGGACAGGACCGAACGGTTTTACATCGGGCCAGCAAAACCCCGTCATTCCCAATGTGACCGCCCTTGCTGCCGGCGTTTACACAGTGACCGTCACCAGTGCACAAAACTGTGTCAACACAGGTAATACCCAGGTTGTGGTACTGGCTGCTCCTCCTGCCACGGCAGGGAGTAACAGTCCGATTTGCGCCGGTTCCACCCTGACCCTAACATCCGGCGGCGGAACCTCCTACTCCTGGAGTGGTCCGAACGGATTCCTGTCCAACCTGCAGAATCCTTTCATCTTTAACGCTACCGTCGCAGCCAGTGGTGTGTATACAGTCACTGTGACCAATGCACAGAATTGTTCCAAAACCGCCACGGCAACTGTCGTTGTAAATCCCAGCCCCAATGCCACAGCCGGCAGCAACAGCCCGGTATGCGAAGGGAACCCGCTGAACCTGACTGCAGATGGCGGAGTAAGTTATTCATGGACAGGCCCCAACGGTTTCACCTCCAACATTCGCATTCCGACCATCCCGCTTACCACCATGCTCAATGCTGGTCTTTATACCGTTGTGGTAACGGCTGCAAACCAGTGTTCTGCAATAGCCAATACCAATGTGGCCATTCTTCCGAAACCCACCGTGGAGGTATCCAACAACGGACCTGTATGCGAGGGCATGGACCTTGAATTATTTGCAAGTGGCGGTGTTTCCTACAGCTGGACCGGTCCCGCCGGATTCACCACTAATGTCCAGAATCCAGTCATTACGGGCGCAACAACGGCTAATTCAGGCACTTACAATGTGTCTGTCACCGGTGCCAATGGCTGCGTGAACACCGGATCCACCCTTGCCACCGTATACACCCAGCCAACTGCCAATGCCGGCGGCGACCAGAATATTCCCATCGGAACATCGACCACGCTGCAGGGACTGGCCAGTGGCGGCTCAGGAAGCTTTACCTACAGCTGGGAACCTGCCGCACTGGTGGGAGATCCCACGGCTGCCTTTACAGCCACTACCATTCTGACCACCAGCACCGAATTTACTTTTGCAATCACCGATCAGCTTACAGGTTGTACCGACCAGGATCAGGTGATGGTCAACATTGACTATACCCCGGTAAGTGTTAATATCACCGTGGACGGGAACACCACCATTTGTGAAGGAGCCACTGCCTGGATGACTGCCAATGCACAGGGTGGCACGGGTGTCTATACCTATGAGTGGACATCCGATCCTCCGGGATTCACTTCGAACCTGATGGATCCCATTGATATTCCGCTTCAGACGACCACGTATTATGTTACTGTCAGCGATGGTTTCAGTTCAGCCACTGACCAGGTCACCATTACCGTATGGGACTTCCCCATTGCCAATGCAGGTGATGACCAGACCATCCTTCCAGGCACAACGGCCCAGCTGAACGGCAGTGCCACCGGCGGAAGCGGTGATTACAGTTACTTCTGGATGCAGGATGCGCTTGTAAGCAATCCAGTAATCCCCAATCCGGTGACTGTTGCCCTGTTTACACAGACAGACCTCACCCTGAGGGTGACTGACAATGTTTCCGGCTGTATTGATTATGATTTCCTGACGATTTTCGTCGAAGGACAACCCCTGGGTGTCGAAGCAGGTGCCAACCCCGGTGAGACCTGTGCAGGAGAAGAAGTTGAGCTGGCAGCTTATGTAACCGGCGGAACAGGGAACAATACTTTCGCATGGACATCCGATCCTCCGGGATTCACTTCCAGCGAACAATACCCTGTGGCTTACCCCCTCGAAACAACCACTTATTATGTTGAAGTATCCGACGGTGTAGATTTGGCCAGTGCCTTCGTTACAGTTACCGTGAACCCGACGCCGTCCGTCTTCAATGTGAGCGGCGGTGGTACCATCTGTGCCGGAGATTCACCCGGTGCCCTGATTGAACTGGATGGTTCAGAAACAGGCTTCTTCTACCAGTTATGGAAAATGATTGATCCGACAACTCCGGATTATCCGGTAACAGAATCGATTGAAGGGAATGGCGGCTCACTGAGTTGGTATTGGGATGAAGCAGGTTTATATTCCATTTTTGCCTATTATGGATCCGAAGGTTGTGATGAATGGATGGACGGCGTTGCTGAAATCGTCGTAAATCCGGTACCGATGGTATATTACGGGTTTGCAGGAAATGCGGTGTGCGATCTGAATGGAGCCGTACCACTGTACCTGGAAAGCTCAGAAGAAGTCGGTGTCACATATTATCTGTACCTTGACGGAACTCCCACCGGAATGGCCGTCAGCGGGAATGGCAGCCAGCTCCTGCTTGACAATGTCACTGCCAGCGGAACCTATACCTGTCTTGCAGTCAATGGATTCGGCTGCGAGAGTTGGATGGATATGACAGTTGATGTCGTCTATTACCCAAACCCCCTGGCATTTGCCGTTACGGGCGGCGGTTCCTTCTGTGCAGGAGGCAACGGTGTTCCCGTCGGACTCGACGGTTCAGAAACCGGCGTTGATTATTATTTGTACAGGGATGGCCAACCCACCGGATTGGTACTTGTCGGAAACGGCCTGCCACTGAATTTTGGCATTCAAACCACCGCTGGAGTATATACTGTTGAGGGAATGAACATTGTTCCCTGCTCGGTATGGATGACAGGTGCTGCTGCAGTTGTTGTCAATCCGCTGCCAGTGGCTGATGCCGGCGCTGACCAAAGCATTCCTTACGGCACTTCAACCACCCTTTTCGGAAACCCGATTGAAGCACCCGAAGATTATACCTATGCATGGGAACCCTCAGCATATCTGGTGGACGCCGGTGTCCAGAATCCACAGACTGTGGCATTGACAGAGCCGGTAACCTTCAGCCTGGTCATCACCAATATTGAGACCGGATGCGTCAGTGATGCCGATCAGGTATTTGTGGATGTGTACGGAGGACCCCTGAGCATCACAGCATGGTACGAGCCTCTCAACCCCTGTGCCGGAGCTACTATCCAGCTCGGCGTTGACATTACTGATGGAAGTGGTACCTATGATATTTCCTGGACGTCTGATCCTGTCGGATTTACATCAACCGATCAGTATCCTTTTGACACTCCCCTGCAAACCACTACCTATACCGTTGTGGTTAACGACGGTATCAATACCGAAACTACAAGTGTTACGGTCAATGTTTCAGCCAACCCGCTTGTTTTCAACCTTGTCGGCGGCGGAGCTTACTGCGCCGGTGGTAACGGTGTGGAAGTCACTCTCGACGGATCTGAAATCGGTGTCGACTATTATCTTTACCTGGATGGACAACCTACAGGCCTGATGTTTGCCGGAACCGGCCTTTCGCTCAGTTTCGGACTGCAGACCGCAGCAGGCAGTTATACCGTACAGGCCATGAGCATGGGCGGATGTACTGCCTGGATGGCATCAAGCGCCACAGTGACTGTCAATCCTCTGCCCATCGCCAATGCAGGGCCTGACCAGAGCATCCTTTACGGAACCTCAACCACCCTCGCAGGGAGTCCTATTGAGGCACCGGAAGATTATACCTACGCATGGGAACCCATTGCTTACCTCGTAGATGCCAATGTTCAAAATCCCCAAACGCTTGCGTTGACTGCACCCGTTAACTTCAGTCTGGTGATCACCAACATTGAAACCGGCTGTGTCAGTGAAGCAGATTACGTATATGTGGATGTGTACGGAGGTCCGCTGAGTATCTCCGCATGGGCTGATCCCACGAATTCCTGCGCAGGAACCACTGTTCAGCTGGGAGTTGACATTACCGACGGAAGCGGTGTGAATGATATCACCTGGACTTCCGATCCTGCCGGATTCAGTTCAAGCGAACAATATCCCACAGACGCTCCTCTTCAGACCACCACCTATACAGTAGTGGTGAACGACGGTATTAATACGGAAACCGCCAGTGTTACGGTGACTGTGACCCCCTACCCGCTTGCCTTCAATGTAGGCGGCGGCGGCGGCCTCTGTCCGGAAGAAGACGCCCTGATCACGCTCGACGGCTCCGAGGATGGCATGCTTTATGAACTTTATGTTGACGGAAACCCCACAGGAACTTCCCTCTTAGGCACCGGCAGCCCGCTCAGCTTCGGACCCTTCGCCACTGCGGGAGTATACAGCATCATTGCAGCCAACAACTCCTGTATGACCAACATGACCGGATCAGCAGAGATATTCTTCTACGATATCCCTGTAGTCATTACCCAGCCCGCCGATCTGAACCTGATGGAAGGAACCGGCGGTACCTTCAGCATTAATGCAGGCAATGTAACCGCATATCAGTGGCAAATGAGCACTGACGGCCTGACCTGGACAAATGTGGTGGATGATGCCATTTACAGCGGCAGCCAGACAGCCATGCTGCAACTCACCGGCGTCACACTTGGCATGAACAATACTTACTTCCAGTGTGTGCTTTCAAGTGAATTCTGTGGTGACTATGTCAGCAGTACCGCTCTTCTGAATGTCTATCCCTATTTCTCTGAAATTCTCACCAGTCTCCCGGAAATCACCGCCTGCCCCGGCCAGTTGATCATTCCGGTGCATGTTGTGAATATGGTGGACGTAGCCGCCATCTCCCTTGCTTTTAATTATGATCCCTCGCTGCTGACCTACGTTGGATATCAAAACCTGAATCCGGCCATCAACGATCCTTATCTCTTCCAGGCCAACGGAATCAACGGTCTGATGCTGCTTTCCCACTTCACCCTGAATCCAAGCACGATCCTTAACGGGGATCTCGTTGAACTGATCTTTGATTATACCGGTGGTTATTCTGCCCTCACATGGAACTTCACCAACCCGGAAAACAACCAGTACAGCGACATCAATGCCAACCTTTACGCAGCAAGCTTTACCGACGGATCTGTGGACGCAGTTGCCGCACCGCCGGTTGTAATTACCCAACCTTTGGATGCCACCACCATGGAAGGCGGCAATGCTTACTTCCATGCATTTGCAGGGAATGATGTGGCTTACCAGTGGCAGGTATATAATGGTGTGGAATGGACAGACCTGGTTGACGATGCCATGTACACAGGTGCCAATGCTTCAGATCTGTATATCGTGAATATCCCGATCAGCATGGACGGCTATTTGTACCGCTGCATTTTCACCGAACCCGCTTGTGAATTAAGTACCACCAGCGAAGAAGCCCTCCTCACCGTGACACCGGTGATTACTGATATTATCACCACCGTGGGTACCGGATATGCATGTCCGGGCGGTACTGTTACCATCCCGGTGGATCTAGCCAATCTCGAAGACGTTGCAGCCATTTCGCTGACCCTCGGCTATAATCCCGCTGCCCTTGTGTACCTCGGTTACCAGAATCTGAACCCCTTATTCAATGAAGCCAATGTACTGGTCAATGCCTATCCGGGATACTGGGGATTCTCCTGGTACGACCTGACACCGGTGAGCCTTGCCGGTGGTACCCTGCTGGAACTTAACTTCAACTACCTCGGAGGTTATACCGACCTGGCATGGGATCTCACTACTTCAGGCAATTGCGAATACAATGACTTTAACGGTGATGTGCTGCCGGCTGTTTACAACAATGGCTGGGTGGACGGATATACCGTTCCCGCCATCGTCGGCCAGCCTGCCGCCACCTCTGTGACAGAAGGCGGAAATGCCCTCTTCTCAGTAGTGGCCACCGATGCGCTTTATTATGCATGGATGCTTAGCACCGACGGCGGTTTAACCTACCTGCCTCTCTCCGACAATGCCATGTATGCAGGCACAGCCACAGCCGATCTGCAGGTCAACGGCGTTGACCTGACGATGAACGGATACCTTTATGCCTGCCAGGTCAGCAATGACAATTGCCAGATCATGTCTGCAGGTGCAGCACTGACCGTTATTCCGGTGATTGAAGAAATTGTCACCACAGTCGGTACAGCATTTGCCTGCCCGGGTGCCGAAGTCGTTATTCCGGTAACTGTAACCAATCTCGAAGAGGTTGCCGCCATTTCACTGACACTGGGTTACAATCCCGCTTCACTGGTGTATACCGGCTACCAGAATCTGAATCCGCAGTTCGACGCAAGTGATGTCCTGATCAATGCTTACCCGGGTTACTGGGGCTTCTCATGGTACAGCCTGACCCCTGTCAACCTCCTCTACGGAACCCTTCTTGATCTTGTCTTTACCTACACCGGAGGTTACACCGACCTCGCATGGGATCTTACGACATCCGGCAACTGTGAGTACAATGATTTCAACGGCGATGTCCTGCCCGCAGTTTATAACGACGGATGGGTTGATGGTTATATGGTTCCCAATATCCTTGGACAACCGGCCGACATCTCTGTAACCGACGGTGATAATGCCAGTTTCAGCGTTACTGCCACCGACGCATTAACCTATGCCTGGATGCTCAGTACCGATGGCGGATTGACCTATATGCCGCTCAGCGACAACGCCATGTACAGTGGAACAGGCACGCCGATGCTGCAAATCACCGGAGTGAATATTGGCATGAACGGTTATCTTTATGCATGCCAGATCAGCAATGAAAATTGCACCATAATGACCGATCCGGCGCTTCTGACCGTGAATCCCTTTATCCAGGATATCCTGACTACAGCCGGCAGCGGCGTGGGATGCCCCTCCGACCAGGTGATCATTCCGGTTGAAGGTCAATATCTGTATAATGTTGCTGCCATTTCCCTTGTGCTGAATTATGACCCGGCAGTGGCAGTTTACACCGGTTACCAGAACCTTAACCCGGCCTTCAATGTCAATGATATCATCATTAACAATGTTCCCGGAAGCTGGTTCTTCTCATGGTACAGCATCATTCCCGTAAACATTTCAGGGGGTAACCTGATTGAACTCGTCTTTGATTACTCAGGAGGCTATACCGACCTGACCTGGGATGTTGCCACACCCGGTAATTGTGAGTATAATGATTTCAATGGTGACATTCTTCCCGCCCAGTATTTCAACGGCTCCATCGGCCCCAACGGAGCATTCCCCTCCATTACAGGCCAGCCTGCCGATGTGACCATCACCGACCTCGACAATGCAAGCTTCAGTGTTACTGCCGTCAACGGATTCAGCTACCAATGGCAGGGAAGCACTGACGGTGGAATGAGCTGGGCCGGCCTCAGCGACGGCGGCGTATATTCAGGTGTAAACACCAGTGAGCTGTTGCTTACCGCTGTACCCATCGCCATGGATGATTACCAGTACCGTTGTATCGTAAGCGGAGACTTTTGCTCTGTAACTTCCGATGCCGCAGTGCTCAATGTTCTCCCGCTTGGCGGAATCATTGAGACCAGCCTGCCGGAAATGGTAGCATGTCCCGGCGACCAGGTGATCATTCCCATTGCAGCACAATATGTATATAATATTGCAGCCATCTCCCTGACCATGGATTACGATCCGGCAGTCCTTACCTATGAAGGCTATCAGAACGAAAATCCGCAACTCGAACCCGGAGAACTTAATATCTTCTCTATTCCCGGAGAATGGAAACTCTCCTGGTTCAGCCTGATACCTGTCAATGTCGGAATCGGCAATCTGCTGGAACTGGTCTTCACTTACCACGGAGGTTACACCGATCTCACCTGGGATCTGAGCACACCCGGCAATTGTGAATACAACGATTTCGACGGGAATATCCTGCCTGCTGTTTATTTCAACGGATCCATCGGACCGAACGGCTACATCCCGACATATTCAAGTGTGCCTGCCGATATGACCGTGACCCACGGAGACAATGCCCAATTCAGCGTAACTTCACCCGATGCCCTCTACTATCAGTGGCAGGTGAGTCCGGACGGAGGCAACACCTGGATCAATCTGATGAATGATATCCATTATTCAGGCGTTACCACGCCCGACCTGATGATAACCGATGCCCTTTACCTGTTCAATGCTTATCAGTATCGTTGTCTCCTTACGACCGAGATCTGCAGCATTCCGACACCCTATGCCACCCTGACCGTGCTACCGGTACCCTTTACCATTATTACTACAGCCCAGTCAGTATCGGCCTGCCCCGGTACAGAAATCATCGTACCTGTTACAGTGGAAGACCTTTACAATGTCGCTTCCATCTCTTTGACGATGAACTATGATCCGTCGGTAATCGAATATGTGAATTTCCAGAACCTGCATCCTGCCCTTTCAAGCGGACTGATCAGCCCGACTTCCGGCCAGTTCATTTTCTCCTGGTATTCACTGCTGCCGGCCAGTGTCGGAGACGGCACCATTGTCGAACTGATATTTAACTACTTCGGCGGCACCACGGATATGACCTGGGATCTGCTTACCCAGGGCTACTGCGAATACACTGATTTCAATGGTGATCCGCTGGCTGCCACCTTCGTAAACGGAACGGTATCCTCTGCCGAACTGCTTCCCACCATCCTTACCCAGCCGATGGCAACCGGAGGCTTTGCAGGTGATCCTGCCGGTTTCAGTGTTGTCGCCCAGGATGCCACCGCATACCAGTGGCAGGTGAGCGCAGACGGCGGAGTTAGCTGGACTGATCTGACCGATGACGGCAATTATTCCGGAACTCAAAGCGACATGCTCAGTATTGCACAGATGGATTATCTGTGGGACGGTAACCTTTACAGGGTGATCGTTTACGGTACCTGCGGCTGGTTTGTGAATTCCGATCCTGCTTCACTGACTGTGGTGTTACAGCCTACCATTGTAACCACCGCCGGTAATGCAGAGGAATGCTCCGGACAGCTGGTGATTCCCGTCACTGCACAGAACTTTACCAATGTTGCCGCCATGTCACTGACCCTGAATTTCGACAACAACCTCTTTGATTATGTCGGTTACCAGAATGTACATCCCGCATTTGATCCCGGTCTGCTGAGTATCAATGCATTAAACGGACAGGTACTGGCCGGATATTTCACCATCAATCCGCTCTTCATTGGAGATGACATGCTCTTCGAACTTGTATTCACCTCCACCGGTGGTTATACCGGTCTCAGCTGGGATGTCGTTACCCCCGGAGCCTGTGAATATCAAACGATACAAGGATACATCATCCCTGTCAGCTTTGTTGACGGCAGCCTGTTGTCACATCCGCTTCCTGTGGTTAGCCTTGATCCGGTAGATCCCATGTGTGTGGATGCCGAAGCTGTTAGCCTCTATGGAAGTCCGGCCGGCGGTGTTTACACAGGTGCCGGTGTGATGAACGACATGTTCTATCCTGCTGATGCAGGTGTGGGTACCTGGACACTTACCTATACCTATACCGATGAATTCGGATGTGTCAATTTTGCAACGACGGATGTTACAGTAAATCCGCTGCCTGTTGTGACCATGGAACCCGTAGCCCCGGTCTGTGTGGACGCTGACCCGATCCAACTGGTTGGAGACCCGCAGGGTGGAGTATTCAGCGGCACTGGTGTGATCAACGACATGTTCTACCCTGCCGATGCCGGTGCTGGTACATGGACTGTATTCTATACCTATACCGATGGCAATGGTTGTGTAAACATGACCACACAGGATATCACAGTTTACCCGCTTCCTGTTGTGACACTCGAGCCCCTGGCTCCTGTCTGCGTGGATGCTGACCCGCTTACCCTGACCGGTGATCCCGTCGGCGGTGTATACACAGGTGCCGGTGTGATGAACGACATGTTCTATCCTGCCGATGCCGGCGTGGGCACATGGACCATCACCTATACCTATACCGATGGTAACGGCTGTGTGAACTTCGCTACACAGGATATTACCGTGAATGACCTTCCTGTTGTCACGCTCGAGCCCCTGGCTCCGGTCTGCGTGGATGCTGACCCGGTCACCCTGACCGGTGACCCCGTCGGTGGTGTGTACTCAGGAACAGGCGTGATGAACGACATGTTCTATCCTGCCGATGCCGGCGTGGGCACATGGACCATCACCTATACCTATACCGATGGCAATGGCTGTGTGAACTTCGCTACACAGGATATTACAGTGAATGACCTTCCTGTTGTTACGCTCGAGCCCCTGGCTCCGGTCTGCGTGGATGCTGACCCGGTCACTCTGACCGGTAATCCCGCCGGCGGTGTGTACTCAGGTGCAGGCGTGATGAACGACATGTTCTATCCTGCCGATGCCGGCGTGGGCACATGGACCATCACCTATACCTATACCGATGGCAATGGCTGTGTGAACTTCGCCACACAGGATATCACCGTGAACGCGCTGCCCCTGGTAACACTTGATCCGCTGGCTCCGGTCTGTCTGAACGGAGATCCTGTGGCTCTCAACGGTAGCCCGGCCGGCGGTATTTACAGCGGTACCGGCGTCATGAACGACATGTTCTATCCTGCCGATGCAGGTGTGGGCACATGGACCATCACCTATACCTATACCGATGGTAACGGCTGTACAAGCTTTGCCACACAGGATATCACGGTGAATGACCTGCCGACTTACAGCTACGAACTCTCGGCAACCGAAGTCTGCCTGGGAGAAGCCGTGACCTGGACGAATCACTTCACTGGTCAGGCACCATGGACCGTTTCATTTGCCTTCAACGGTGTACCGTCATCCTTCACAACCTCAGACAATCCCGAGATCTATTCGGAGGTGCTGCCTGAAACCACCCTGTATGAAACCTTTACCGTAACCGATGGCAATGGCTGTACCAATGATGCTGTTTCCGCAACACTTATCACTGTGTATCCGCTTACTTCCATCGAAACCTCACCCGTTGGTGTGGCAATGGATGAAGGCGGAAATGCATTCTTCAGCGTCGTAGCCCTGAATGCCACCAACTATCAATGGCAGATTTCCATGGATGGCGGTATTAGCTGGTCCGACCTGGTTGATGATGCAGTCTATAGTGGCGTAAATACTGCCGATCTGACAATCACCGGCGTTGACTATTTCATGAACGGTGACCAGTTCCGCTGTATCGTCAGCGGTATCTGTCCTCCGCCGGTAACTTCCGAAGCTGCCACCCTCACAGTGTACCCGGTAATCATCACGATTGCCGGTGATGTCGAACAATGCGCCGGACAAGTGATCGTTCCGGTCAATGTCATTCACCTGTATGAAGTGGCCGCTCTTTCCTTATCTCTGGATTATGATGATGATGTACTGGAATTTGCCGGATATCAGAATATGAACCCCGCATTCGACGGCGGTTTCTACCTGATTGACGCCTTTAACAGCCAGGTGAAGATCGGATACTTCGGTATCACACCGGTTGACCTCGGCGATGCCCTGATGGTTGAAATCATCTTCAACACCACCGGTGGTTATACTGATCTGAACTGGGACTACCTGACCGTGGGTAATTGTGAGTACCATAATATTAATGGTGTACCCATCACCTCACAATATATCAACGGCAGTGTGCTGGCCCATCCCATCCCCGAACTGACCCAGCAGGCTGAGCCCGCAGTGATTTGCTTCGGTGATGAAACCACAGTTACTTATCAGTTCACCGGCACCGGCCCCTGGACCATCGTTTACACAGTCCAGTCCGGTAACAATCCTCCGGAAGAGTTTACGGTTGCTCAGAATGATAGTCCCTGGACATTCACCATTGCACCCCAGGAAACCACGACCTATACCATTCTCTCTATCACGGATGTTTACGGATGTACAGGAACGGGATTTGATCCCCTCACCATCACGGTCAATGAACTGCCTACGCATCTGTTCACTGTCAGTGATACTGAAGTCTGTTACGGTGACGAGGTTACTTTCGTTGATTACTACACCGGCACCGCACCCTGGACTGTCGAATACCTTGACAACGGTGTACCTGCAACCTGGACCACTTACGACAATCCTGATACCTGGACCGGGCCTTTCTTTGAAACAACGGTTTATGAATATCTCACCCTCACCGATGGTAATGGTTGTTCTGTGGTGTTGAATGAAACCATCACCATCACTGTTAATCCGCTGCCCATTGTGAGCCTCGAGCCTTTGGCACCGGTTTGTATCGATGCTGATCCGGTTCTTCTGACTGGCACTCCTGCCGGCGGAATCTACTCCGGAACAGGCGTCACCAACGACATGTTCTATCCTGCCGATGCAGGCGTGGGTACATGGACGATCACCTACACCTACACAGATGAGAATGGTTGCGTCAACTTCGCTACCCAGGATATCACCGTGAACCCGCTGCCCGTGGTAAGCCTCGAGCCCCTGGCTCCGGTCTGCGTGGATGCTGACCCGGTCACTCTCGTCGGCGATCCGATCGGCGGTGTCTATAGCGGCAATGGCGTGATGAACGATATGTTCTACCCGGCTGTGGCTGGTGCAGGAACCTGGACCATCACCTATACCTATACCGATGGCAATGGCTGCGTAAGCTTTGCCACACAGGATATCACCGTGAACCCGCTGCCCGTCGTGACCCTCGAGCCCCTGGCTCCGGTCTGCGTGGATGCTGACCCGGTTGCCCTCGTTGGCGATCCGATTGGCGGTGTCTATAGCGGCAATGGCGTGATGAACGACATGTTCTACCCGGCTGTGGCCGGCGTGGGTACCTGGACCATCACCTATACCTATACCGATGGCAATGGCTGTGTAAGCTTCGCTACCCAGGATATCATCGTGAACCCGCTGCCCGTCGTAAGCCTCGAGCCCCTGGCTCCGGTCTGCGTGGATGCTGACCCGGTTGCCCTCGTTGGCGACCCGATCGGCGGTGTCTATAGCGGCAATGGCGTGATGAACGACATGTTCTACCCGGCTGTGGCCGGCGTGGGTACCTGGACCATCACGTATACCTTTACCGATGGCAATGGCTGCGTAAGCTTTGCCACACAGGATATCACCGTGAACCCGCTGCCCGTCGTGACCCTCGAGCCCCTGGCTCCGGTCTGCGTGGATGCTGACCCGGTCACCCTGACCGGTAGCCCTGTTGGCGGTGTCTATAGCGGCAATGGTGTGATGAATGATATGTTCTACCCGGCCGATGCAGGCGTGGGAACCTGGACCATCACCTATACCTATACCGATGGCAATGGCTGCGTAAGCTTTGCCACACAGGACATCACCGTGAATCCGCTGCCCGTCGTGACCCTCGAGCCCCTGGCTCCGGTCTGCGTGGATGCTGCCCCGGTCGCCCTGCTTGGTAGCCCTGTTGGCGGTGTGTACACCGGTGCTGGCGTGATGAACGATATGTTCTACCCGGCCGATGCAGGCGTGGGAACCTGGACCATCACCTATACCTATACCGATGGCAATGGCTGCGTAAGCTTTGCCACACAGGACATCACCGTGAATCCGCTGCCCATTGTGACCCTCGAGCCCCTGGCTCCGGTCTGCGTGGATGCTGACCCGGTCACCCTGGTCGGTAGCCCTGTTGGCGGTGTGTACACCGGTGCAGGCGTGATGAATGACATGTTCTACCCGGCCGATGCTGGCGTGGGAACCTGGACCATCACCTATACCTTTACCGATGGCAATGGCTGCGTGAACTTCGCTACCCAGGATATCACCGTGAACCCGCTGCCCGTCGTGACCCTCGAGCCCCTGGCTCCGGTCTGCGTGGATGCTGACCCGGTTACCCTGGTCGGTAGCCCCGTTGGCGGTGTCTATAGCGGCAATGGCGTGATGAATGACATGTTCTACCCGGCCGATGCAGGCGTGGGAACCTGGACCATCACCTATACCTATACCGATGGCAATGGATGCGTAAACTTCGCTACCCAGGATATCACCGTGAACCCGCTGCCCGTTGTGACCCTCGAGCCCCTGGCTCCGGTCTGCGTGGATGCTGACCCGGTCACCCTGACCGGTAGCCCCGTTGGCGGTGTTTACACCGGTGCAGGCGTGATGAACGATATGTTCTACCCGGCCGATGCAGGCGTGGGAACCTGGACCATCACCTATACCTATACCGATGGCAATGGCTGCGTGAACTTCGCTACCCAGGACATCACCGTGAATCCGCTGCCCATTGTGACCCTCGAGCCCCTGGCTCCGGTCTGCGTGGATGCTGACCCGGTCACTCTGGTTGGTAGCCCCGTTGGCGGTGTGTACACCGGTGCAGGCGTGATGAACGACATGTTCTACCCGGCCGATGCTGGCGTGGGAACCTGGACCATCACCTATACCTATACCGATGGCAATGGCTGCGTGAACTTCGCTACCCAGAATATCACCGTGAATCCGCTGCCCGTCGTGACCCTCGAGCCCCTGGCTCCGGTCTGCGTGGATGCTGACCCGGTCACCCTGGTTGGTAGCCCCGTTGGCGGTGTGTACACCGGTGCTGGCGTGATGAACGACATGTTCTACCCGGCCGATGCAGGCGTGGGAACCTGGACCATCACCTATACCTATACCGATGGCAATGGCTGCGTAAACTTCGCTACCCAGGATATCACCGTGAACCCGCTGCCCGTCGTGACCCTCGAGCCCCTGGCTCCGGTCTGCGTGGATGCTGACCCGGTCACCCTGACCGGTAGCCCCGTTGGCGGTGTGTACACCGGTGCAGGCGTGATGAACGACATGTTCTACCCGGCCGATGCAGGCGTGGGAACCTGGACCATCACCTATACCTATACCGATGGCAATGGCTGTGTAAGCTTTGCCACACAGGACATCACCGTGAATCCGCTGCCCATTGTGACCCTCGAGCCCCTGGCTCCGGTCTGCGTGGATGCTGACCCGGTCACCCTGGTTGGTAGCCCTGTTGGCGGTGTTTACACCGGTGCAGGCGTGATGAACGACATGTTCTACCCGGCCGATGCAGGCGTGGGAACCTGGACCATCACCTATACCTATACCGATGGCAATGGATGCGTGAACTTCGCTACCCAGGATATCACCGTGAATCCTTTGCCCATAGTGACCCTCGAGCCCCTGGCTCCTGTCTGCCTCGATGCTGATCCTGTGATGCTTACCGGCAATCCTTCAGGTGGCACCTACAGTGGTACCGGTGTGTTGAACAATATGTTCTATCCCTATAATGCAGGTGTGGGTACATGGACCATTACCTATACTTATACTGACGGTAACGGCTGTACCAGCTTCGCTACCCAGGATATCACGGTTTACCCGATTGCTACGGTTACGCTTGATCCCCTGCCCGAAGTCTGTATCGATGCTGATCCGGTAGTGCTGAACGGTTTACCGGCCGGTGGCGTTTATTCCGGCATCGGTGTTGTGGGTAATATGTTCTATCCCGCCCAGGCCGGTGCAGGCAACTGGACCATCACCTATACCTATACCAATGAATTTGGATGCACCAATTTTGCCACTCAGGATATCCTTGTACATGCATTACCTGTGGTGACGCTTGATCCGCTGGCCGATGTATGTGTGGATGCTGATCCTGTCGCCCTCAGCGGACTGCCTCTCGGCGGTGTTTACAGCGGTACCGGTGTGATCAACAATATGTTCTATCCTGCCGATGCCGGTGTGGGGACATGGACCATTACCTATACCTATACTGATATGTATGGCTGTGTGAACAGTGATTCAAGAACCATCACCGTCAATGTATTACCGGAAATCTACACGGTATTTGGCGACGGTGCCTATTGCGCCGGTGGCAATGGTCTGCCTGTCGGACTGGCTATGTCTCAGATTGGATTTGATTATCAGCTCTATCTCGACGGAATTTACACCGGACAGACTGTAGCAGGTACCGGATCGGTTATTTCCTTCGGCAACCAGATTAGCGGTGGTGTTTATACGGTGTATGCCGTGAATCCGATTACCGGTTGCGACAACTGGATGGACGGCAGTGCCACGATCGTGGTGAATCCCGTTCCCAGTGTTTTTGCCGGCGGTATGACCGTGATCTGCAGCGGACAATCCACCACCCTGAATGCAACCGTTGTTGGTGGAACGGCACCGTTCAATTACACCTGGACACCGGCAACCGGATTGTCCAACCCGGCTATCCTGAACCCGGTTGCAACACCGCTCAACACCACCTTCTATACGCTGGTGGTTACCGATATCAACGGCTGTGTTGACGCTGATAATGCACTGATCGTCGTGAATCCGACCCCGAATGTCAATGCAGGTCTCGACAAGACCATCCTGCTTGGAACTTCCACTCCGATGACTGCAAGCGTCATTGGCGGATTACCTCCTTATACCTATCTCTGGACACCTGCTACCGGGCTCAGCAATCCCAACGTTCTGAACCCCGTCGCATCACCCCTGCTTACCACAACGTATATGCTGCAGGTTACTGATTCTAGGGGCTGTACCGGAGTAGACTATGTCACCATTACTGTAACCAACATTCCTCTGGGATATGACATTTCAGGATTGGTTACTTACGACAACATTGTTTCCACACCGCTCAGCAATGTAACTGTGAACCTCGCCTCTGGCGCTCCTGTCGGCACCACAGTAACCAACCTCAGCGGTCAGTACGCGTTCAGCACATTACCCAACGGCAATTACACCACAACAGCCTCCTCCACCAAACCCTGGGGCGGCGGTAATGCCATCGATGCACTCCTTATTTCACGTCACTTCCAGAACCTGCAACCCCTTGCAGGGCTAAGGCTGCTGGCCGGTGATGTTGACGGCAATGGCGTGGTGAATGCCAATGATGCCCTCATCGTCATGAGAAGGTCGGTATTGCTGATTACATCCTTCCCCTCAGTACCGGATTGGATCTTCGAAACCAAGAACGTTACCCTCAATAATGCCCATGTGTTCAACAACTTCCTTGGCCTTTGCTATGGTGACGTGAACGGTTCTTATATCCCGCCCGCCAAAACCGGTCCGAGTGTGGCACTGGACAATGCCGGCAGCCTTGCCGTCAACAGCTTCAGTGAATTTGACCTGCCAGTCTATGCAGCCAAAGCCATGGATGTGGCAGCCGCATCACTGACACTCACCATACCCACTGGTCTTGAGGTTGTCGATCTGAAACTCAATGCAAACCCGGGTCGTTCCTACCTGGTTTATAACATCGCTGGCAATAAGCTCATGATCGAATGGTTCTCTGATGCATCATCCGTTGCCCTGGCAGCCGGTGACGCACTCTTCACCATGACGGTCAGGAGTACTGCCACACAGTCTGACGAGTTCTTCTTCGGAATTGAAGGAGAAAGTGTACTCGGAGACCAGGATGCACGCATCATTGAGAATGCCCATATCCGCATTCCCAAGGTGAAGATTCTTGAAACCGGATACACCCTCGGAAATAATTATCCGAATCCTTTCAGCCACACCAGCCAGATCAGCTATTCACTGCCTGAGTCTGCCGATGTGGTGCTGACCGTATACAACGCACTCGGCGCAGTAGCTGTCGAGGTGTTGCGTGCCACCCAGCAGGAAGGAACCTACACGGTAGACTTTGACGGCAGCCAGCTGCCTCAGGGTGTTTACATGTACAGACTGACTGCCACGGGTACTAACGGAAAATTCGAGGCAGTAAGACGGATGGTCATCAGCAGGTAATTCCTTCTGAACCAATACGTTTTAACCCAGAACAGGAACCAAACCTGAAAGCAATGACACCGCCCGCTGCCTCTCAAGGACCAAGCCGGGCGGTGTCTTTGTTTAATCATCACATCAGAAATAATGTCAAACCAAATAAATCAAACATGAAAACAACCTTGACCAAAATGATGGCCCTGTTTACTGCCATCTTCATGCTATCTTCGGTTGCCTTCTCCCAGGAGATCATCACTACTGCAACCACCGTCGGGGTCTGTCCGGGTGTAACAACCGTTCAGGTCCCGATCACCGTGCAAAATTTCGCCGGTGTTGCGTCCATCTCATTGTCGATGATCATCAACACCTCCCAGATCACATACGCTTCCTATGTTGCGCATCCGATCCTGGCAGGAGCTGGCGGTTTTTTGATTGTAAACAATCCCGGCAATAAGGTAAAATTTGCCTATTTCGGGATCAATCCAATCTCGATCCCCGACAATGCGGCCCTCTTCACAGTCACATTCAATGTTGTCGGATCGAGTCCCATGACATGGGACCTTGCCACCCAGGGAGAGTGTCAGTACAGTGACTTTATGGGTATGCCATTGCCCGCACTTTTCATTAGCGGCGCAGTGAATGTTACACTTCCCGATGCAGACTTTACAAGCACACCTACAGTATGTGAGAATGATCCTGCTACTGTTACGGTTGATTTTACTGCCGGAACAGCTCCTTTCACCATTGTTTACAACGACGGTGTTAACCCTGACGTTACCGTCGTCACTTCGGACGATCCCTATGAATTCACACAGACGATCAATACCACTACCACATGGACCCTGGTCAGTATTGCTGATGCCAGTTGTTCCAATCCAACCGTAAATAAAACCACCACCACCCAGGTTATACCCGATCCTTCGGCCTTTAATGTCGGGGGAGGAGGATCAGCCTGCGAAGGTGAAGCAGGATTAACAGTCACACTAGACGGGAGCCAGGCCGGAATGACCTATCAACTTCTGCTTGATGGTAATCCCACCGCTTATAGCCTCTCGGGAACCGGTGATCCGCTTTCTTTCATGAATCTGACGGACGGAGGTCTTTATACCATCCTTGTGCAGAGTGAATGTGGTGATCTGCTTATGACAGGCTCAGCCACAGTGGAAATCTTTCCTTTACCTGCGGTTACCCTGGCACCCTTTTCCCCTGTTTGTGAGCAGACACCTGCTTTTCTGCTGACCGGCGGTTTACCCGAAGGAGGTGCATACTCCGGAATCGGCGTGGATAACGGAATGTTTTACAGTGAAGTAACCGGTACCGGTGATTTCCTTATCACCTATACCTATACCGATGGAAACGGCTGCACCAACGCCGCATCAGAGTACCTCACAGTAGTAGCCATTCCCACCGTTGCCTTCAACCCGGTTGACCCGATGTGTGCCGATGCTGCTCCGGTGGCACTTTATGCCGCTCCTGAAGGAGGGATGTTCTCCGGGACAGGTGTGGTCGGGAACACATTCGATCCATCGGTTTCAGGAGCAGGTAGCTTCATGATCACCTATGATTACACCGATGCCTTTGGTTGCAGCAATTCCGCTTCGATTGAGATTGTTGTATATGCCGTGCCGGTTGTTTCTATTGAGCCTCTGACTTCGGTCTGTGCCGATGCCGGTCCGGTATTCCTGACCGGTATTCCTGCAGGAGGCTTCTTTGACGGTCCGGGCGTTCAGGGTGAATATTTCTATCCTTCCTGGGTAGGTGCAGGTACCTGGACAATAACCTACCATTATTATGACCAGAACAACTGCTATGCTTCCGCAAGCACTGATATCACCGTATTTCCCCTTCCCGAACCCATGATAGATCCCATCGGACCATACTGTATTGATGCACCGGCTGTTACGCTGATGGCAAGTCCTCCGGGAGGTCTGTTTTCAGGCATTGGCGTGATGAACGACATGTTCATTCCGGCGCTTGCCGGCGCAGGCTGGTCAACAGTTACCTATACCATCACCGACCTGAACGGATGTACCAACTTCGCCCAGACGGATGTCCTTGTCAACGATCTTCCCCAGGTGTACCTTGCTCCGCTTGGCCCGCTTTGTATCAATGACAACCTCCAGGAGCTCTACGGATACCCTGAAGGCGGCATGTTCGACGGTCCCGGAATCAGCGGTAACTATTTTGATCCCGCAGTTGCAGGTGTCGGTACTTTTGTGATCACATACAGTTATACCGATCCTCAGGGTTGTTCAAATTCTTCCACCCAAGAAGTGATCGTGAACGACATCCCCAGCCTGTCGTTTACGCTTCCCGCATCAGTCTGCGAAAACACCGATCCCTTCGACATGATGCCTGAACCCCAGGGTGGGTACTTCGACGGGCCCGGTGCTTACGGTTCCTATTTCTATCCGTCAGATGCAGGTGCCGGAACCTGGGATATCACCTACCATTTCACTGATGGCAACAATTGCCATGCAATGCTCACTCAGACTATTACCGTAAACCCCATCCCGGTGGTCACACTTGAACCCGTCGGCCCCCTGTGTATTGATGCAGCCCCTGTCACGCTCGCAGGTTCGCCCGAAGGCGGAAACTACAGCGGACAAGGCGTGATGGATAATGTCTTTTATCCTGCGATCGCCGGTGAAGGTGCCCACTATGTAACCTATACCTATACCGACCCCGCAGGCTGTTCAAACGCCGCTTTCATCGAAGTAATCGTTAACGGATTACCGAATGTATATTTCGATCTCTATCCTGTATTCTGTATTGATGCTGCTCCCGTTCAAGCCGTAGGCTATCCCGATGGCGGTGTGTTCTCGGGCAACGGGATGGATAACGGATTCTTCAACCCCATGCTGGCAGGAGCCGGTGAACATACCATCACCTATACCTATACCGATGGCAACGGATGTACCAACAGTACAAGTTCCATTGTTACCGTGTATGACCTCCCTGTAGTGAGTTTCAACCTTCCTGAATATACCTGTATCAATGCAGATCCGGTATTTCTCGAAGGATCGCCTTCCGGAGGATATTTTGTTGGAACAGGTGTGATGGGTGATTGGTTCTACCCGGCAGATGCCGGCCTCGGAATGTGGGACATCTATTATGTTTACATCGATCCCAACGGCTGCAGCAACAACATCGGACACAGCATCACCGTGAATGCCCTGCCCCAGATTGATTTTCCGGCCATCGCTTCACTCTGTGAAAACAGCGCTCCGGTGAACCTGATGGCAAACCCGGCCGGTGGTGTATTTTCAGGTGACGGGGTTGTTGGCGAGATGTTTGATCCCGCCCTTGTCGGACCTGGTTACTGGACCATCACCTATACCTACACGGATGCATTCGGATGTACAAACGCTGCTTCTATAGAAGTGGCTGTATATTCGCTGCCTTCTGTGAGTGTTTACACTCAGCAAACCATTTGTTACGGTCCTGAGACTGCCGTATTGGTCGGTTATCCTGAAGGAGGTGTTTTCAGCGGCGACGGTGTGATAGGGAATATGTTCCATCCGCTTGACGTTGAACCGGGTGATTTCGTCATTACCTATACTTATACAGACGAGCATGGCTGTACCAACTCAGCCCAGACAATCATCACTGTGCTGGATATTCCTGACATCATCTTCCCGCCTCTGCCGGATATCTGCCTGAACAATGGCCCGCTTGCTCTCTATGCCGAGCCTGAAGGTGGTACTTTTGTTGGTGACGGCGTAGTAGGGAATACCTTCGACCCCTCCATCACCGGTCCCGGCATCTTCCAGATCTTCTATGAATACACCGGCCCCAACGGTTGTTCTAACTTCTATTTCAGGGATCTGCAGGTGTTTCCGCTCCCTGAGGTATCATTCGACCTAGTCAGCGGCACCTGCCTTGATGCTGATCCCATCGCACTTACCGGTTTGCCCGAAGGTGGAACATTCAGCGGTACAGGCGTTGACAACAACGTCTTTTACCCGGCCCTCGCAGGTATCGGTATCTTTGACATCACCTATACCTACACTGACCTCCTTGGTTGTACAAACTCCGTGACCCACACCATCACTGTGGATGACGCCATACAGGTGATTTTCAATCCTATCCCCGATCTTTGTATCGATGCTGATCCTGTAAGCTTGTATGCAATGCCCGAAGGAGGCGTGTTCTCCGGCCCCGGTGTTGTGGGGAATATGTTCTACCCTGCCCAGGCAGGAGTCGGAAGCTGGGATATTGTTTACACCTACGTCTCTTCATACAACTGCCAGGGAAACGGTATCCAGACAGTCAATGTGTACCCCCTGCCTGAAGTCAGTCTTGATCCAATTGCACCACTTTGTATTGATGCAGCACCCGTAACCCTCAATGGCATGCCGGAAGGTGGTGTATTTGCAGGACCGGGTGTTGATGGTAATATGTTCCACCCCGATTGGGCCGGTGCCGGTACCTGGACTGTCAGCTACACTTATGTGAATGCGTTCGAATGTTCAGCCACCGCCATGATTGATATCACGGTGTATGACCTTCCCCTCATCATCGACCAGCCTGCCGACATCACTGTTGACAACAACGATCCGGCATGGTTCTTTGTGAATGCAAGCAATGTCACAGCCTACCAGTGGCAGCTTTCCACAGACGGAGGCATGACATGGGATGATCTCAGCGAAGGCGGAATTTATGCAGGAACCACCGGTGGTCAACTTGCCATCAATCCAGCCACCCTTCCCATGGACGGATATATGTACCGTTGCGTGCTCTGGAGCGAATGCAATAATCCCGTGATCTCCGATGCTGCCGTCTTGCATGTGTTGCTCACCGAGATTACCATTATTGCAGGGAATGCAGAAGCATGTGAAGGCCAGGTGATTATCCCGGTCAATGCCGAGAATTTCTATGATGTGGCTGCCATGTCACTGGCACTGGAATTTGATGCTGCTGTACTCAACTACAACACCTATCAGAATGTCAATCCGGCTTTCGATAACGGCCTGATGTCTGTCAATGTAGTCGGCAACCTGGTGAAGATCGGTTTCTTCACTGTCGTTCCCGCAAGCTTTGGAAACGGAACCATCATGGAACTGGTGTTCGACGGCGTTGCTGGTGCAACGGCACTCACCTGGGATCTGCTAACACCCGGCAATTGCGAACTGCTGAATATCGATGAGGACTTGCTTGTCACCAATTATATCAACGGAAATGCCACCATCAATGCATTGCCTGCAGTGTTCGACATGACCGGAGGCGGTGTTTACTGTTACGGCACCAACGGTGTTGAAATCGGGCTCAACGGCTCCGAAACAGGTGTAACCTATTACCTGAACCACGGCGGTCTTTACATCGCAAGCGTTGAAGGAAACGGCCAGGCCATTTCATTTGGTTTCTTTGCCGGACCCGGTACTTATAACGTTTACGCTTTCAATTCCGTGACCACTTGCATGTCTGATATGAACGGCACTGTGGAAGTGACCATGAATGATGAACTGATCGTGGATGCCGGCGCAGATGTCAATATCTTTATCGGAGGCAGCACACAGCTGCAGGCTGTTATCACCGGCGGTACAGGACCCTACACCTATGAGTGGACTCCTGTCGCTTTCCTGGATGATCCTTACAGTCTTACACCAAATGCCAACCCTGTCAGCACCCAGGTGTACACATTCACAGCCACCGATTTCTACGGATGTACTGCAAGCGATGAGGTGACTGTTTTTGTGGAAATCCCGCAGGACAATATCGTGGGTACGCTCACATACATGAATGCATCGAACACTCCCATGAACGATGCCAGCGTGATGCTGAAAGACCCGCTGGGTAACGTGGTTGCCACTACCACTGCCAATGCTGACGGCAGCTTCCTGTTTACCGGCATCGGCCTGGGAACCTACACCCTTGATGCCGCTACCACCAAACCATGGGGAGGCGGAAATGCTGCCGACGGCCTGCTGATGCTGAAACATTTCGTCGGACAGCAAATGCTCACCGGCCTGCCCCTTGTCGCCGGTGATGTGACCGGTAACGGTGTGGTCAATGCCCATGATGCACTCAATACGCTCAGAAGGTTTGTAAACCTGCTGCCGGATTATGCACCCCAGCCCGACTGGGTCTTTGAAAATCCTGTGGTCAATGTGGATTACGTGCTTGCACCTGTTGTAGACTTCCATGCACTGTGTATGTCGGATGTCAATATGGACTATATCCCAGGCTTTAAAATGGCTCCGGGGGTTGAGCAGCTGACCTACGGCAGTGTTTCACCTCTCAACGGAATGATCACACTCCCCATTTACGCTGCCCAGTCCCTGAACCTGGGGGCCGTTTCAATGGTGATCAACCTCCCCGAAGGCTACCTTACCCAATCGGTGAATATGGCAGCCACAGGCGGTGAGTTACTCTTTAACCAGACCGGCAACGAACTCAGGATCGGCTGGTTTAATCTTGAACCACTTGCTGTCAATCCAGACGATCTGCTGCTGCAAATCACACTGAAGACACCTGCCGTGGTTGAAGAAACCACGATTCAGTTCAACAGTGGCAGTGTACTCAGCAATGAGTCTGCCCAAACCATCCCCGCTGCCGGTCTTATTGTACCCAAGATCAGCCCGGCTGATATGCAAAACAGCCTGAACAGCTATCCCAACCCGGTTCTGACCACTGCCCGGATCCAATATACCCTGGCAGAAGACGGCCATGTTAAAATCCGTTTATTCAACATCCTGGGCGAAAAAATCGCATTGCTTGTTAATGCTGACGAAACGGCCGGTGAGCATGTAATCAACCTTGACGTAAGCACACTTTCACAAGGTAATTACCTGTTGAAAATGGAAACCGGCAAGCAGGTGATGAATAAAATGATCACGATCAACAAATAATCCCTGTGACCCAATGAAGAGAAGCCGCCTTATGTCAGGCGGCTTCTTTTTTTTACCCGCTACCAATGAAAGACCTGACACAGGGCAATGAAGGAAAACTGATCCTGCACTTTGCCCTACCCATGCTGATCGGCAATGTTTTTCAGCAATTGTACAACATCATCAATGCGGTGGTTGTGGGTCAATTCATTGGCAAAGAAGCCCTTGCTGCGGTCGGAGCTTCCTTTCCCCTGATCTTTATGCTGGTTTCCTTTGTTATTGGCATTACCATCGGAGCCACCATCATCATTTCCCAATACTACGGTGCAAAGAATTTTGAAAAGATCAGACTGGCCATCGACACCGTATACGTGTTTTTATTTGTCGCCAGTCTGATAATAACTTTGCTGAGTATCGCCTTCAGCAACACCATCTTCGGATGGACCGGCCTGCCTGACAATATCCGTCCCCTTGCAGTCAGGTATATGAATATCTATATGGCGGGATCAGTTTTTATGTTCGGATTCAACGGGACAAGCGCCATCCTGCGGGGACTGGGCGACTCGAGGACCCCCCTGGTCTTCCTGGTCATTTCTACCGTGGTCAATATCGGACTTGACCTGCTCCTGGTACTGGTGTTCCGGATGGGAATCGAAGGTGTGGCCATGGCAACCGTGATTGCACAGGCCGGAGCATTCATCACTGCGGTGCTTTACCTGAACAAGAGGCACGCCATTGTCAAACTCAGCCTGAAGAAGCTGATGTTCGACCGGGAAATTTTCCGGCATACCATCCGGATTGGTTTACCCACGGGTTTTCAGCAAACCTTTGTTGCATTAGGGATGCTGGCATTATACAGTATCGTAAACACCTTCGGTACCGACACCATTGCCGCTTATTCGGTTGCAGGCCGCATTGACACCTTTGCTTCCATTCCTGCCATGACCTTTGCCATGGCCCTGTCCACTTTTGTCGGACAGAACATCGGGGCTCAAAAACCCGAAAGGATCAGGAGAGGACTCCGGGCAACCCTGCTGATGACAACTGTGTTTTCCCTGTTCATCACCGCCCTGAGCATCCTCTGGGGAAGAGGCCTGATGGGCCTGTTCACACCGGATCAGAAGGTTATTGAGATCGGATACTCCTACCTGGTCATCGTCAGCTCCTGTTACATCGCTTTTTCTGCGATGTTCGTCGTAGGAGGTATCATGCGTGGAGCAGGTGATACGCTGATCCCCATGTTTATCACCCTTTTTTCACTCTGGGTGATCAGAATCCCGGTCTCCTGGTACCTGTCGCAGAAAATCGGAGTTACCGGAATCTGGTGGGGAATACCCATTGCCTGGATCATCGGCGTGCTGCTGTCATATATTTACTATAAGACAGGCAGGTGGAAGAACAAAGGAGTGGTTAAACTATCGAATGGTATGATCAACGGAACAAGGTGATCTGCCCGTGTTTCTTCCCTTCCTTTTCAAGCAGGACATTACACTGGCCAAGGTATTCAACCACATAGTGGTAAACACCAACCGGACAACGGTTACCTTCATATGACCCGTCCCACCCTTCATATGGGTTGGTGGAATAGTAGACCTGCTCACCCCAGCGATTATAGATGGTCAGTTCAAATTCAACCAAGTCTTCGGTATGTCCAATCAGGAAGATATCATTTACCCCGTCATTGTTGGGGGAAAACGCATTCGGCACCCATAACTCGGAACAAGCCCTGATCCAGGTGGTATCTGTAACAATGCAGCCGTTCCGGTCAACAGTCACATAATACCAGCCGGGTTCACTCGCATAATAATAGGAATTGGTGGTAGCATCCTGCCAGAGATAGGTGCAGGAATCAATATGGCCGTTGCCGTCGAGCAAATAGCTCTCTCCCTGATAGATATAAACACTGCCAGGCAGGTCGACAACAGGAACAGGCAATACGTTGATAACGACCGGAACCGTCGTCTTACAATTATGAATGTCGGTTCCGGTAACCTGGTAGACTGTCGTTTTTTTCGGGCTGGCCATGACAACCGGCAGATTATTGGCCGACAGCCCTGTAGGCGGCGTCCAGAAATAAGTACTTGCACCATATGCCGTGAGTGTCAGCGTATCGCCCAAACAGAGATTGTAAAAAGGCGGTTGTACCTCCACCATCGGATTCTGATAAACAGTGATATTGACCTTGCTGGAAGCGGTACAACCCATATTATCCGTGGCAACAACTTCGTATGTGGAGGTAATGGCAGGGCTGGCGATCACCACAGGACCGACGACTGAAGAAAGGCCTTCCGGGGGTGACCAGGAAAAAGTACAGGTTTGATTTGCAGAAGCTGTCAGTGTGACACTTCCTCCGTTACAGAAAGCAGGACCAGGCGGAACCACACTGCAGGTGAGATCAGCATTGACGGTAACCAGGACAGAATCGACCCGCTGACAACCATTCAAACCGGTAATGGTAACACTGTACCAGGTATCCACAACAGGCGACACATCAACGGTACTGGTAATGTGTCCGCTCGACCAGGCATACGTCAGTCCGCCCGTTGCAACCAGGGTAACGGACTGTCCGAAGCAGATCATGGTATCTTCTGAGAGGGTGATGTCGGGTAATGGTAAAACAATAACCTTCACACTATCGACAGCAAAACACTGCAGGTTACTTACTGTTACATAAAACACAGTGGTAGAAGCAGGGCTTATCGTGATAGAGGCAGTATTTGCCGGTGGCAGGGTACTCCAGATGAAGCTGGTTCCTCCGGTAGCGGTAAGGGTAAGCGAATCCCCGAAGCAGATGGTTTCATCACTGCCGGCATTGGCAAGAGGCAGGGGGATCAGGGTCAGTTCGAGGGTATCCCTTGCCACATCGGCACAAGGGTTAACAGGAACACCGCTGAGTACGAGGAAGACAGAGCCATTGTTGATATCACCGGGACCAGGTGTGTAAATTGTGGACAACTGGTTGGAATTAAGGAAACTGCCATCTCCTGAAACAGTGCTCCATTGAATACTGGAGGTAAAGCTTGCTGTTCCGTTCAATGTGAGAGTTTCGTTTGCACAGATAGCGGCATCCTGACCTGCACTGACAACGGGGCCCATCTGGACAAAGACTTTTACCGAATCATAGCTTTCGCATCCGAAATTGCTCACCGTAAGATGATAGGTTGTGTTGACAGAGGGAGATACATTCACCACCTGGTTGCTTGAAGGGGGTATTGTACTCCAGAGGTAATCGTTGCCTCCGGATCCCGTCAGCGTGGCCACACCACCTTCGCAGATGGTGGTATCATTTCCCGCGCTGGCAATGGGCAGGGCATGAATGGTCAGTTGCATGCTGTCTGTAACCGCTCCGCATGGTGACAGTCCTTCGAGCATCAGCCGGATGGTAACCATTCCGGCAGTAACATCTGCTGCACTGGGCAGGTAGGAAGGATTTACCGTGGTGGCATTCAGAAATGTGCCGGTACCGGAACTAAGCCACAAAATGCTTCCAAAAAACTGGGCACTGCCATTGATGACTGCAGTATCCCCCTGGCAAACTGACTGGTCGGGCCCGGCATCAGCAACAGGAGCCGCCTGCACAGTCAGGGTGGCAGCTCCGGATACCGGATTGGGCGGGCATGCTCCGTAAACAGTACACCGGTATAGATAATTATTGAACAACAGAGGAACATTCGTGATCAGGAGCGTATCATTATCTGCCCCGCTGTATGGTGGTGCATTGGGAACCGGCAGCCAGCTAAGACCGTTGTCTGCACTGTATTCCCAACTAAATGACTGCCCGTACAAATGATCTACTGCGAAATAGCAATCGTAACCTTCACACACACCGTAATCGTCAGGATCGGATACAATCTCGGCAGAATAGGTTTCAGAGCTGACATAACCATTCACATATACGGCTGGAAGGATATCTCCGGGCAGGTTACTGTACTGGCAAATCACCGTGTCCCAGACAAAGGCACTCACACCGCCTGCGTAATAAAACCGGAATGACAACAGGGTGTCGTTGAGGATGGAAAAAGGAGTCACCGAATACCAGGAAATCGTAATAGTGTTGAGCGGAACGTTACCGACCAGCAAAAAACCCGAAAAAAGTCCGGGATGCGTATTGCCATAATAACCCGCATAGGTTACCACTGAAGGATCGAAGGTGAATCGCAGGGAAATGGAGGCAATTCCCACCAGGTTCTGCACCCTTACAGGAACCCAGATACTGTCGGGACACATGTAAAGGGAGTCAAGCATTGTATAAATCATATCTTCCCTTGGTCCGGGATCTTTTACATCCTGTGCCTGTAAAACCAAAGATTCGGAAAATGAAAAGAAAATGAGGAAAGCAATGAAGCGAAAAAAAGACATACAAAAGGTTTTGTAAATATATATTAACCCGGCATACACCTTCTCAGACCCAATCTGGGTGGAAAAGTTGTCTGCCACGGGTTTTGGTTAATAAAACTCATATTCATATTTCAACAGGTAATGCTGGTTTGCACGAAAGTTCCTTCCATCAATGTAAACAGCCGTTTCCAGGGCTCTTCCTTCGTCATCAAATTTCCTTTCGATCGTGGAGATTACATCCCCTTTTTCATTGAACTCTTCCTGTGTAACGGCATTTCCCTGATCGTCATACGTGAATTTGATGAAAGACTTTCCGTGCTGGTTTTCCTCTTCAATTTCCTCCAGACGCCCCTGCCCGTTGGTACGGAAACGGCTGATCTCGATCAGTTGTTCCTGATAATTATACCTCAGGTTCTTTTTTCTGTTGCCGTTTTCATCAAAATAGCTCACCATACGTTCACTCCTGCCGTCTTCTATCCTGACCTGTTCGCTTTTCTCAATTTTTCCATGCTCATCATAACTATACGTAGCCTGGCTGATCAGGTTACCATCCTGATCCGTCACCGCCTCGCTTAACAGCAAATCACCGTCATATTCAAGCACTTCCTTTCTTTCTGTTTCCCCGTCGCTGTCATAATACACCTTTCCTGTCAGCCTGTTCTTCTCATCATAGTGATATTCAACCACATCTTCAGATTCATCCATAAAACGGTGATGTTCAGAAATGATCAAACCCAATTCGTTCCTGGTATAAACCCTGGATTCCATAGGCTCTTCCCCTTCGTCGTAGAATAATTCTTCCGCCAGATTCCTTTGCTCATCATAGTTATACACAACCAATTGCTCCTGAACGCCCCAGGCATTATAGGTTATTTCCCTGCTTACAAGGCCGTCTTCATGATACGTTGTCATACTCTGAATAAAAGGAGCCCAGTCTTCAATATCAGATAATCCATTCTCCAAAATATCATAACGATAAAGGCGAACGCTTTTCAGTGTCTTCGTCGTTGTCATAAGGTGTTTAGAATGAAAAGTGATAAACTGCATACAAAGGTAAAAGAGAAATGTTAACCCCCATTTTTCATGGGGAGAAAATTAGTAATTTTGCCGTTTGCCACAAAAAAAATCTACCATGATCCGATTAAATCTGATTGTAAGCCTTATTATCTTTTCATTATCAATGAATCTACCTGCCCAGATTAAACCGCCTGTTTACCCGGGTACCCAAAAAGTTGACCAGGTTGATGATTATTTCGGGACTAAAGTCGCAGATCCCTACAGATGGCTGGAAGATGACAATTCACCGGAAACTGAAGCCTGGGTGAATGCCCAGAATATGATTACCCAGGAGTATCTCTCCAAGATCACCTTCCGCAACAAGATCAGAGACCGCCTGACCGAGCTCTGGGACTTTCCTAAAATGGAAGTTCCCGAAAAAGGTGGTGTACGACTCTTCTTCCTTTACAATACCGGCATGCAGAACCAGCATGCGCTGTATATGCAGGAAGCGTTTGAACAACCGAAAGAACTCCTTTATGACCCGAATAAGGTGGCTCCCGACGGGTCGATCTCAATCAACCAATTCAAAGCTTCTGACGACGGGAAATACATTGCCATTTCCATTTCAAGAAGCGGCAGCGACTGGCAGGAGATCATCGTGATGGATCTGAAAAAGAAGAAACTACTGAAAGATAAGATCGAATGGGTGAAATTCTCCGGCATCAGCTGGAAGGACAATGGTTTTTATTACAGCCGTTACGATGCGCCGAAAGAGGGAACAGCCCTGACCAAAAAGAATGAGTTCCATAAAATTTATTATCATAAAGCAGGGACTTCACAGGAGAAGGATGAACTGGTTTACCAGAATCCTGATTTCCCCCTGAGGAATTACACGGCAACTGTGTCAGACGACAAGCGTTTTTTATTTATTTATGAGACAGAATCCACCAGTGGGAATGCGCTGTATTACAAAGACCTGCTAAAGGGGCATGCAGGATTTCAGCCCCTTTTTACCGGTTTCAGCAATGATTACGCAGTAGTCGGAAATTACGGGGATTCCATCCTGATCCACACCAACGCGGGTGCCTCCAATTACCGGCTCATTTCGATTAATCCAGAAATTCCGGGTAAAGAGGGCTGGACGATACTGATCGATGAGGATGAAAAAATGGTGATGGAATCCGTCCGCCTGAGCTATGATAAAATCGTGGTCAAATACATGAAAAATGCCTGCAACGAGCTTTATCTTTTCGATAAGCAGGGAAAGAAAACAGGCACCATCGAACTTCCAATGATCGGAACGGTGGGTGATATCTCCTCCAGGCCGGGTGATCCCCAATTATTCTATGCGTTCACATCATTTGTATATCCTTTGGGTATCTTTCTGCAGGATTTTGAGAAGGATTACAATAAGACGATATTCTTTGCGCCTGTATTGTTCCAGCCTGATGATTTTGAGACGAAACAGGTATTTTACAAGAGCAATGACGGCACTGAAATTCCGATGTTCATCATACACAAGAAGGGCATGGTAATGAATGGCCTGAATCCGGCTTACCTATATGGTTACGGCGGATTCAACATCAGCCTGACGCCATCTTTCAGCGTGAGCAGAATGATATTTGCCGAGAACGGCGGTATCCTTGCCATACCTAACATCAGGGGCGGCGGCGAGTTTGGGGAAGCCTGGCACAAAGCCGGTACCAAAGAAAAAAAACAACAGGTTTTCGACGATTTCATCGCTGCTGCCAATTACCTTTTCGAGAACAAGTATACCAAGCCTGAAAAGCTGGCCATTGCAGGAGGTTCCAACGGCGGATTGCTCGTGGGTGCCTGCATGACCCAGAAACCGGAATTATTTAAAGTTGCCCTTCCGGCAGTGGGCGTTCTGGATATGTTGAGATTCCACAAATTCACCATCGGCTGGGCATGGACGGTAGATTATGGCAGCAGCGAAGACAAGGAGGGATTCACATACCTGTATAAGTACTCACCGCTGCATAACATCAAGGACGGTGTGAACTATCCTGCAACCCTTGTTACCACTGCTGATCATGATGACAGGGTTGTACCGGCGCACTCCTTCAAGTTTATTGCCACCCTGCAGGAAAAACACAAAGGAAACAATCCCGTACTCATCAGGATACAGACAAAAGCCGGTCATGGTGCCGGAAAACCCACCTCGGTCCGGATTGAAGAGGCCGCCGATATGTGGGCCTTTACTTTTTATAACCTTGGCATGGTTCCCGGTGTGGATCCACAAAGAGGAGATCCAATGGAAATCAAGAAACAAAGGAAACCTGCCTATATCGATGACCCGGTCTACAAGAAAAACCTGCCCAAACAGCAAAAAACCAATCAGGCACAGCCTGAATAGGACACAGGACGGTCAGGATTTCGAATCAGCAGTTGTAAGGAATACCCTATTTCCCCGTCCAACCGTCAGGGAAAACTGCCGGCCGGCTGAAAGCCGGGTTACTAAGAAAGACAGTATCGGTGAGACACAATATAAAGGCCTTCAGATCAGCCTTTTCCGTTGGAGTCAACTTGGCTCCGTTCGTGGCAATATGATGCATCAGCGGATTGATGTAAGGTGAGTTAACCAATTCATCGGAATAAAAATCAATCACCTCATCCAGGGTTTTAAATCTTCCGTCGTGCATATATGGCCCCATATAGATGATATTTCTGAGCGTGGTTGCCTTGTATGCCCCAAGATCCGCAGGATTGCCGGTTACATGATAGCGGTCGCGCGGGTCTTCAAAGGGACCGGTAAACAGGGAATCCTTACCATTATTATAAAAGAGATTGGTGGTGAACAGAGGATTGCCCGACCCGCCGTGACAATGAAAGCAATCTGCCCCGCTTTCGGTTGAAAACAGCACAAATCCGTTTAATTCCTGGGGTGTAAGCTGCAACTCACCCCTGAGGTATTGATCGAAACGGGAATCCGAAGAGATGAAAGTCCTGATGAATTGTGCAATGGCCTTGGCCATACGCTCAACCGTAACCACATCTGACCCGAAGGCCTTCCTGAATAGTTCCGGATAGCCGGGAATACTCTGAATCAATGCTTTGGCACGGTTGGTATCGCTGTTCATCTCGTGCGGTGCAACAATTCCCATCCAGACCAGGTCTTCCAGTCTCCTTTTGGATGTATTGGGATTGCTGGGATGTATGACTCCATTCCACAGGTAACCCTCATGATTCCAAACAAGGTTGATCAGGGGCAACATCACATGCGGAGTCGGAATACCCGTGATGCCAAAAGGGTATCCACCGGTATACTTCGGATGATCAATCCCGCATTCGAACGACCTGGACTGCAGGTGACATGTGGCACATGTCATCAGGGAATCAGGATGGTCACGGCCCGAAATCCGGCCGTCGTAAAACAAATACCTGCCCAGTGCAATCCCCTCCACCGTCATCGGATTGTCGGCCGGTATGTTCAACAGGGTTGGAAAAAACCTGGGAACATCAATGAAATACGGTGTCGGTTCAGGAGTATCCTCATCTGTTTCTTTATCATTCCGGCAAGAGCTTAATAAAAGGGGCAGGGCTATCAGGACCATTGCCAATGCTTGCAACATAAGCCTGAAATACAATATCTTAACCAACAGTCTCCTGCTTTCCATTTTATGGTTCCTCCGTCTTTTCTCCTATGGTAAACACATCAAATCCATTCTCTCTGGCCCAAAGCATCGCCGACTGATTCTCCATGATGGCACCGCCAATGCTGTCCCAGTCCCATACATGAGGCGTATGAAACCAGCTTTCGATGTTCATCACAATTTCAATGACAGTATTTCTTCCTTTATTTACGGTAAACGATGAGTTCTTTAGATTGACATTGAAATAATTATGAACAAACACCACCTGACCGGGCCCAATCGTATCTGCCCCTATTCCCGTATGAAAATTAAAAGGTAACAGTGTGGCAGCCTGGGTTTTCCATCTACCGTTCAGCTTCAGGTAATGGAATCCGCCCCCGAGAAAGTCAGGCCAGAACATATTTACCTCCGGTGGATTGACAAACAGACCGTTCTTGTTTTTTTCCTTATTGATCCCGAAAGTAAAGGAAATGCTGTCATAATGCCCCGGTGGAATCGCATCGTATACCTGCCACTCGAAGGTTGAAGGGATATAGGTGTCCACATAATAGATGTCCTGCCATTCATTGATCATTTTTTTACTGCCATCGGAGGCATGAAGCACCACATCCGAGATGAAATACTGCATGTCGGTGATCATGTAATGATTACCGGCGGTGTTGGTGTATTTCATGGTGTCATAAACCACGGCCTGACCATCCACCAGATGTACAAAGCGAAAGACAATCTTCCCTTTCTCCTCTTCCTCTGAAGGCTTGTCCTTCCTGCATGCGTAACACAAGGCAGACAATAACATGATGATCATCAATACTTTGTTCATTCTTTGAGCACTTAAGTTACAGACAATATGTTATTTACCGGAATCCAACATGGCTGTGTCCGTCTATTCCCTCAATGTTTCCGGGCAATTAACTCTCTATATATTATACATTTCAACATTCCTCTATAAATTCGCTATCAGTGTCAAATGATACACCCTACCCGGTTCATAGAGCCTGGCAGTCGACCCCACGATACGCCGGTTCAGATGCTCATAATACTGGCGGTTGAACATGTTATTCACACCACCGGCAAGGCTTAACCACTTCATGGGTTTATAATGAAGTGACGCCTGAAAAACTGCAAAACCCGCAGTCTCAGCTTCGTAGAATGCACCGGATACATAATCCTGCTTCGCTACCAGCCTGACGGCTATGGAAGGGAACAACCTGTCTTTCATTAAATTAGCAGATAAACTAAGGGTCGATTCAAGGGGAGGTATTTCCGGAAGCGGATCATTTTCAAGGGAAGTCTGGGAGACAACCTGTCCGTTTTCCACTTTGTATTGCAATGCTTCCCTGATACTGGCCCGGGTATAGGCAGCCTGGATCCCGGCATAAATCCTCCTCAGGATCGCAGGCGACTGGTAGCTGATCTCGAATCCACGCAGGAAGGCAGAACCTGAATTGGTAAACTGTTTAACACCCACTGCCCCGTTTGTCTTTGGTGTAGCCACTGCCGGCGGGACAAGGATACCGCTGATATAATCCTGAATATAAGAGGCAAAAATATTGGCATAGAAACGTCCGTACATTTCATGCCGGTACCTCAGGGTAAGGTCTGCCTGGTTATTAACTTCGGGCTTCAGTGCCGGATTCCCCAGGTAGTCATAGTTATCATATCCCACCGTCAGGAATTTAATATAGCGTTCTGTCATGGACGGGCTTCTGACACCCCTTCCAAGGGCTAAACTGAGAGAAAAGTATTTTGCAAATGAACGACTCAGGCCGGCGCTGAAACTCAGGTTGGTGAAACGGGAATCAGTTTCATCGAACCATGAGGGGATTCGTAAGGTGTCTTCTGAACCCGCTGTATTGTAATCTGCTCTTACCGAGCACTCTGCATGATACTTTCCGAATGGCCTGCGTAATTCGGCGAAAACACCACTATTCAGGATAGATGCCTCATACCAGAGGTTGGTTCTAACAGTCATGGTTCCGGGTGGCATACCCGGCATACTCATGTTCATTACCATCACCCTGTCACCGTCTTTGTTAACATTTTCTATGTCCAAGCCCGCAATCACGAAAGTTTCTCCCAGTGTCCATTTGGTCTGCAGCCTCCCGCCGAAATTGTTGGCATTGACCATGGCAACCGCCTGCATAAAGCTGTAATTCGGTCTGAAAGCATTGTCCATTTCATGGAAGACCTTGGAATAAAACACCTTAGCCTCCACCGTCTGCAATGCATCCGAGATATGATTCATGGAATAATCGAGTGACATAATGCGGGTATTGTCTACCTTTTCATCCATCGGCAGGGCAGGATAAAAAACATCTCTTCCGTGCGACTCCCTGTAATTGAAAAGGAGACTTTCCTTTGGAGAAGGCTTGTATCCCAATCCGCCCGCAAAACTGTATTTAAGAAAGCCCGACTGCACCCTGTTCTCCTCGCCATCCATATAACTGCCGTAATTTTTCAGTCCGCCTGAGACATAAAAAGCCCATTGCTTATTTCCTCCGTTCACCCGCAAATGCTGACGGTTCCCGTTCCAGTTCGACTCGAAACCAGTCATCGCAACTGCATGTATTTCAGAATTCTCGTAAAAGGCCGGTTGGTATGTGGAGATGTTGATAATTCCTCCGAATGACGGACCGTACCTTAATACGAAAGGTCCTTTGATTACTTCCATGGCCTCCACATCCTCAATCTCCACATGAGCCGTGGTCGGGTCCATCCGGTTGGGGCATCCCCCCTCGATACGGATTCCCTGATCGACCTGAACATTCAACTGGTTGAACCGAAGCCCCCTGACCACAGGGTCGAGCCCCGTGCCTCCCTTCCTGACAGCAGAAAGGTTGGGAATCTCACGCAGAAAATCACCCACATCCCTGTTGCTGCTTTGCCTGATCTTCAATTCCGGAATTTCCGTCACATTAGCGATGGGTGTCACTTTCCCCTCCACCACAAACTCACCCAATTGGAAAACCATGGGAAAAAGCTCGACCACAACATTCAAGGGTGCAGGATGAGCGATCTCAATTGTTTTGGATTCATAGCCTACATGCTTTATAAGCAACACATTACCCTCATTTTGGGTCGCCTGGAAACGAAATTTGCCTTTCGCATCCGATAACACCACCTGTTTCGTTCCCTTCACACTGATCTGCACATCAATGACAGGCTTTCTGCTAAGGGTGTCAATCACCGTGCCCTGTATCCAGATAACCTGCTGAGCCTCAGAGAAGAAAGGCACAAGAAACATTAGCATCACAAGGAAAAAATTTTTCATGAGTTTAAACCTCTAAGATTATTGTTAAATGTAATATTCATATTTGATCATGGACAGTTGATATAAACATTATTTGCATGGATATTTCATGTAAGGCAGGGATTTCATCTGTTCATATTTATTACATTATGGTCAGATGATTGTCCCGCTTCATGCGGGAGAATATCCATATATGATTATCTTCGGTTTGTATGAATGATAGTCCTAATGGAAATTTCATCTGTGATACACAATGACGAAGGTACTACAATCAATGACGCCTTTTTCCGTTCCAGGCATCTTTTTCGCGCGTGTGCCATAATATATATGACTAATTGATAGGTCGTGAAGTTGTCCAAAGCCCTTTATTTGGACGCTATTTAGAACGAAAGAGGCGAATTGGGATGTCATCCCGGCGTTGATTTAAATCAATGCCGGGATGACATCCCAATTAATTTGCAATTTTTTAACACCGTATTTCTAATTTATATAATTTTGTGCTTGCGAAAGAAACAAACCAAATTATTATCAAAACCCAACATCAATGAAAAAATTGTTACTATTTGGACTTATCATCGGCATCAGCCTGGGGGCAGTCGCACAACCAAAAAGCAAACCCGTGGTCTTTCATCCCAAAATGGATGTCAGTGTGAAAAAGCCCATGCCCAGGGCCATCGATGAGCCTGTAAACATGCTCAGGTCAACAGCCAACAAGTATGTGAAATCAAGCCTTGCCATCAATGAGGAACAGGTGGGTATCACCCGTTACGATCTGCAATCCAATTCTTCTATGCAGAACCGTATCTATCTTCATGAAGACAGAACCATAGGAGCAGTCTGGACATGGGGAATGGATGATGTGAATACTTTCCCTGAAAGAGGTACCGGATACAATTATTACAATGGTTCAAACTGGGATGCATACCCGACTGCCAGAGTTGAAGATGCAAGAGTCGGCTGGCCTTCCTATATGCCTTCTGGTGCCTCCGGCGAAATGATCGTTACGCATACCGGTACCAACGCCGGTCTGAAAATTGCCTCAAGGCCCGTAAAAGGAACCGGAACCTGGAGTATGAGCACCATGGCCGGTCCGACCGGGTCATCCGGACTTCTCTGGCCGCGCGCTGTGGCCGGCGGAGCAACCAACCAGTACATCCATGTTGCCTCTATCACCACTCCGGTCGCCAACAGCGGAACTTTATACAATGGTCAGGATGGTTCCCTGATGTACAGCCGCTCCTCTGACGGCGGTGCCACCTGGGATATCCTCAACTACCAGTTCCCCATGACCGATACCAATTATTATGTCGGCTTCGGCGGTGACTGCTATTCATGGGCACAACCCAAAGGCAATACCCTTGCCTTCGTTTACGGAAACGACTGGGAAGATGTTTTCCTGATGAAATCCACCGACAATGGCCAAACCTGGAACAAAACCGTCATCTTCCAGCACCCCTACCCGAAATTTAAAGAAAATACCACCCTGGTACTCGATACTCCCTGGGTTTGCGACGGTACCACCGCCTGTGCCATCGACAACAGCGGCAATGTGCACGTGTTCTTCAGCTTGATGCGCGTGCTGAATGACGATCTGACCGATGAACAGACTTCATACTTCCCATACTCTGACGGTATTGCCTATTGGAAAGAAGGCATGCCCATGTATATCAACCTCAACAGTGATACGCTCTACAACCAGGGACATCTGGTGGGTTGGGTGCAGGATGTGAACGGAAACGATACCATCTTCGATTTCGTAGACCTTGCCACCTATTATCTCTCCGTAACAAGTATGCCCACAGTAACCATCGACGAAGACAACCTGATCCACTTGTTCTTCACCTCGGTGATGGACAACAAAGACAATGGTTCCCAGAATTACAGGCATATCTGGTACAGAAAATCCACAGACGTGGGAGTAACCTGGACAGATTTCCAGGATGTTACCGGAGGACTGACCCACAACTTCCACGAATGTGTCTTCCCAAGCCTCTCCTATACCGCCGATGACTACCTGCACCTGCTCTACCAGCAGGACGACGAACCCGGCCTTGCCGTCAGGGGAGACTCGGATCCTTATCAGGATAATGCCATGGTCTACCTGAAAATGAACAGAACCAATGTGGGTCTGGATGAGTTCAACAACCTGGTGTTCGTCAACCAGAATTATCCGAATCCTTTTACTACCAATACCCAGATCGTGGTCAGCCTCAGGAATGCCAGCAAACTCAGCATGGAAATCACCAACTTCATCGGTCAGAAAGTGTATGAAGTACCTGCCGAAACCGTCAATGCCGGTTATCATACCTTCTCATTCGACCGGAGCAATTTCGAGGCCGGTATTTACTTTTATACAGTAAAAGCAGGAAACCAGACGATTACCAAAAAAATGATCATCGAATAAGCATCCCGCTTAACCTAAAAAAGGGTGTCCGTTGCACGGGCACCCTTTTTTTTTAACTTTGTCCATGACATTTTAAAAAAACGTGTATGAAGAAACTTCTACTGATCACAGGATTAATGGCGTGCACCTATGTGGTTTACTCCCAACAGGGAACTGCCAGGTTTAAAACCAGTAAGCAACATCTCGTTGCAAAAAAACCGGTGCGTGCCGCCGTAAAAAACCAGACCAATATGTTGCTCGGCAAACCCGGCTCAGGACAGATCGTTCCGCTTGCGCCCGTTGAAAACAACATCGGTGAAACACGATACGATCTGCAGACAAATCAAAGCACGCAGAACAGGATCTATATGTACCCCGACCGAACGATGGGCGGAGTTTGGACCCGGGGACTCGTCGAAGCCTCCTTCACCGAAAGAGGAACAGGATACAACTACTATGACGGAAGTGTATGGGGACCTTCCCCAGCCCAGAGAATAGAACCTCTCAGAACCGGATGGCCGTCATATTTCCCTTTCGGCCCTGAAGGCGAAATGGTGATCTCGCATACCGATGTGGCCGGTCTATCCATCGACTGGAGAACAAACCGGGGAAGCGGTAACTGGGACCATGCCATCCTGGCCGGCCCTCCGGGTGCCGTTGACATCAGCTGGCCAAGAGCCGTAACCACCGGTGCCACACATAACACCATCCATATCATCGCCTGTACCTATGTTCCTTACCAGGGACAAGACCAGGCTTTGCTCTATTACCGCTCGCCGGATGGTGGAACAAGCTGGGATAAGCAACATGTAATCCTGCCAGGCATGACTGCATCCGATTATCTGAGCATTGGAGGCGATGCCTATGCGTTTGCAGACCCCAGGGGAGATACCCTCGCTTTCGTTGTGGGCGATAACTGGATCGACCTCTTCCTGATGAAATCAACTGACGGTGGCAATAACTGGACAAAAACCGTGATCTTTCAGCATCCCTATCCCCTTTTCGATGAACCAAGCACCCTTGTGCTGGATACACCCACCGTCAGCGACGGTTCACTTGCAATCTTCCTCGACCATCAGGGAAAAGCGCATGTTTTCTTCGGATTGATGCGCGTGCTGAACACGGATTTAACCGATCAGCAAACTTCCTATTTCCCTTATACCGACGGACTTGCATACTGGAAAGAAGGCATGCCAACCATGACCAACATCAGCTATGATACCCTGGACGCCAACAACCAGATCGTCGGCTATACCCAGGATATCAACGGTAATGACACCATCCTGGAATTCGACGACCTCGGTACCTATTACCTTTCGGTGACCAGCATGCCCAATGCCACCATTGATGAGGAGGGAAAGATTTTCCTGTTCATGACCTCGGTGGTCGAGGGGAAATCAAACGGCAGCCAGAATTACAGGCATATATATACAAGATTGTCGGAGGATAATGGTGAAACCTGGGGACCCTTCATCGACATTAACAGCAGCCTGACCCATAATTTTCACGAATGTGTCTTCCCCTCGGTTTCTCCACGAACCGACCAAAACGTCCACGTTCTATACCAGCTTGATGAGGAACCCGGGTTGTCGGTCAGAGGCGACAGCGATCCATACGGGGACAATACGATCCTGCACGTCGCCCTGCCAAAATCGGATTATGGACTTGGAACGCATGAACTGTCACCTTCCGGTTTCACTGTTTCAAATCCGATTCCCAATCCGGTCAGGCATGCGGCATCAATCCTTGTCGAACTTGACAGGCCTGCCAGCCTTACCGCTACTCTCACCGATGTTACGGGAAGGATCATACAGGAACACTCCTACGGAACACAGACCCCCGGAAAACACAGCATTGACATTGACTGCAGCCGGCTCTCAAGGGGACTGTACCTGCTTACATTTACCGTGGAGGGAGAAAAACAAAGCACACGTCTTTTAGTCCAATAAACTTGTTTAAAATAAGCAAAAAATGAAAAAGATATTCCTGCTCAGCCTCATCCTGGCTGTCTCCTTTTTGGTGACAGCCCAGCAAAACCGGGTTGCCGTCCCTGCACTGAAAAACATCAGCAAAAGCCGGCCGGCCCCCGATGCATCCGTTCCCGGAGCGCATTTTCTGTACCGGGCACCCAACCCGCTGGTGAAATCCTCACTGGCAAGCGTGGAAACCCTGATCGGCGAAACCCGCTACGATCTCCAGACCAACCAGGCCTGCCAGAATCGCCTCGTCCGTTTCCCGGATGGAAGCATGAGCGCTGTCTGGACTTTTGGAATGACAGATCCGAATTTCGCAGACAGGGGAACCGGATATAACTATTTCGACGGTACGGCCTGGGGAACAGTTCCCAGCGTCAGAATTGAAAGCCTCAGGACAGGCTGGCCCAGTGTTTTTGCACTTGGTCAGAACGGCGAAGGTGTTATCTCACATGATTTCGCAACTCCGGGTAAACTGATGCTGATGAAAAGAGTCACCAAAGGGAGCGGAACCTGGAATGAAACCGCCATTCCGCATTCCGGAGGGACGGTCAGCCTTTCCTGGCCACGTGCCACTTCCAACGGAACCGGTAATAACAGCATCCACCTGATCGCACTGAGCAGGCCCGTAGTCAGCGGGGGAAGTCTTTTCCAGGGCATGGATGGTGCCTTGCTTTACAGCCGTTCGCAAGACGGAGGCAACACCTGGGATATTGCCAACCAGATTCTTCCCGGCATGTCGTCTGCTGCCTATGTCGGTTTTGGCGGTGACTGCTATGCCTGGGCCGAGCCCAAAGGCAATACCATCGCCTTCGTGGTCGGTGATAACTGGACTGACCTTTTCCTGATGAAATCCACCGACAATGGCCAGAACTGGACTAAAACCATGATCTTCCAGCACCCTTATCCCTTCTTTCAGGAGGAACACACCCTGGTACTCGATACACCTTATGTAAGTGACGGTTCTTTGGCCATTTTACTGGATGACGCCGGTAAAGCCCATGTGTTTTCCGGTATCATGCGGGTTGGAAACAGTGATACTACCGACCAGCAAACATCCTACTGGCCCTATACCGATGGATTGCTTTACTGGAATGAGGATATGCCGGCTTTTAGCACACTGCATTTCGACAGCCTCTGGAACCAGGGCCATATCGTTGGTTACGTGCAGGATATCAATGGAAATGATACCATTATGGAATTCGATGGTATCGGAACATACTTTCTGTCACTTTCTACCTTCCCTACAGCCTGCATGGACGATCATGGTACAATTTTCCTTGCATACACTTCGGTCATGGAGAACCTGTCCAACGGATCCCAGAATTACAGGCACATCTGGGCCCGTACCAGCCTCGACGGCGGACTGACCTGGCAGGATGCCAAAGACATCACAGGATCCCTCCAGCACAATTTTCATGAATGCGTTTTCCCATTTTTTGCCGCCCGGGTCGACAATAACCTTCACATGGTTTACCAGTATGATGAAGAACCCGGACTGGCAGTCCGTGGCGATGCCGACCCCTATGGCGACAACAGCATTTCCTATCTGACACTGCCTAAAACGGACCTGAGCGGACTGAGCGTCCCTGAAAACACAGACCTCCCTGCCATCGTTTCGCAGAACTATCCGAATCCATGTAAAGATAACACCTTTATCAACCTCTCCCTTCCAAAGGCTTCCAATATCAAGGTCTCTGTGTTAAACCTTCCCGGACAATCCCTCCTGCCCGAACAAAATGGATTTTATGCCGCAGGCAACCATCAGTTGAAAATCCGTGTTTCTGATTTGCAGTCAGGCCTGTATTTTTACAGGATCACCATCGGCAATCATGTGATTACAAAACCTATGATTGTTGAATGATGTAAACAGCTGATTAATAAAATAATGAAGATAGGCAGCAGGCCTTTTAACCAATGCTTCAGAGACTTAGATACCATGACCCTTCTCTGAGGCAATGGTGAAGGCAGCTTTTGCCGGTGTAAAATATTAATTATTTGATTAACAAAACATTACTAGTTTATTAACAGACAAGGCCAACTTGTGAACAGCTTATCAACAAGTTTACTAACAATTCTGGTAATCAGATCAGCATACTACTAGTTATTTTATTAATAATCAACTAAATGTATTTACCTCCCCGCATTCCTGGTGAAAGAAGGCCCTGTTGAAAAATGATTGAACACCCTGATGAAATCCCGGTGTTATTAAGGTAAATTTGAAACCGCTTTTCTGACAATATTGGAAACAAAGCGAAAGAAAAACCGTTTAACTGCTGATAGAGTAAAATAAAGACATTGGTTTGAAGCAATGGTTTAAATACGGATTTGCCGGGCTGTTGGTGGCACTGTCTTTCCAGCTAAGCGCCCAATGCTGGGTTAGCATGCTGGTCAATGGTATACACACGGATACCGTGGAGATTTGCCCTGGTGATAGCGTAGATCTCTCGTTTATCGGGGAATGCGTGCTGATCAACAACAACTTCAACAACGGACAACTCGGAGGAGACTGGCATTATGTGACACCGGGCTTTGTTTTCCAGGGTCCCTGTGACACCGCTTCTGAAGTGGTCTGTGTTTGGTTTGGAGAGGAAAGCCCCGTTCAACGAAGCCTGGAAACGGAAGATCTCGACCTCACCTCAGGCGCGACGCTGTCCTTCTCACTTAAATACGGACTTCAAAACGACCCCCCTTCCTGTGAAGGTCCTGACGAAATGCTCGAAGGGGTTTCGCTTCAATACTCAACAGATCAGGGAATTACCTGGACCGACATTGTCTATTTCTGCCCTGACGGCAGTTTCCTTCCCACCAACCCCATGGTTCAGTCGCCCCTGACCTATACACCAACGCAGTTTACTGACTGGGCGAATTACAGCTTTCTGCTGCCGCCCCCGGCGCTGACTCCAACCACCAGACTCCGCTGGATGCAGGGTTATTGCAGTTATTTTAACAACCACTTCGATGATAACTGGGGCATCGACAATGTGAAAATTACCCGTGAGTTCAGTCAGGATATCAACTGGTCGACCGGTGAAACAGTTGTAAGTTCAGTTGTCGTCAACCCCGTTCAAACCACCACCTATTATGTGTATATCCTGGGCGGAGGCAACATACCGGATACCCTGGCCATCGATTCCGTGATGATACTGGTGCATGACATTCCACAACCACAGCTGTCCGGAAACATGGCCTTCTGTACGGGAGAAACCACCACCATTTCGGCAGGAGGAAATTTCACTTACCTCTGGTCAACGGGTGATACCGGTAATACGGTCACATTCTCACCGGAAACTACCACCAACTATAACCTGATCGCAACAGATGACATCGGGTGTACAGGTACTGTTCCGTTTACCCTCACCGTTTACCCCCTTCCCACCATTGACATCACCAATGATACTGTTTGTGTTGGAGAAACTGCCACCTTATCTGCTTCCGGCGGATTAAGCTATCTGTGGAGCAATGCACAGTCGGGCCCTGTTATTCAGGTTGACCCGGCGGATACCACCCTGTATACGGTGACGGTTACGGACCTGCACGGATGCAGCAATACCGCGGTGGCTTCCGTCATGATCATACAGCCACCCTCAACCGCCCTCCCGGCCGATACGGCAGTATGTTACGGAGATATGATCGAAATCACCGCACAGGGTGGAGAGCAATATGCGTGGAATACCGGGGCCCAGTCAGACCGGATCGTGGTAAGCCCGCTTGTCCAAACTACTTACATCGTTACGGTGACAGACCATCACGGATGCCAGAATACCAGCGCCATCACGGTTTTCGTATCCCCCGAAATGACCGTCAGGATTTACGCATCCCTCGATACCATCTGCCGCGGTTCCGAAATGGTTCTCAATGCCGATGGTGCCGCCTTGTTCCAGTGGAGTACAGGGGACCTTACACCCTCCATAAACGTACAACCAGGTTATACCACTGCGTATTACGTGACCGCCACCTCTCCTTTCATGGACATCCTCTGCTCCAATACCCAGGAGTTCACCCTCAATGTCAGGGAATGCAGCACCCTCTTCTTCCCAAATGCCATCGTGCCAAAAGGTTATAACAACCTTTTCAAACCCGTGGGTGATTTCTCAACCATCTATGGGTATTCCCTCAGGATATTCGACCGCTGGGGAAAAATGGTATTCGAAACAAAGCAGGCGGATTCAGGCTGGGATGGAACCTTCGATGGAGATTTCCTCCCTGCCGGGGTCTATCTTTACCAGGTTCATTATGTGAAGTCGGTAACCCACGAATCCTTCGATAAACTGGGTACTGTCACCATCGTCGAATAAATCCGGTTTTTCTTACCTTTATCCCTCCCTTTGGCATTTGCCCAAATGAAGGATGTGTTATGAGCTATTTCAGACATCTGCCGGTCCTGCTGATCTGCCTGCTTGCTTTTCAGTCACCTGAACAGGCCTGTGCCCAGCCATACGGCAATGAATGGATACAGTATCAGCAACAATATTTCAGGTTCAGGATCGCCGAAGACGGCATGTACCGTATCCCCTACCAGACCCTTGCGAATGCCCTGATGCCATTTGGCGTCCAGCCCGAAAATATCCCTCCCCAAAACATGCAAATATGGGGTCAGGGACAACAACAGGCCATCTGGATTGAAACCGGCTCCGACGGCGTTTTCAATGCCGGAGACTACCTTGAATTCTTTGCCCGGAAAAACGACGGCTGGTTCGATCACTCCCTCTATCAGGATACTTTCGGGCAGGTGAATAAGAAATACAGCCTCTTCACTGATACAGCCACATATTATTTTTCCTGGAACGCCACGGCGAATAATGCCCGCCTCATCAGAGAAACGAATACTGCTTACCAGTTATATACTGCTATCCCTTGGTTATGGTGCGAAACAAATGCCATTTACAGCGAAACCTACCTGGAAGGCGAAAGATTTAACACCTCCAGTCCCTCCATTACCATCGGAGATGCTGCCTATACCAGCGGCGAAGGATTTGCCGGCAACAAAATATGGGTCAACCAGACCCAGGTCAGGACCGTCAGTCTGCCGGAATTGTATGCCCAGGGGCCACAGGCTCAGGCAGAATTTACCATCGTGGCCGGCTCCAACCGCCAGCTTACTGCCCAGCAACATTACTTTAAGGCACAATGCGGCAGCCAGGTGCTTGTCGATACTTCCTGGCGATATTACCACCCTGTCACTTTCTCAAAAGCACTGCAAATGAACACGATATCAAGCGGCTCCGCTTCATTTGCCTTCAGTAATCCGAATTATCCGGGCCAGATTTTGCAGGAATGGACGTCTGTGTCGGATATCAGTGTCAGGTATCCGCGTTACCCCGCCTTCCCGCAAAGCGTGAAAAGCCTGTTTAAGATTCCGGCCCAGTATGGAACCGATTTTGCACACATTCGCCTGACAGGAATCCAAGTGCCGGCAAACGACTCCGTCAGGATGCTTGATCTTACCAACGGCCGTTTATATTCAACGGCACAGGAAGGTCAATACCTTCATGCCCTCATCAGGAATTTCCCCGGAGAAGAAGCCATTTTCTTCAGCTTGTGCAGTAATATCACGCAGATTGAAAAACTGACTGCGGTCAGCGATGCCGATGCCCGCTTTATCCGCTATGAACCGGCGGTTTTTCCGGAAATTGATTACTTAATCATTACCGACAATGATCTGCTGGATGCAGCCGCACAGTATGCCACTTACCGGAAAACAGAAGGATATCCGCAACTTTTCAGTCCGGTGGTTGTGGATATCGAACAGCTCTACGACCAGTTCGCCTTCGGAATTTGCAAAACACCACTGTCTATCAGGAATTTCCTTCGCCATGTGTCACATCAATATACCAAGCTTCCCTCCCACTTGTTCCTGATCGGCAAAGCAATCCAGAGTAAGGATATCAGGAAGGACCATGCTAAATGGAAGATGACCAGGGTGCCTTCCTATGGGCATCCTCCTTCGGACTGGATGTATACGCTCGGCCTGAGAAACCAGGACAAGGCTGATATTCCCACCGGGCGGCTTAGTGCCTATTCGCCTGGCGATGTGTTTAACTACCTTGAAAAAATGACCGCTCATGAATTGTCCCTGAAAAATGTCAGGCAAAGCGGTAAAAACATCCTGCAGTTCGGCGGTGGATCCAATTTCCTGGAGCAAAGCATCTTCCGTTCCTACCTCAGCTTTTACGATTCCCTGCTATCCTCACCTTTTACAGGATATTTCTCCCATCGTTTCTTTAAAACCAGTCTTGATCCGGTCGTGATCGCACAATCCTCGCAGTTGAACGACTTGATCGTGGAACAGGGAGTAGGCTTGATCCAATACTTCGGACATGCCAGTGGCATTAACTTCGATATCAGCATCGGCGATCCGGCCGGTTTCAACAACAAGGATAAATATTACTTTGTCATCGCAAATTCATGCTGGGCAGGTGATATCTTTGATTACCATGGCGGAATCTCAAGCGAACACTATGTTTTACTCCCTCTGAAAGGCGCCATCGGATACCTTGCTTCGGTTACTGAAGGTGAAGCCCCTTACCTGCACACCTTTAGCAGCGCATTCCTGAAAGCCTTTGCCACCACACATTATGGTTTACCCATCGGTACGATCGCTGCCGGGAATATCGGAAGTATCCTGGGAAATCCGTCTTATACGGCTTTCTCCTTCCGTGAGGTTTGTCTTGAAATGGCCCTTCATGCCGACCCTGCCATGGTTCTGTACGCCCCGCCCCAACCCGATTACCACCTGAACCCCGGTCCGGACTGCCCCCAAACCTTGTCCACCATTCCTGAAGAGATCAATACTGCCAGTTCCCGCTTCACCCTCCGCATCATCCCGGCCAATGCCGGGAAAGCACTCGATACCATGCTTTTTGTGAGGATAGAAAGGTGGATCGGGGAAACACCGGCCGGCGATACCCTGCTCCGCGTCTGCGCACCCTTATTCCGGGATACCATCCTTGTAGACATGGAAACCGGAGGCGAATCAGCAGGCGGACTGAACCGTTTCAGGGTGAACCTGGATGCCCTGAATGAAATCGATGAAGGCACCATGGAAACAAACAATACAGCCGAGCTGACTGTCAACATCCGTTCCACCGGCCTCATCCCTGTGCTGCCTGACGACAACGCGATCGTCCCTTCTCCTTCAGTCAGCCTGACCACCAGTACAGTGTATCCCTTTCTTTCCCAATCATCATTCGCTTTTCAGCTCGACACCTCTTACCGCTTCGACAGCCCCATAAGAAAAGACACCGTCATTACCGCGGGTGGAGGAGTGATATCCTGGCATCTGGACCTGCCGGTTCAGACCGACAGTACCGTATATTACTGGAGGACCGGACCGGATCAAACACCCGCGGATTCCATCCGGTGGCAGCAAAGGTCTTTTCAGTATATCCCGGGTATTACAGGCTGGTCACAGGCACGCACCCCGCAAATGGAACGGAACCAATACCTGTATATCAGATATCTGCCGGAGTCTGACAGCTTCTGCTTTGTGGAGGAAATGAACGAATTGCATGCCCAAACCTATATCATCAACCATCCCTGGCAGGAAGAATACTTCAGGGTCGGTTTTGACATCAAAGATGTGTGGAGCTGTGCCCAGAACCGTTGCCCCGGAAGCAGCGGAATCAAATTCGCCGTGTTTAACCCGGTCTCTTTCGAACCCTGGATCAGCTACAATAACGGCAACGGTATCGGCCAATACGGGAACAAGCATTGCCGTGATTATCCCGTTGCCGCTTTCGACTTTTGCAACTATGATTCGGCAGACCGGCAGATCATCACCAAATTCATCGATACCATCCCAGAGGGGTATTACGTGCTGGCATTCAGCCATAAAAACCACAAGGCCCAGGAAAGTGAAACTTCCCTTTACCAGGCATTCGAATCCCTGGGCGCACAGCACTTCAGGTTTATGCAGGACACCTCGCCTTACATGATCTTCGGAATCAAGGGCTCCCTGCCCGGAACAGCCATAGAGACAGGACCCGGCTGTGCCAGGGACTCGCTTGCAAATATCACAACCACAGTGGTAACCAACTGGAAACAGGGAAGCATCACCACGCCCCCCATCGGTCCCTCCTCTGCCTGGCATTCCCTGCACTGGAGGGCAGAAACCGACGACAACGACAGCATCCGACTGGTACTGATAGGGATCAAAGAAAACAGCGCCTCCGATACCCTCATTGGAGTGATCAGCAGGGATTCCTCAGACATCTACCATCTCGACTCTTCCTTTGCTGCCGCGGATTATCCCTACATGCAGATGATCCTGGTGATGGAGGATAACTCTGCCACTCAACCCTCACCCCGTGATCCTGCAAGACTCAAAAGATGGCAGATCATTTTCGAGACGCTGCCCGAAACCGCCATCGATCCCTCCAGCGGTTTCAGCTTTTACAATGACAGCCTGGTTGAAGGCGACAGCGCCCGCTTGAAAATAGCTTACCGGAATATCGGGGGCATCGACATGGACAGCCTGCTGGTAACATACTGGCTGAACAATGGTTCAAAAAAAGACACCTTGGATATCAGACGTCTACGACCACATCCGGCTGGTGACATCCTCCTCGATTCGCTGATCATTCCCACCCTTGGCCGATCCGGCAGGAACCAGCTCTGGATAGAGATCAATCCCCAGCACGACCAGCCGGAACTCACCCATGTGAATAACCTCGCCGGGCTTAGTTTTTTTGTGTTAACGGACCGGGAAAATCCCATTCTGGATGTCACTTTCGATGGGAAGCATATCAGGGATCTCGATTATGTTTCACCTTCCCCTGAGATCATTATGCGCCTGACGGATGATAAATACGCCCTGCGTCTTGCTGATACCAGCCTGATCACCGCCTGGCTTGCAAAGCCCGGACAGGATTCTGCACGGCTCACCTATTCCGGTGCAGAAGAAACGGCATTACAGTTTTTTCCGGCCGAATCCGCATCCAATTACTGTATCACCCGCTTCTGCCCTCATCTCCCGGAAGGTATCTACACGCTTACAGTCAGCGCTGCCGACGCCAGCGGGAATCCTTCCGGGACAGGAGATTACAGAATACGTTTCAGAATCGTGACAGGCAGCACCCGCAGCGAACTCTTCGCATGGCCCAATCCATTCTCTGATTTCACCCGTTTTACCTTCATCCTCACCGGTGATGCCCTGCCCGTTTCATTCGGAATTCATCTATATGACCTCACGGGAAGGCATCTCAGAACGATTTCCGCTGATGAATTCGGCCCGGTCCATACCGGCACCAATGTTTCCAGGACGGTCTGGGACGGTCGCGACCGCAATGGCAATCTGCTGCCCAACGGAATGTACCTTTACCGCCTGGACATGGACATGCAGGGCGAACAAGCTGCTGTCCGGAACGATCTCGACAGCAAATACGGTAATTACCAGGCAAGGGTCAACGGCAAGATTATAATCATGCGCTGATATGGAATTCAATTACCTGCATTTTTCCGACCTCCTGTCTGAATCCCTGGAAAAAAGGGCAGAAGGCATTCTGAACCCCAGTCATAGTATAGACGAAATAGATGCTTACAGATTAATATTCAGCTGTATAGATCACACCAGCCTGGAAGCGACCGATCATCAGGCCCGGATCGTTGATTTCTGTAAAACAGCGGTGGAATTTGGCTCCATGGCCGGTGGCGGGCTGCATGTGGCTGCAGTATGTGTGTACCCGGTATTCGCCGCTGCCGCTGCCGGTGAACTGAAAGGATCCGGTATCCTGACCGCCTGTGTTGCCGGCGCTTTTCCCTCTGGCCAGGCTCCGCTGCATACCCGTCTCGAAGAAGCCCGTTTTGCTATCGGGCAGGGTGCTGAAGAGATTGATATGGTGATCTCGCGTGGCCGGCTGATGGCTGGTGAATACGACTTTGTCTTTGATGAGATTGCCGCTTTCAGAGAGGTTTGCGGTCATCGGACAAAATTGAAGGTCATCCTCGAAACGGGTGAACTGAAAGAAGCCCTGCTGATTTGTAAAGCTTCTGAAATTGCCCTGAAAGCAGGGGCGGACTTCCTGAAAACATCAACCGGAAAGATCAGTACCGGCGCCACGGCCCCCGCCCTGCTCCTGATGATGGACTGTATCCGGGCATGGCATGCAGACAGCGGAAAAAAATGCGGTATTAAAGCTTCCGGCGGCATCGTTGAACCACAACAGGCATTGGATTGTTACTTGCTGGTAAAAGCATGCCTGGGTCACGACTGGCTCGATCCCATGGTTTTCAGGATAGGTGCCAGCAGGTTGACCCCAAGGGTACTGGCCATGTGTAGTGATAATAACGGATAATACCATCAGAATGAAAAAACTAAGCCTGATAATCGCCTTTTTCCTCCTTTTCAAAGGGATCAATGCCCAGACTACACTCGACACGGCAGTAAACTTCTCTGGTAAAGACATTAACGGAGTGATACACGATCTCTTCGACCTGCTCGACGCAGGCAAATATGTGCTGCTCGATTTCTTCACCACCTCCTGCGGACCATGTGTCACATACGCCCCGGAGATTCAGCAGGCCTATGTCCAATATGGATCTAACCAACAAAATGTATTCTTTCTGGGAATCAACTATGGCGACGATAACATAGGAGTGTCGGCATTTGATTCCCTTTACGGTATCACTTTCCCTACCATCAGCGGGCTCGACGGCCACGGCAATACCATCGCCCTCCAGATCTTTGATGTACAGAGCTTCCCCACCCTGGTGCTGGTGGCACCCAACCGCCTGATCCTCAGTCAGCAGATTTATCCCCCTTCCTTTAACAACATCGATTCAACCATCAGTGCGGCACTCGCGACGACCACTGTAAGCGAACTGCCTTCAAATAGCACACACGGCCTCAGGATTGCGGGACTGCAGCCCAATCCCGTTACAGATCATGCCCTGATCGAAATTGAAACCCTGGCAGGCACGATTGTTTCAATAAACGTTTTATCTGTCACCGGAAGCAGGGTTTTTGAACAAGAAGCTCTCCGGCTGAGTGAGGGCAGGCACAGCATCCGTATACCTGCAGCGCATCTTGAGCGTGGCATATATTTTGTGCAAGTGATCACGCCGGATGAACCGGCCGCCTTGATAAAGTTCATCAGGAACTAAACTCAGGGCGGGTAAAATTCCGCATCATGAGAAACTTCAGAATCATCACCATCAGCATCCTTGCAAGCCTGACCATGGTTATTTCAGCCTGCGATCCCGACGAAGACGATCCCTTCGGAGACGAGGTCCGCGATAAATACATCGGTACGTGGCGGGTGCAGGAAAACAACAAAAAGAAAATCACCTATAACGTCCAGATTGCCGCCGATCCCGGCAACAGCAGCCAGGTGCTGATCAGCAACTTCTATAATTACGGCATCGAACCCTATGCCATTGTAACTACGGGAACCATTACACTTCCCACCCAGAGTTTCGCCAAAGGGATTGTCATCTATGGCACGGGCAGCTATACCACCGGCAAGATCAACTGGACCTATTATGTGAATGACGGTGCCGACCTGGACACCATCCAGAGCGTTTACACCAAACTTTAATCCTCCCTGAACCCAGCCCTGGATTGTAATCCGCTCAAACTGTCAATCAGGTCGGAATAAAGAGAATCCATGGCTGCCATGTGATCCTGGTACCACTGAATACTTCTGCGGAATTGTTCCCTGCTGATCTGGTGCTTCTCCAGAACCATGTCATAATAATACCTCGCAGTCTGCCCTGCCTCACCCTGGCTTTTTGCCGATTGCACTGCTGCTTCCACCATCTGGAAATCAACCATTACTGCCAGCAGTTTCTCTCTTGGCAAAACATCCGGCGGCGGTTCCTGTTTGGAAGAACAAGCAAGCAGGATGGTCAGGAAAAGAAAAAAAACGCCTGCGAATCTCATTTGCTGTCTTTTTTGGATTGCGGATTCACCTGAAAATATTCCCGGTTAAGGGCTTCAACCACATAAGGCGTTATATCAAGGGTGTCTTTTGCGAAAAGTATCCCGCTCCCTTTTGAATAACCAAGGATATAATCAAAGTGGTACTTCAGGTTGAACCGCTTTAAAAAGGAATGAATACTGTCGATATAAATCTGATTGAGCCGCAATTCCTCTTCCTCCATCTGGTCGCTGTATTCCTGGTTCAGCTGATAGAGTTGCTGGCTTTCTGCCTTCAGTTGATCATCCATCTTCTGGGCCTGCTCCAGGCTGATCAGTTTCGACTCATACTTGCTTTGCAGTTCATTGGCTTTGCTTTCCAGGGAGGTTTGACGCTTGCTGATATCCTGATTCAGATGATTGAATCTGGCCTCAAGCCTTTCGTGCAAATCTTTGACCAACTGATAGTTGGCTTTCAGACTGTCCGAGTTGATGAGGGCGATCTTCATGCCATCCCCTTGCTGAAAACTGACAGTCGGGACTGTTTCTTTCTCTGTCTTCCACGGCATGAAGAGGAAGAACAGAAGGTAGATGCCTGCCAGTGCGACCATTACCAGTACCTGAAACCAGGGAATTTTTGCTTTCCCTGGCTTTTTTCCCATATGCTCATCAATGAAGGAAGTGTCCGCTTCTTCACCGGGCGGAACAATAAAATCCTGGTCTGTCATATAAAAAATGATGTTAATTCCCCAGCTCCGACATAAACTTGATTCTCATGATCCGTATTTCCTCCTCCGAGAACTCATCTTCCCCGAGTGTTTTCAGTGCTTCGATAATGGAATCCGACTCTGCTGAACGGAAATATTCGAAAATTTCTTCCTGATGGTAGGGGTCTATGTATTCTTCCACATAATAATTCAAATCGATCTTGGTGCCCGATGATACGATACTTTCCACTTCGCCCAGCAATTCATCAATGCTGAGATTCTTGGCATAGGCGATGTCTTCAAGGGCAATTTTCCGGTCGATATTCTGGATGATGTAAACTTTAAGTACACTCTTGTTGATGGGCGATTTAACCACCAGATCCATTGGTCTTGTAATTTCATTTTCATCCACATACTGGCGGATCAGTTCGATGAATGGTTTGCCGTATTTCTGGGCTTTTCCGGTTCCGACCCCGGTTATCTGCTTGAGTTCGTCGACGGTGACCGGGTATTGTATGGCCATATCCTCCAGCGAAGGATCCTGAAAGATCACGAAAGGAGGCAACTTTTCCTTGCGCGAAATCTCCTTTCGCAGGTCTTTCAAAAGAGAAAACAAGGTTTTGTCTGTGGTGCTGGTTCGGCTTCCTGCCCCTGCAAAGAAGTCTTCTTCCTCCTCCTTTTCAAAATCATGATCCTGGGTAAGCATGACCGAATAGGGTGCTTTGAGGAAACTGTGCCCTTCAGGGCTCACCTTGAGAATGCCGTAATTGTCAATATCCTTTACCAGCAGCCTTTCGATAAGGGTTTGCCTGATCACGGCATTCCAGAACCGCTCATCCTTATCGGCTCCTTTGCCGTAGGTACTTAGCTTGTGATGCTTGTAGGCCTTGATGGAAGTGGAAGGTTTGCCCAGCAGAATATTGACGATATGTTTCTCCTTAAACTGTTGCTTCACCTCGAGGATGCACTCCAGCACGCTTTGTACGAAGTGCCTGCCTTCAAACTTGGCTTTGGGATGGATGCAATTGTCACAATTCTGGCAGTGGACTTCATCGAAGATTTCCCCGAAATAGTGAAGCAGTTGTTTCCTGCGGCAGACAGAGCTTTCGGCATAGGATACCGTTTCAAGCAGAAGCTGACGGGCAATCTCCTGCTCGGCAACAGGCTTCCCCTTCATGAATTTCTCAAGCTTCTGGATATCATCAAAACTATAAAAGGCAATGCAGTTCCCTTCGCCGTCGTCGCGTCCGGCCCTGCCGGTCTCCTGATAATAGCCCTCGAGGCTCTTGGGAATGTCGAAATGGATCACGAACCTGACATCAGGCTTGTCAATCCCCATTCCGAAGGCAATGGTGGCAACAATCACATCCACCTCCTCCATCAGGAATTTATCCTGGTTGGCAGCCCTGGTCACGGAATCCATGCCGGCATGGTAGGGTAAAGCCTTGATACCGTTCACCTGGAGGGTTTCTGCCATTTCTTCAACCTTTTTCCGGCTGAGACAGTAAACAATTCCTGATTTTCCCGAATGTTGCCTGATGTACTTGATGACCTCCTTCACCACGTTTTTGTTCTTCGGCCTGACCTCATAATACAGGTTGGGCCTGTTGAAGGAAGATTTAAATACCGCGGCATTGCTCATCTGCAGGTTCTTCAGGATATCCTGCTGTACTTTGGGCGTTGCCGTAGCCGTAAGCGCCATGACAGGCACAGTCTGCCCGATGGCGTCAATGATGGGCCTGAGCCTCCTGTACTCGGGACGGAAATCATGGCCCCATTCCGAAATACAATGCGCTTCATCAATGGCGTAAAAGGAAACCTTGATATCCTTCAGAAATTCAATATTCTCTTCCTTGGTCAAAGATTCCGGGGCAACATACAGCAATTTGGTTCTTCCTACCAGAATATCCTGTCTGACCTCCTGTATCTCAACTTTGGAAAGCGATGAATTGAGGAAATGGGCCACCCCTTTTTCGTTGCCGAAGGTGCGGATCGCATCCACCTGATTCTTCATCAGGGATATCAGGGGCGAAATGATAATGGCCGTACCCTCACTGATCATGGCAGGCAATTGAAAGCACATGCTTTTTCCGCCTCCCGTGGGCATGATCACGAAAGTGTCTTTCCCGTCCAACAGGTTCTGAATGATGAGTTCCTGGTTCCCCTTGAAACTCTCGAATCCAAAAATCTTCTTTAGAATCAGGTGTAGCTGATAGTCCTTCTTCACAGTCATGGCGTGCTTCAAGAAAAATAATGACTACCTTTGTTCGTTAGTTCTTGTTCAGTGAATCTTAGCTAAACTGCAGGGGGAAATAATTATTGTCATAAGTTGCTCATTATTTCGCCCTTAATACAAATATAATATCAAAACTGCCCTTTGTCGCATTTTTATAAAAAAAAACTTTGAAAACCACAGACGAAATCATTCAGATTGCGAAAGAAACCATCGCAGCGGAAGCCGATGCCGTCAGCCGGCTGGGCTCAGGTCTCGGGGATGATTTTGTCAGCACTGTCATGGCGATCCTGCAATCCAAAGGCAAAGTCGTCGTCACCGGTATCGGAAAAAGTGCAAATATAGCAGTTAAAATTGTTGCCACCCTGAACTCAACCGGCACCCAGGCAGTATTTATGCATGCTGCCGATGCCATCCACGGCGATCTTGGCACCATCAGGCAGGAAGACATCATCCTTTGTCTCTCCAAATCAGGAAATACACCGGAAATTAAAGTGCTGGTACCCTGGCTGAAATCCCTCGGAAACAAACTGGTGGGCATGGTCGGGAATACTCAGTCCTTTCTGGCCCGGCATGCAGATTATGTGCTGGATACCACGGTCGAGAGAGAAGCCTGCCCCAACAACCTCGCCCCTACCTCAAGCGCCACCGCCCAGCTGGTAATGGGAGATGCGCTGGCAGTCGCCCTGCTCGAATGCCGCGGTTTCACCACCCGCGATTTCGCACGCTTCCATCCCGGAGGTTCCCTCGGCAAACAACTCTACCTGAAAGTGGAAGACCTTTACCGGAATAATGCCGTCCCGTCAGTCCAGGTAGATGAAAGCATCCGCAATACCATCATCGAAATTTCATCCAAACGGCTGGGCTGTACTGCCGTGCTTGACGGGGAAAAACTCACAGGCATTATCACCGACGGAGACCTGAGAAGAATGTTGCAACATAACCAGGATATTGATACGGGATGCGCCAGGGACATCATGACAGCCACTCCCAGGCTCGTCGAACCGGATACCCTTGTAATAGATGCACTTCAAAGCATGCGGATCAACAATATCACACAACTGCTGGTGGCGGAAGCAGGACACTACCTCGGTGTGATCCACCTGCATGACATCCTCAGGGAGGGAATTCTTTGAACCCTTTGCCGGAAAAAAGGTTTATCAAGCCAGACGATGATGAATAGCCAGCAAGCCGGCCACCTCCCGCAAAACCTGCCCCTCATGCGCCGGCTGATGCTGATCGTTGCCCTGATGATACCCCTGGCGCTCAGCGGGCAGATTACCAAAATCATGGGAAAAGTCATCGATGCGGAAACCAAAGATCCCATCCCCTTCGTAAATATCCTGCTGAAAAACACTACCGTCGGAACACAAACCAATTTCGAGGGAGAATTTTCAATGGAAACCAGAACCCACTCGGATTCCCTGCTGGCTTCCTTTATCGGTTATCACCGGCAGGCAAAAGCCGTCCAGAAAGGGAAATTCCAAACCATCAACTTTGAGCTCGTTCCCGCCAATGTGTTGCTTAAGGAAGTCGTCATTCTGCCCGGAGAAAACCCGGCAGAAATCATGCTGAAGAAAATCATCCAGAACAAAATCAACAATGACAGGGAAAAACTGGAGTTTTACCAGTATGAAGCCTATACCAAAATCCAGTTCGATGCCAACAATATCTCGGAGAAATTCAAAAACCGAAGGATATTCAAACCCTTCCAGTTCATCTTCGACAACCTCGATACCTCCACCATCAACGGCAAAGCATACCTGCCCATTTTCCTTTCCGAAACCCTGTCGGATGTGTACTTCCGTAAATCCCCGAAATCTGAGATCGAGGTGATCCGGGCTTCCCAGGTGAGCGGTATTAAAAACCAGAGTATCAGCCAGTTTCTGGGTGATGTGATACAGAATGTGAACATCTATAATAACTTTATTCAGATCTTCCAGAAAAATTTCGTCAGTCCGGTCGCTAACTTCGGGCTTACCTATTACAAATATTACCTGGTCGACAGCACCTTTATCGACAAGCAGTGGTGTTACAAAATCATGTACAAACCCCGCAGGCCGCAGGAACTCACCTTTACCGGCAGCTTCTGGGTGCATGACACCACCTGGGGCATCCGCAAAGTGGACATGAAAATCGCGGCCGACGCCAACATCAACTTCATCAACGACCTAGTGGTCAACCAGGAATATGTGCTCGTAAACAACAATCAGTGGATGCTGGCAAAAGACGTGCTGGTGGCCGACTTCAATGTGGTGGAGGAAGCCGAAACCACCATGGGCTTCTATGGCAGGAAAACCACCTCGTACCGCAATTTCCTGATAAACAGTCCTATGTCTGATGCATTCTATGCCAGTCCTGTGAATATTATCGTGCAGGAAGGCAGCCTCGACCGGGAAGCTGAATTCTGGAAGACTGCCAGGCACGACAGCCTCACCAGGGATGAAAAGACGATCTATCACATGATCGATACCCTGAAGACCCTGCCGGCATTCAGGACTTACGTGGATGTTGTGAAGATGATCACCACTGGCTACTACATCAAAGGCAATTTCGAATGGGGGCCTTATATGTCGTACCTCAGCTTTAACAGGCTCGAGGGCGGGCGGTTCAGGGTCGGAGGCCGTACCAGCAACGACTTCAGTACCCGTATCATGCTCAGTGGTCATGTGGCTTACGGAACCCTTGACAAAACATATAAATATGGTGCAGGCGCACTGTATATGCTCAATAAGAATCCGCGCCGGACCCTGAGTGCCAATTTTAAATATGACATTGAACAACTGGGACAGAGCCAGTTCGCCTTCAGGGAAGATTTCCTGCTGGCCGCCGTATTCAGAAGACAACCCTCCGACAAACTGTCCATGGTGGAAGAGTACAAAGGACAATACGAGCACGAATGGTTCAACGGCCTGATGAATACGGTCTCCTTCAATAAAAGATCCATCCTCTCGGTGGGGAATACACGTTTCAGGGTCTATGACCCCGAACAAGGCCTTTACCGTTCACAGGCCTCCATTACCACCACGGAGGTAGGGCTCGAAACCCGCCTGGCCTATAAGGAAAAATTCGTGATGGGGGAATTCGAACGGACCAGCCTCGGCGCGAAATATCCCGTACTGCAGGTGAAATACACTTACGGCATCCCGCACTTCCTTGAAAGCGACTATGAATTCCACCGCCTGCAGCTCACCCTGGAACACTGGTTCAACATCGGTGCCTACGGCTGGTCGAAGTATATCATTGAAACCGGCAGGATCTTCGGGGATATCCCCTTCCCGCTGCTTAAACTCCATGAAGGCAATGAAACCTACTCCTTCGATGAATACGCCTTTAACTCGATGAATTATTACGAGTTTGTGTCGGATCGTTACCTGAGCGCGTATTACACCCATCATTTCGAAGGACTTTTCCTCAACCGCATCCCGCTGCTGCGGAAACTGAAATGGCGGGAGGTGGGCTACGTGAAAGGGCTCGTCGGCAATCTGGGGCATTATGACAGGACGCTTGCTGAACTGCCTTCAGACCTGTATACGCTGAATAAACCCTATTTCGAAGCAGGTGCAGGGATAGAGAACATCTTCCGCATTCTCAGGGTGGATGCGGTATGGCGCCTGTCCTATCTCGACCACCCGGAGATCAGCAAATTCGGCATCCGTTTCACCCTGTGGTTCTCCTTCTGATTTATTACCTTTACGCCCTGCAAAATCCACTGCATCATGCTGCTGAGAACCGACAAGATCGTTAAAAAATACAGGAACCGGGTGGTGGTGAAGGAGGTCAGCATTGAAGTCAACCAGGGTGAGATCGTGGGGTTGCTCGGTCCGAACGGCGCCGGCAAAACCACTTCCTTCTACATTATCACCGGGCTGATCAAACCCTTGTCGGGCCACGTATTTCTCGATGATACCGAAATCACCCACGAACCCATGTACCGCAGGGCGCAAAGGGGTATCGGTTACCTGGCACAGGAAGCATCCGTATTCCGCAGGCTGACAGTTGAAGACAATATCAAAGCCGTCCTTGAGTTCTCAAAATTCTCCAAATCGCAGCAAAAAGAAAGGCTGGAAATGCTGCTGGACGAGTTCGGACTAAAACATGTGAGAAAAAGCCACGGCATCCTTCTCTCTGGGGGCGAACGAAGAAGAACCGAGATTGCCCGCGCCCTGGCCGTCGATCCCAGATTCATCCTGCTCGACGAACCCTTTGCCGGGGTGGATCCCATCGCCGTGGAGGATATCCAGACCATCGTGGCCAAACTGAAAGATAAAAACATCGGCGTGCTCATCACCGACCATAACGTCCATGAAACCCTGTCCATCACCGACAGGGCCTACCTGCTGTTTGAAGGCAGCGTGCTGAAGTCCGGATCGGCTGAAGATCTGGCAAACGACGAACAGGTGAGGAGGGTTTACCTCGGTACTAATTTTGAACTGCGCCGGTAAAAAAACAAGCCCGCCCCGCCAGGGAATCCATACTTTTTCTCTATCTTTCGGTAATTTTCAAGCTGCCCGGATTGCCCCAGTCCGGATTCATTTCTCCCGGTCCGGTTGCCAGGACGTGGCAGGTGTATTTTTTTACTGATAATCAAATACATATTGCTGTGACAAAATTATTTTTCACATCCGACAACAGGGCTGCAGTTAACAGCTTCGCAAGGGTGGTCACCCTTTCCGCCTGCATGTTGTTTTTCGCCCCTGCGATTCTTGCACAGCCTCTGGCCGGCAATTATACGATCAACAGTGCACAGCCGACCGGAGGTAATAACTTTCAAAGTTTCGGTGCTTTCGCCGGCAGCCTGGCTGCCAACGGCATCTCCGGACATGTGACGGCCAGCGTGGTTCCCGGATCAGGACCCTATACGGAACAGGTCATCTTTTCAGCCGTCACCGGCGCAGGACCTGCAGCCATCGTTTCCATCGAAGGAAACGGGGAAAGCATCACGGCAGTTACCACGAGTTCAAACCGTTATGTAATCCGGCTTTCCAATATTCAATACTTCAATATCAATAATCTGAAAATCAATTGGAATACCGCTTCCACCAGCGGATTCTTCGGGATCCATCTGTATCAGTCGGCCAACCGGGTGACGATCAGCAACTGCACGGTAAACATGAGCGGTACCACCAGTGCTTCCTATGGAGGCCTCGTGGCAAGTGGTTCCACTACCAGCATCCTGTCGGCAGGAACATACGACAACCTCATGTTCCAGGGAAACACGGTCACGGGAGGCGGCTACGGCATATCCGTGTATGGTCTGGCGGCAAACCAGGCCAGTCATGTCACAATCACCAGCAATACCGTCCTGAGTTGTCAGACTTCAGGCATTTATGTCCGGGAATCGACCGGAGCCGTAATAAGCGATAATTATCTCGACAAACTGACCACAAATGCCGCCACATGCAATATGATCTACCTTGCCACCAACAACCATTATTCAAGAGTTTTCGGGAATATCCTGCAACTCACCACGACTGCCAATGGAACCTCCACCATCAGGGGAATATATGTTTACAGCGGCAACGGTAACCAGGTTTATAACAATGTGATCCACAACATTAACCTGGTAACGGGCAATTTCACGGCCATTGAGTTCAGGGCTTCCACCGTGCCGAATGAAATCACCTTCAACACCATAGCCATCGACAATACCGCAACAACCACGGGTAACCGCTATGGCATCGTGGAAGCTCAGGCAAATTCCAATGCCTATCTTCGGAACAATATTCTGAATCTTCTGCAGCCAAGCACAGGATTGAAGGCGGGACTGGTTATTTATACTTCCTCGACCATCACCTCGGCGGTAAACAGCAACTACAACAACTTTTTCGTTGGCCCCGACGGAAACCCGGTACAGAAAGGAACCAGTTCGCCCACGGTGTATCCTGCCCTGGTCGACTGGCAACTGGCCAGTGGTCAGGATCTGAACAGCCTTGCAGCCAATCCCTTGTTTTTTTCCGCCTTGCTTTCGGTACCAACCAATCCCTTCCTTGACAACAAAGGGATTACCATTTCATATGTAACGGTTGATATTACCGGCATCCCGAGGGCTAATCCGCCGGATCCAGGCGCTTATGAAATGAATACCAGCCCGCCTGCCCCTCCCGATACCATCTTAGGGCCGCATACTTTTTGTCTGGGCAGCTTTACTTCGGTGCAATACTCAGTAAACCAGGTGCCGGGTGCCCTCTCCTACGACTGGACGGTATCGGGAGGAGCCGCCATCACCGCAGGACAGGGAACAACAACGATCACCGTCGATCCGGGAACGACTTCCTTCACCGTAAACGTCAGTGCGGTCAATACGGCCGGAAACAGTCCGCCTGCACAGCTCGCCGTAAACATTCACCCTTTGCCGGTCGTGGTTCTTGACCTGAACCCCGACAGCATCTGCCTCAATGCCGTACCCATTGCGCTCAGTGGAGGGATGCCACCCAATGGTACGTATTCAGGCAATAATGTCACCAACGGCATGTTCGATCCCAATGCGGCCGGTCCGGGATTTCACCTTATCTCCTATGCGTTTGCGGACTCCAATAACTGCATCTCATCAGTATTCGACAGCATCTATGTGGATATCTGTACTGCCATACCTCAGGTACAGGCAGCACCCTCCGCCAGGTTGATCCCGAATCCGGCAAACCAACAGTTTCAAATCCTGATGAGGGGAAATGAAACCGGACTGGTCCTCATTACCGGAATGGATGGAAAAACAATCCTGGAAGAAAAAATCGAGGGGCCGGCAACCCTGATATCCTGCCGGTCATGGTCGCCAGGGCTGTATTATATCAGGATTTTCAACAAGAACGGGGAAGTATCAGGGACGAAACTAATGATATTCAGGGGAGAATAAAGCTTCTGCGATCAGACGTGTCTCTCTGCTCCCGCCGGATGAAAGGACGCACGGAACACCACTGACAGGATCACATAGAGCGGAATGATCAACAGGCCCGCACCCAGTCTGAATACCAGCAAGCAAGGGATCAGCAGCAGGAAAAATATCCAGTGGTAATGGTTTTCCTTCCAGGAGAAGCTTTGGAATTTCAGGGAGAAGATAGGAATCTCCGATATCATCAGCAGTGATATCAGCAGGCAGATACAGGCCAGCAGAAAGGGATCGAAGAGGAAGCTGAGGAAATGAATGGGTGGTGTGAAGATTCCGTGGCCGTGGTAAAAGAGGATAAAGGGGAAGGAAGTGAAGAACAGCGCCGAGGCCGGAGTCGGCAGACCGAGGAAATGATGATGTTGCCTGCTGTCGATATTGAATTTGGCCAGCCTCAGGGCCGAAGCAAGGGGGATGACCACCGCGATAAAGGGGATAAAACTGATCCACTCCGTGCCGGGATATTGCAGCCTGACAGACTGCAGCATGATACGGTACATGATCATGCCCGGTAAGACGCCGAAAGAAACCACATCGGCCAGGCTGTCGAGTTGTTTTCCAAGCTCCGAGCCGGCCTTCAGCAGGCGGGCTGCCATGCCGTCGAGATAGTCGAACACGGCCGCCAGCAAAATAAACAGGGCACCGGCCGGCAGGTTGTTGAGCATCAATGATGCAATGCCCAGACAGCCACAGGCCAGGTTCGACAAGGTGAGCAGGTTTGGGATCTGTTTGCTTGCTGCCATCGGATGATTTTCGGGTAAAATTACGCATTTTGGGTATCTTTGGAGCCCTTCGGTAAAATATTGGAATTGCATGGCGCTCTCATCCGACAGTCCCGCCGGCCTGGAAATAAAAAACTACCATTACGACCTGCCCACTGACAGGATCGCGCTCTTCCCGGCAGCTGTCAGGGATGAATCCGCCCTGCTGGTTTACCGTAAAAACTCGGAACCTTTCAGGGAAACATTCAGGAATGTCGCATCCCTGCTGCCGGCCGACAGCCTGCTGCTGCTCAACGACACCCGCGTCATTCACGCCAGGCTGCTGTTCAAAAAACCCGGCGGCGCCACCATTGAGATTTTCTGCCTCAATCCCCTGGCTCCCGAAAGAGAATACGCCCGGGCTTTCGCACAAGCATCGCCCGTGGTATGGGAATGCCTTACCGGCAATGCCAGACGATGGAAAGCAGGCCCCCTGCAGTTCCCTTTCCCTTCTGATGGCGGGGTACACATGCTCACAGCCACGCGGGCCCTGCCCGGCAGCTTTGATGCTCCCCTGCCGCAAGCCCCGAATCATGCCATCCGCTTTTCATGGGAAGCAGATCTGACATTCGGTGAAGTGCTGGATAAAGCCGGGATCATCCCTTTGCCGCCCTATATTCACCGCGATAACGTGGCTTCGGACAACGACCGTTACCAGACACGCTATGCTCGTACCGACGGGTCGGTGGCAGCCCCGACCGCCGGACTGCACTTCACTCCGGAAGTGTTCAACTCTCTGGACAATAAAGGAATCCCGCGGGTAAGCCTCACCCTGCACGTGGGAGCCGGAACCTTCCGGCCTGTCAGCAGCCGGCATGTCGGAGATCACCATATGCACGCCGAAAGCTTTGAAGTAAGCCTGGCAAGCCTCAAACAAATGGCGGCATTCGGAGAAAAAACCTTCGTCGCCGTCGGTACCACCACCGTCAGAACCCTCGAAAGCCTCTTCTGGGGAGCAGTCAAACTCGCACGGGGAAGCATCAGCGAACATAAATTCACCATCGGTCAGTGGGATCCCTATACCGGCCATGGCGACCCGCCCTTCACACGCACACAGGCATTGGAATTCCTGGTCGAAAGGATGGAAAAAAAGGGCATGGCCCGGATAGGCGGACAAACCAGTCTGCTGATCGCACCACCCTACCATTACCGGATGACGGATGCCATGATCACGAATTTTCACCAGCCCGGCAGCACCCTGCTCCTGCTGGTGGCGGCCTTTCTGGGCGATGACTGGCGACGGGTCTACGATTTCGCCCTGAAAGAAAACTTCCGTTTCCTCAGTTACGGCGACACCTGCCTTTTCATGCCATGAACAAGCCTGAAATGTCCGTTACCGGCATCATTCTCAGCGGAGGAAAAAGCAGCCGTTTCCGGCAGGACAAGGGACTTTTCCGGCTGATGGGAAAAAGCCTGGCGGAAAGAGCAGCGGAGACCCTCAGGCCGCTCTGCAGCCACATCCTGGTCAGTACCGGCAACCCGGCCTACCAGGCCCTGGGATTTCAGACCGTCAGCGACCTGGTACCCGCCTGCGGACCCATGATGGGAATATACTCCTGCCTGAAACAGAGCCATCACATGCATCACCTGGTGCTGTCGGTCGACACCCCCCTGGTCGGCACAGCCTTTCTCGCGTACCTGCTGTCATGCTCTTCCGATGCCCAGATTGTAGCAGCCGGCTTCGCAAATGAACACTACGAACCCCTGATCGGATACTACCACAGGGACGTGATTCCCGCAATGGAGAAACAGTTCAGCAAAGGCAACTACAAGCTGCCCGACCTCTTCCGCCATGTCGCATTCAGGGAGGTCAGACCCGGCAATGAACAATTTCCTTTTCATCCGGACATGTTCCGGAACATCAACAGCGAAGAAGACATTGCAGCTGTCATCGAGCTGCTGAGGAAGGCCTGAAGTCTAAAGCATAAACAGTTCCCGGAGGGAGGTCGGTTTAGGAGTTTATTGGTTTAGTAGTTATGCAGTAGGGACACGATAAATCGTGTCCTGAAGAAGCGTAGTCGAAGCATTGTTTCGTACTGGGATCAGTGTTCCAGCTGGAGACCGGTTTAGTAGTTTATTTGTTTAGCAGTTTAGTTATTCGTTTATGGTCTAAAGTCTAAAGTTTAACGAGTTACAGGCCGTCATGCTGTGCGTTCTAATTCTCTTTATTTTTAACACATAGGCACACAGATCACATAGATATTTACCCTATGTGTCCTATGTGGTTCAATTAATTCTAGTATGCAGTTTAGGTGTGTAGTGGTGTAGACGTTGAGTATTTGAAAGAAGTGAGAAATATGAAGGTAAAAAATTGGAGTGAAGTTAAAAGGTTGAAAATCATTTATTTAATTTTTACTTCACTTCTCAAATAATTTTCTACCCTTTCACTTTAAAAGCCGGGTCTTTGGGTCTTTGGTGTTGATTTAAAAGTTTAGGGTTAGTGTCTAAAGTATAATGAGCAGTCATGCGGAGTCGAAGCATCAATTATCGATAGATCAAGAATCAATATCCAAGGCCCGGGAAATAATATGTTAAGAAGCAAGTGACAAATTCCAGGTTTATACCGACACGGAATGGAATAGCGAAAAAAATACATTCCAGCGGTGTACGGCATTACTCATACTAAACAGCTTTGCATTCGCAAATCCGTCAAGTATGAGTATAAAAGATAAAGTACCAAATTACAAAGCCAGGATTCAAGTGAATAAAATATTCAAAATCAAAGGTCCGGTAATCATCCACTCTCCCTGGCCACTCCGTGCATAACTCCGTGGTTTTAAAGGCCGGGCGTGGAGAAGCATCGTTTCGTACCGGAAACAGTTCCCGGATGGAGGCCGGTTTAGGTGTTTATTGGTTTAGTAGTTTTTTAAAAAAGCGAGAAAGCTGAACGTAAAAAATTGAAGTGAAGTTAAAAGTTTGACTTTCAATCCTTTACCTTAATTTTCATTTCACTTCTCTCTTCAATTTTCTTCCCTCCTACTTGAACAGTCGTGTCTCTGGTGTTGAGTTAAAAGCTTAAGGTTTAGGGTTGAAAGTTTACAATGAACATCATCCCACACTGAAAGGATATATTCCAAGACTCTTTGTAACTTTATCCCTTCAAACCCGTCTTATCCGAAACCCAAAAAAAATGGAACCAAGAAAACTCTACCGCAGCCAGACCGACCAGGTGATTGCGGGTGTATGTGGCGGCCTCGCCGAGCATTTCGACATTGATCCTGTGATTATCAGGGTCGTCTTTATCCTGCTGGCCTTTTTCGGCGGAGGAGGCGTACTGATCTACTTTATCCTGTGGATCGCCCTGCCAAAAAAACCTTACGACTTCACTTTCAATGCCCGGACAGGCCCGGAAACCGGCGACAGCAATGAACCCTCCCGGACAGAAAGCATCAGCCCGGAACCTGAGACGGAACAGAAAAAAAGCATGGCTTCAAAAGGCAGCCTGATCGGCGGCATCATCCTGCTGACCCTCGGAACCCTATTCCTGATTGATGAATTCATCCCGCACTGGGACTTCGGCCGCCTGTGGCCCGTCATCCTCATCGTGATCGGCTTCGCACTGATAGCCGGAGCCGTAAACCGGTCCAAACAATAATGCCATGAACTACAAACGCGTCTTTTGGGGAGTGATCCTGGTGGCACTGGGTGTGGCACTGGTCCTGAAAAACCTCGACATCATCTGCTTCTCATGGCATACCCTCTGGCAACTCTGGCCGGTACTGCTCATCCTCTGGGGGATCTCCGTCCTCCCTGTGAGGGATCTGTGGAAGTTGTTGCTCTCGCTGCTTGCAATCGGCGTCACCGTGCTCATCCTCTATCATGCCCCCGACAGGCAGCGTGACTACTGGGACTGGAACTTCGAATGGAACGATGATGAGGATGAAGGGCAAACGACCCGGCAGGATCTGGCCGAACCCTACGATTCCGCTGTCCGCTTTGCCATGTTGGATATCGATGCTGCAGCAGGCTCATTTATCCTGAACAGCATATCAGACCAACTGATCGATGTCAGTACCAAAGGCAAGGACGGGACCTATTCGATGGAAATCCAGCACAATGGAGATACGGCGGAGATCGGACTCGATATGCATCCATTCAAAAAAGAAGGGAAGAAACATATCAAGGCAGGCCATAAAGTGATCGTGAAACTCCACCCGGCCCCGGTCTGGGAATTCAGTCTCGACGCCGGAGCCGCTGAAATCGATATGGATCTCAAAGACTTTAAGGTTCAGAAAATCGACCTCGAAGGAGGAGCTTCCTCCGTGGATATCACCCTCGGCAACCTGCTGGAAACAGCCCAAGTGGATATCGAAGCCGGCGCCTCTTCCGTGAAAATCAGGATACCCGCCGCAAGCGGATGCCAGGTGATCAGCAATACCGTCCTTTCAAGCCGGCATCTGAAAGGCTTCGACAAAATACGGGATCACACCCACCAGACTCCCGGCTTCCACAGCAGTGCCAACAAAATCTACATCGAACTCGATGCCGCCGTCTCAAGCCTGGAGGTTGAGAGGTACTGATTACCCCGTGACTCCGTCACTCCACCACCACCGCCTTATCCTTCGGAAACTTCACACTATACTTCAGATTCAACTTCTTGCTCTCCTTAGGCTCAAGCTGCATCTCCCAGCGAATGAAACCGGTATCCTTGTTCCATTCACCACCAGATACTTCCTCCACCTCCACACTGATCTCCTGTTGATTCGATACGGGAACCTGGTCGCTGATCTGCAGCCTCACCGCCCTGCTTTTATTGTTTCTGACGGCAATTTCCCAATGCCTGCTCTCTATCCTGTTGCCGCCCAGAAACTGCTTCTGGCTGTATCCTTTAACCCTGTTGCGGCTTAATACCACCGACCTGTCGCGGCCCAGGGACAGTTCCAGGGTATCGCTGATCTGCCCCGGATCAAGCACCGACTTGCCGATAAAAGTGTTTTCAAAATACAGGTTGGATTCGCCGGGCAGCAGGTTATGCTTCTCCCAATCCGTGACCCGCGCCACAAGAAAGGCTTCCCTTTCCTTTTTGGGAACAGCCTTGTACAAATATTCTGCGGGTAGTTCAATACGCTGAATATCAATAGTCTGCGCCTTTCCGTCCCCCGTAACGGTATAAGCCGCATCGATCTCAAACTCCACATTGGTCTGATTTTCATGCGTATACACCTGAAGGGGCATGGCTGATTCAACAAAATCATCGTCTTTCACCATAGCCTTCTTCTCCCTGGCAGCGGCCACCTCCATCATGGCAGGTGCCGCACCGGCGTTCTGGGCACGGCTCGTCCGGTATTGCGGTTTATAGTACAGGTAATAGGGCGAAAGAACAGGAACTACGCCCGACTGATACGGAGTGGCGTTGGAGAGGGTGAGTTTCACCTGCTTCCAGTCCATCCGCGTGTTTTGAACTACATTGGCCTTGTACACCAGCATCACCGGTTCACCCACCTGGTCCACACGCAGGTCGTAGGATGGGTACCAGCGGGCATCATTCACCATGAATGACAGACGGAATTTTGCCTGGCACGGACTTTTAGCGCTCACTGTAATGAGCACTTCCCCTGCCGTTTTGGATTGCCGGCCAGCCGTCCGCTCGTTCAGCTGCTGCTGCAGTTTCTGGCTTTCTTTTTCCAGGGCAGCGATCTTCTTCATCAGGTCGAACCACTCATTTTTCTCGGCTTCCACAAAACGGGAGTAAAGCTCATACAACTGACGGTAAGCCTCCGGGCTCAAGGGACTGTCCTTTCCTCCGACTACCCGGTTCTCGCGGAGGAAAACATCCTTTGCCACAATGATGTCACTCTGGTTTTTATGATCCTGGATTTTACGGTTTACCTCGTCAAGCCTGCGGCCAAGGTCTTCCCTTTCCCTGGATTCTTCCAGTGAATCCAGGTAGTTCACCCGGAAATTGACCGATTGTATCGTAAAATTTCCGTCTCCTTTAACCTGAACACTGTTTGGGTCAAGGTTGGGAGGCAGTTTCGAAATTTTCAGGATGCCGGAGCCTTCCTGCAACTGGGCATCGGCACGAAGCTGCAGTTGTGCACCCTGCAGGAATACCGTTACCGCGGAAAGGGCAGCCTGCATGCTTTGTTCCTGGGTTTGTGCTGCCGCAGGCTTCAACAAAGCCAGCAGGCAGATCATGAACAGTAATCTCATAGTTTTTGGTTTTTAAATAAAGATGTATCTGGCAAGCCGATTCCATAAACCCTGAGGATTTTTTGGAAAGGATCCGGCAAGGCCGATTCAAAGTGCTTTAAATCACCGTTTTCCAATACAAACTCCAGGCTGGTGGCATGCAGCATCAAACGATCATAGCCTGCCTGCCGCTCCCGCGACCCGTATTTCAGATCCCCGGCGATGGGAAAACCCAGGGTATACAGATGCACCCTGAGCTGGTGCCTGCGGCCCGTTAGTGGATTCAGCAATACCAGGCTGTGTCCGTGCTTCGCTTCGATAAGCTTGTAGCGGGTGATGGCGGGTTTACCACCAAACTGACTGACGCCCATGCGTCCGCTGCCGAATTCACGCAGCGGCAGGTCGACAACACCCTGCTGATCCTGCATCTCGCCCGCAAGCAGCGCGAGATACGACTTGTTCACCTGCCTTGTCTCAAACAAAGCATTCAGGTAGCGATGCATCGCCGCATGGCGTGCAAACAACACCAGACCGCTTACCTCTTTGTCGAGGCGGTGCACTACCCAAAGCCGGCCGTAACCGGATGCCTCAAGCCGGACGTGCAGGCATTCCGTATCGTCCTTACCCGTACGGATGGTGTTCATACCCGCCGGTTTACAGACAACAAGCAGATCCTGATCCTCGTATTCAATCAACATGCTCACTCATGGCAAAGTTAGCCAAAAACCTCAGCCTTATACCAGGCTCACCGGCACCCAATCAATGCAGCAGTATCATTTCTCTCGTACAATGCACATCACCGGCTTTCAGCCTGCACATATAAACACCGCATGCCAAACCTGACGGATTAAAATCAATGCTGTGCGAGCCCGGTGGAAGCACCTGCTCCAATAAGGTTCCGACTTTCTGCCCAAGCATATCAAACAGCTCGATGTGAACCAATGCGGATTCCTGAAGGAGGAAGCCTATCGTTGTTGTATGCCTGAAAGGATTGGGATAATTCTGAATGAGTATGGCCGGGGATGTACTGAAATTGTCTGTGATCCCCGAAGCGTTCTGATCACTGTGAAAAATGGCGCCGGCATAGCCCGCAACCCATATCCCGTAAGGTAATGCACCGATAAAAGACACATCAGCCAATCTGTAAAGTGTGATGGATGAAAGCTGCCAGGAATCGCCGTTGTCGTTACTGAAACTTAGTCCGGTTCCGGCATCGGCTGCCCAGAGGATTCCATCGTGATACCTGATAAAGTCAAGGGAAGCATATCCGGGCTTCGGAATCACCTGCCAGCTTGCGCCATCATCAACAGACCTGGCCAGCAATTCGTCCCCGGCAATCAACAGCATGCCCGATCCTGAATGTGCAAGATGCTGCACATGCACAATGCCGGTGGTCTGATTTATCACAGTCCAGGTTTCACCTCCATCTGCAGTATGATAAATCCTGGATTCGCTGCTGCCAAACCATCCTTTCAGACTGTCCTCCCAACACACACTGCCCGGATATCCCGTTTCACTGCCTGATTGTAAGGGAGCGCCCGGCATCTGAACCCAGCCGGCTCCCCCGTCTTCTGTTTTAAGAATCGTCCATTCCCCATTGAGCGGATCACCCACAGCGATTCCCCTGAAAGCATCAAACATGGTGATATTGTGAATTTTCCCGCCGGGACTGCTGTATACATTGCTCCAGTTTTGCCCTCCGTTGGCGGTTTTGAAAATTTTCACCGCGGGATTAGCCCCTGCAGGTGCATACCCGGCAACAAGCACCGTAGAAGCATCTATGGCTTCAAGCACCGGATAATGCAGTGAATCAAGTCCTTCAGACATCACATCCCATGTATTCCCACCATCGTTTGTACGGATTACCGTTGCATTCAGCCCAGACGCCCAGACAACATCCCCGCTGATGGCATGGATGGCACAGAGATCGCTCAGGATTCCCGTTTCCATGAATTCCCAGGGGTCGTCATCGGCCAATGCGTAATTTAAAAAACGGCAGGCTTTGGGGCCGGCTGCCTGAAAAGCCGCTTGTATTTCGCTTTCCACCGCGGCCAGGCTTTTGCCGGATTCAGGAATGACGGGAGATGCGACCTGGATTCCGATGCTTTTTGTCTCGCCATCGACCGTAATGCTTTCAAGATTGTTCAGAAATGGAAACTGTGCCATCAGGGAAAAGTTGCCAAGCATCGGCCTGCCGTTCACAATGCTGAGCGCGATATCTTTGGCTTCAGCCTTCATCAGTGATTCATACGGATCAGCATCCAGCAGGGGGATGACCGTCAGGTCAGCCTGATACCCGACAGCGATGGTCCCGCAACGTTTCTCCAGTCCGAGCGCCAGGGCCGCATTCCGGGTCACAAAAGAAGCAAACTGTTGCGGCGTGATGAGACCTGCCCATGCAGCCTGGTTGATCCGGTCGGCAAATTTCATTTCTCTCAGGATATCCCGCTCGCCTGACAGGGTCCAGTCGGGGGCAAGTGACACATTCACACCGGCAGCCAGGGCAGCTGGAATATCAGCCGTGGCTCCGTATAAGAGCCAGTTGCTTTTGGGAGACCAGACAAGCTTGGCATTCGCTGCGGCCATCTCTGCAAACGCCTGCTGCGTCAACGCAGTCCCGTGAATAATGGTAGTGCGCTCATCCAGCATACCAAGGTCTTTCCAGGTCTCAAACTCATTGAATGACAACTGGTCGGTACCCTCGCAAAGATGGATCACAAAACGCTTCCAGTTCTGATTGCTCAGATATTGCCAGGCGGCAAGCGGATAATCCAGGGGATTGACTTCCGATACGATCCTTGCCGGAAACCTCTCTGCATTATTGATAAGGATACCCTGGTGATTCGCATCACTGTCGCCGCTGCCCTGAATCGTAGTGGTACCGGCGCAAAGCCCCCTTAGTTCGGCAAGCTTGCTTGCATTCGTATATTGCTGGTTATTACCGCCATAATTAATGATATTGTTGTGCTGATCCTTTACATCCGAATACAACAGGCTGTTTCGCCATTCGTACCTGTTCTGGAAGAGCCGGTCGAACGGCATGATGTCCTGGACATTCCAGTGGGGATGATTGTGTGCATCAATGAAGCCGGGGAAAATAAAGCCCTGTACATTGACGGAGGGTATCCCTGCCGGTGCGGTACCTGAAATGCCAATAATCTGGTCACCAAGTATTTCGAGGTAGGTATCCGCAAGCACATCAAATCCTTCATTCATGGTAACAACATCTCCCCTGAGCGAATAATGCGGGATAGCGGCACAGGAGAAATCATTGGTAAAACGGGGCTCGATTTTGAAATTACCCGAGGCATAAAACACGATCCCCTTCAATGAATCCAGGGAATCTCCGGGCTGTGGAAAGTAAACGTAATCATTCAGGTCATCAAAAAGGACCGTTCCGCTGCTGTCTTCGATCATCCATTCACCGTTCCCCTCATAGCTGATAACTTTAGAGGGGCCGGTAGCGATCAGGACTGATTCGTACTGCTCTGAAGCAAGCCCGGCGGCATTCACCCAGGTGGCTTCAAGCGGAGTGGTTCCGGCTAAAAGGGTGTATGCACTCAGGCTGGTGATGGTGGTCATGCCCTGATTTTCAAACACCGTTCCGCTTAACTCCACACACTGGTATAGCTCGGGAGATTTCCATCCTGTGACAACATAAACCGAATTCCAGGCACCGGCACTGTCACTGATGACAAAACCGGCCTCAAACACGGCTGTCACGGTGCCACTGACGCTTACAGTCTGACCGAGCAGCGGTGAATTTCCGCCGGGATCGGCGGTGTATTGGATATCACGGATGGCCGTGATCTGGCCCTGAAGCGGATGAAGCAGGCATAGCAGGCATATCACGCTTATAATCAATGTCTTAATTAATCTTTTCATACCATTTGGATGAAGGGTTACAACCGGCAATCCCGTTTTGTCTATTTTTGGATCATCAATGTGTATCCCCGGCCCGGAAACCGGCAGCATGGGTAAAGATAGCATTTTTTAACGATCCTGCAAACAGTAAATGAGTTAAGCCTTTCGTACCCGGGTCTTTTTCTCCCAAACCCGGCCAGTGCCGGCAAACAACAACAAACCATTGACCATGAGCAACATACTGTTAAGAATCGGAGAGGTCATCAATGACCCGCGCGCTTCGGCCCTCTGTATTGTAGCAGGTACCAGAGGGTCTTCACCAGGCAGGGCCGGAGCCAAAATGATTGTGTTCAGCGATGGCAGCACCGTTGGAAGCGTAGGAGGCGGTGGTATAGAACAGCAGGTGATCGCTGATGCACTCAGCCTGATCAGTTCACATACACCACACCTGAAGGAGTACCGCTTGCAGGAAGACCTGGATATGGCCTGCGGCGGTGCCATGAGCATTTACATCGAACCTTTGTCGAAACCATCGCGGCTGTATATTTTCGGGGCAGGCCATATCGGTAAAAGCCTGGCCAAATATGCCCCGGACATGGGCTTCGAGACATGGCTCATGGACCGGAGATCAGAACTACTTGAAAAAGAAGAGAATCCCCATATCCGCAAGATCTGCAAACCCTACCTTGATGCGGCCGCTGAACTTCCCTTCGACAGAGACAGTTACATCGTGATCGTCACCCCGGATCATGATACGGACGAAGCCATCCTTGCGGCAGTGGGAAAAAAAGAGGTCGCTTACCTCGGTATGATCGGCAGCAAAAGAAAAATCGCATCGCTTACGAACCGCTTCCTTGAGGAAAAGATACTGACCAGGGAAGAACTGGACAGGGTGGATATGCCAATAGGGATCAGATTCAACGCGGTCGCTCCGGCAGAAATCGCCATCAGCATCCTTGCCCGGCTTATCGACGTTAAAAACAACAGGACGAAGGGTTTATGATACCCCGAACGGCTTCGCTTATCTTTGGAATTTTCAGGTTTCGTCAATCTCGCCTGACGGCATGATACCGCTGTCCGAAATCACTCCTGCCCGGTCTGCACCTCATGGACTATCCGGCCGATGATCATTTCAGAATCGGTTTCAGGCAATTCGAATACAACATAGTTTCTTAGATGCCAATGCCTGATCACGGCTTCCACATTGACATCCCTGACTGAAAGGATGAGGGTTTGGGAGGCAGCATGCAGCAATGCGGTCAACTGCCCGGCCCAGCCCCTGTTCTCCATTTCCATCTTCCCGACTTCATCGATCACCACGATACCGGAATTTTCCGCTTCAGCCCCTTTCAGGGCATTGATGCCCAGGCTGAGTCCCCCTGGTAAAATGCTGTACCTTCCGATCTTTTCCTGATCAGGATCATCCGAAATACGCAAAAACCGCTCCCTGTTGCCAGTACTGATATCGATGAGGTCGTAACCAGTGGTCAGCCCGTTCTCCATCAACCTCGGCGACAGGATGCCTGACACCGGCATATTCTCCGCCCTGAGTTTATCCACAAGTCGCAGCAGCAGCCTGGTTTTGCCAGTCCCGACACCCCCTGCGACAATGAAGATTTTCCGTGCAAGCCTTTGCTTCAATGCTGCCAGGCGAAACTCTATCTGTGAGATGAGCCGGTAAAAAACGGAAACGGGATCCCTGACCAGCACCTTATACTCAGGGATGGAAGCAATCATGACAGGCAGGCTTTCAAAGGACAGCTCAAGGGCCAGCGGCAACTGCCTGAAGGGTGTTTTCAGGAAAAAGTTTCGAATCCGCGGATTATACAATTCAGTGCCTAAAACGGAAAATCCGAGAATGATCACCACTGCCCTGAAATTCATCTGCATGCCGACCAGTAATCCGTGCACATAGTCGCGCGACTGCATTTTGTTCAGCACAAAGGCAGTCAGCATGGTGATCAGCACAAAAGAGAGCCAGAAACGGGGTCTGGACAATTGCCGCAAAGCCCTTTTATAACGGCTGATCCAGACCAGTACAAGCACGATGGTTGCGACACTCCAAACAAGCACGGGTGTGTGTGTAATTGAAAGCAGGACAGCGGTGATCAGCAAAAAGTCGGCCACAAGCCAGGACACCGAATAATTAAAAGGCTTCCCGAAACGCTTGCTGCCGGGTAGCATTGCGGATTGCCCCGACTGAATCATTTCAGGCGGGTGAGACAGCAGTTTCCTCCCGACCCTGATCCCGACAAGGGCGGAAACAAAGCCCATGAGACCATAAACCAACAATAAAAACAGGACAGGAAGCCAGACAATGTTGAAATGAATGTTCAGTTGCTTCTGGGTATATAACAGCAAATCAGTATAGATATCTACGATATTGAATCCGTAGAAGACAATGAAGTTGATGATCTTCTGAAACAGGTTCCAGCTCGTGGCAAGCATGCTGCCGATGATAAAGCCGGGAATCGCTCTCCTGAAGGTTCTTACACTGATATCGAGCAACAAAGCCTGCATGAAGATGGCGATCATCGGTCCGAAGATGACCGCGCTGGGCGACATGGTCTTCATTACGGCACAAATCAGTCCGGCACGCCAGAATAAACCGTTTTCAGTCCATCTGTAAGCTGCCGAAATCATGATAATGATCCCGATCCCGGTTAAGATATTTGAACTGAAAGGTATCCTGAGGTTATGAAAGAAGCTGCCAAGAACAATCTCCGAAGCAGCCCAGATCGTACCTATGACGGATGCCTTTATCCACCGCTCACTGATTCCCGGTGCCGGCCTCATTGACGATGCAGATCTTCTGAGCACAATATCTGTATAAATGATAGCCTGCACCTGATTCGCCGACTACTTCAAACAATTTTCCGGGATCAAGGATGCGGGTCGCACCCACCATGCTGACACGGTGACGGAATAAAACATCGGGGACCAGGCTGCTTGACGGACCTGTAACAATCACCTGCGTACCGGGTGAAATGGCGGATAACAAACCGTCTATCGTATTGTTTACCAAGGCAGAACCGGTAATGATCACCACATCTGAACCCGGCAGTACCGTTTGATAAGCTTCAGCCGGAACAAAATGCTGCCGGTGCTCCCGGCTCAGATGCCGGTCATTGAACTCCAACACAAAAAGCCGGCTGCCGGACTCAGCAATCTTCTGTATATACGACTGAAACGCCCCCACCAGGGTGATGGTCTTCCCGGAATCCAGATCGACCATGTCAATGGGATCTGCGTCCTCAATCACGTTGTAATGGCCTTCTGCAATTATTCCTGATGAAATGGCATTCAAAACCGCGACCTTCAATGTCTCGGTTATGAAAGACCTCCCTGCATATGCAAACAAATCCGCGATCTTCCTCCCCCTGATCCGGGTCGGAGTGAACTCCCCGTAATCCCGGTTCTTCTTCAGGCAGTGAAGCTGTTCATCTTCAAGCGTGCCGGCAACACCCAGACTGCCGTCAGACAGCCTGACTGCCGTCAGATGGACCCCGATGCGGACATCGGAAATAATAAGATCATCGTAGCGGTCTGAAAACCGCTCTTTTAAAAACTGAAGCGTTTCTGCAATGATCATCAGGTTGGATCTTTTTCACATTTGAATTGATGCGGCCTCCCAGGCTGCATGATCAGCAAAAGTATAAAATTGCTGTTGCTGTTCCACGACGGTTCGATCCATGATGCAAATCCCTTCCCTTGACCGGAACGCAGCTTATTTGTTTTTCCTCTGATAAAATATCCCTCTTTCCAGTTGCACTGCTTCTATCTTCTCCTCTGCTTCCAGGACATCCAGATATTTATTGATCTCATTGATATGAAGTCCCAGGAACCTGCTCAGATCGTGCAGGGTACAGGGTCTTCTTGCGAGGGTCTCCATGATGGCTGTCTCCAGGTCATTCCTGTATGCCTGTATGTCTTTTCGTTCGGGTGAAGCAGCAATAATTTCCACCCTGTCCATGTCCCAGAAGTCAATGATTTTTTGGAGTTCTTCCCTGGTGGCGGCGCGCAGCCCGGGAATAGCCCCGGGTCTGTCGAGGGTATTCAACTGGACTGCATCAGGCTTGATTTTCAATATTGCCTCTTTTAGTGCAGACCATTCGCTTTCGGTATCATTATATCCAGGCAGAATAAATACCTCCAGCCATATTTTTCCCGTGAAGGCCTTCCTGAAATCTATCAAACCCCGGATAACCTGATCAATGCTGCAATTTCCGACCGGACGGTTGACCCGCCTGAAAACGTCCTCAGTGGCGGCATCCAGGGAGGGAAGTACTACATCGGCCCCTTTCAATGAATCCCGGACGTTTTTATCAAGAAGCAGAGTACCGTTGGTCAGTACGGCGACCGGGACAGCCGGCCTGATCTGCCTGATGAACTGCATGATTTCTCCAATCCCGCTGTTCAGTGTCGGCTCACCGGAACCGGAAAAGGTAATATACTCCGGGTCCGGTTGATGCTGGAAATAATGAAGGAGTTCTGCCTTTATCTTTGCTACAGGAATATATTCCATTCCATCCAATGTGAGCTTGCTTGTTTTACCAACCTCACAATAGACACAATCCAGCGAACACACCTTTGCGGGCACAAGATCAACGCCCAATGACATTCCCAACCGCCGTGAAGGAACCGGGCCAAATAAGTATTTATACACTTAAAATCTGATAATTAACCTATAACCTTAAAACACCTGTACACATGACGGAACGGCTGCATAAATATAGCATGAATGTTGTAAACTTTTCCCGGGACTGCATGCTGCATATATCAATCATGCCTGACGCCGGGGCTTCGGTCCATTTCAGGGTGCAGGTACCGAGGGATGACATCCCCGCATAAATACCTGTTAAACAGCGCATTGAACATGCCGTTTTGCGCAAGGCGAAGGGATGAGCACATTTTTAAATATCTTTGCCACTGCGTGATGACCGAAAAAACGAGCAACAAACAACACAAAGCGCGGAATCCGGAGGCGGAGATGTCGTTCTGGGAGCACCTTGAAGAATTACGGTGGCACCTGGTCCGCTCGGCTCTGGCCATTCTGATCATGGCTGTGGCCGCTTTTCTTAACCGTCACCTGATCTTCGACGGTATCATCCTGGCACCCAACCAACCGGAGTTCTTTACCAACCGGGTATTCTGCAAAATAGGGGAAATGCTGGGACTGCCGGGGATGTGCTTCGAAGCCGTGAAGCTGAAGATCATCAACTACAGCATGTCGGGGCAGTTCATGACCCACATGAAGATCTCCTTTATCGCCGGTCTGGTGCTTGCCACGCCTTATGTTGTCTGGGAAATCTGGCGTTTCCTGGCTCCGGCCCTGAAGGAAACTGAAAAAAAATACAGCCGCGGAGCCGTCCTGGTCATTTCTGCCCTGTTCCTGCTCGGAGTGCTTTTCGGATATTACGTGATCGTGCCTCTTACCATACAGTTTTTCGGCTCATACCAGGTGAGCGAGGCCGTCAACAACCAGATCGCCCTGTCGAGTTTCATCTCAACCGTCGTGTCGGGCACCCTTGCCACCGGGCTGATCTTCGAGCTGCCGGTCTTTACCTTCTTCCTGACGAGAACAGGTATCTTATCCACCCGTTTTCTGAAAAAAAGCCGCAAATACACCCTGGTGATCATCCTGGTGCTGTCGGCTATTATCACCCCGCCCGATATCTTCAGCCAGATTCTGGTTGGAATTCCCCTCTACGGTCTTTTTGAGTTCAGCATCTGGATATCATCCAAAGCGGAACGGAAAATTTCCCCGGCAGGCTGATTACTCACTTTTCGGTGTACCTTTAGTCTCCAAATAGCAATCATGCTGTTAGGACTGATTTCCGATATCCACGAAGACTTCAGGAAGCTTGAACAGGCGCTGCGCCTGTGCGAAAGGCATCACTGCGACGAGATCGCATGCCTGGGCGACATCGTTGGCTACAATCCGGCATATTATGCGAATATCAAAGAACGAAGCGCAAGCCGTTGCCTGCATCTGATCCAGAGCTACTGCCGCTGGGTTGTGGCCGGCAACCATGACCTGTATGCCTGTGGCGGATCGCGTGAAGCAAGGCTGGTGGACGAACTTCAGACCGACACACAGACCATTGACGTTCAGTTGAATGACAACAATATCCCGGACTGGTCCTACGAAGGAGAGCTGCCCGGCGACATGACAGGCGCGGATGTCGAATACCTGCGGAATCTTCCTCACGGCATCATTCCGGACATAGGCGGAATCCGCTGTTTGTTAAGTCATTATGTTTACCCGGATCTGAGCGGGTCCAAGGCACTGTATATTAAAAAACGCAAGGATCTGATGCCGCTGCGTGATTTCATGGTAAGACATGCGGTCAGCCTTGTTGTTACGGGTCATACACATACGGCAGGTGCCGGATTCGCCTTTCCTTTCAGGATCAACGGAGCCAAAAAATTCTTGCGAGCCATTCACCGCATGCCTTTTCACACCTACCCCACCGGAAATATCCCCGTACTTTGCCTGCTGCCGGCCGTCACAGGCGAAACCGGTGTCGGCGGGATGGCAATCCTCGACACGACCCTGTCACAGATCAATGTGTTTCCAATTCATCAATACAAGCAAACCACAGAAGGATGAGCAATGAATCCAGAAAAAACAGGACAATCTTCTTCCTGAGGGTGATCCTTCCGGCCATCCTGGCTTTCAGTCTGTTTGCCGGACTGATATTCGGGTATATGATTCCCGGTTTTGAAAAGGCGATGATGGATAAAAAGCGGGAAATGATCCTGGAACTGACCCGCTCGGCATGGTCGGTATGCGACCATTACTACAGACTGCAAAGCGAAGGCAGGCTCAACGGGGAGGAGGCAAGGCAGGAAGCGATCCAGGCCATACGGGAAATTCGTTACGGAGAGGACCTGAAGGATTATTTCTGGATCACGGACCTGGGTCCGTCCATGATCATGCACCCCTACCGGCCGGGGATGGAATCCAAAGACCTGAGCCAGTACCGTGATCCGCATGGCAAGGCAATTTTTGTTGAGTTCGCAGAAAAGGCCACTGCTTCGGGTGGCGGTTATGTGGATTATATGTGGCAGTGGAAAGATGATTCGAGCCGGATCGTTCCCAAGTTGTCGCACGTCATCCTGTTCAAGCCGTGGCAATGGGTGATCGGTACCGGCATCTATGTAGAGGATGTCAGGCAGAGTATCCGCCGTATGGAAGCACAGGCCATGCTTATTTCGGGCGCCATCGGTCTGATCATGGTCGTATTGCTTGTTTTCATGGCCAGACAGAGTCACAAGATCGAGCTCAGACGAAGGGAAGCCGAACAGGATCTCAGGGAGTCCAGGGAACGCTACCGCGCCCTTGCCGAAGCTGCATCCGAAGGCGTACTGATCTGGTCGGAGGGAGGCCTGCATGTGAACCGGACCCTGCTCGCCTGGCTGGGGTACCGGGAAGACGAACTGCGGAACAAACACCTGGCAGAGGTGCTGCTTTTTGCCCCCATTTCTACTGACACCCGGCCGGCAACGCTGTATGAAGAATTGTCGGCCAGCCAGTCTGCAGAATGTGAACTGATAAAGGAAGACAACAGCCTGATCCGCATCCATGCCGATCTTTCTGCCATCCTTTTGGACGATCAGCCGGCCGTGATGCTTGTGGCAAGGCCCGTGGATGCCGGTCCAAAAGCCGAACCTGCTGTCAACAGCCTTTTTGATGCCGTAGGTTGCGGCTTTTTTAAAACAACCTTCGCCCGGAGAAACCGTTTTATCTCCGCTACCCTTCCCACCCTGAACATCCTTGGATTCCGAGACCCCGAAGAACTGATGTCATTTTCCATCGAATCTTTTTATGCCGATCCCTCCGAGAGAATAGCTTTCCTGAGGGAACTTTCAGAGAAAAAACAAGTGCGCTCCAGGGTGATCAGGGTAAAGAGAAAAGACAAACGTGAGATTTACGCTATCGTCAGTGTGATTGTTGCCGAAGATCTGGCCGGGAATACCTGGTGCGAAGGCTGTATCGAATCATTGGGCAGCTCTACCAACGACCCTGTGTTTCTGGATGCCGGCATGACGGCAGACGGACTCCCCTTCCTGGAGGGAATGGCAGCCGGACAGGTATCCGCTCCTGTAAGCCACTGCAGCATGTACGACAGCATCTCTGCCGCACTTGCCAATGCAGGAAAGCACCATCCCGCATACATCCTCGTTAAAACACCGGAAGATCTGCCACTGGGTATCCTGAAAGTCAGGGAAGCGGCGTACCTGCTTGCCGGCGGAGCCGACCCGGGCCTGCCCGCTTTTCGACTGATGGTTTCACCGCCTGCCGTGATCAGCGACAGGCTGTCCCTGGCCGATGCCATCCCGCTTCTGAACGAAAGCGCCACGGAATGCCTGCTCGTTAGCGATGCAGACGGAAAAACGACCGGAATGCTCACCCGAACCAACATCCTCCAGGCCATGGAAGCCTGGCCAGTCCTCTTTGTCAACAACATCCGGCAGGCAGGGACAATCCATGAACTGAAATCCCTGTTCGACTCCGTACGGAAGCTGATGATCCAACTTCTTGAAAGCCGGCAGGATATCCGGCTGCTTACAGCATGGTATTCGATGATGTCGGATCATATCACCAGACGGGTCATCGCCCTTTGCCTGGAAACATGCGGTCCTGCCCCGCTGCCTTTCGCCTTTATCCAGCTCGGCAGCGCCGGAAGAAGAGAACAAAGCCTGCTGACCGACCAGGACAATGCCCTTATCACCGGCAGGGATGAAAAGAACCTCAGCGAAGAAGCCCGCCGCTATTTCCTCCGCCTTGGCGGCATGCTGAACCAACAACTCGACCAGGTCGGCTTTTCGCTCTGTAAAGGAGGAATCATGGCCGGAAATGAAAAATGGTGCCAGCCACTGGACAGATGGAAAAACCATTTTACAAGGTGGGCTAAAAACCCGGGGCCGGAAGAACTGCTGGAAATCAGCATCTTTTACGATCTGTCGCTGCTTTACGGAGAAGCAAGCCTTGTTGACGAATTACAAAGGCACATCTTCGAAGGAATAAGAACCAACGACATCTTTTGCCGGCTGATGACTGCCACCTGGATGCCTTATGCACCCGACAAACATTATAATCCGGAAGGCCCCACCAACCTGAAAACCCTGCTGATGCCCCTCACAGGCATTGTAAGGCTGTATGCACTCGCCAATAACGTGCGATCATCAGGAACTACGGACAGGATTATAGCACTGTTCAAGTCCGGCGTTTTCAACCGCAACATGACAGAAACCCTGCTGCAGGCATGGGAATTTCTTTCCTTCACCCGCCTGCAACATCAGGCCCGCCAATTGAGGGAAGGACAAGTGCCCGACAATCTACCCGATATGAAAATGCTGAGCCCTTATGCAAAGCTGGACATGGAACAGGCAATGAACGGAATTGAAAGCCTGCAGCAACAGGCTGAGCTGGCTTTTCAGGCCAGAACCCTCTAAAACTTGTATATCGCCGACAGCAGCAATCTGTAGTTCGTGATGTCTTTGGTGTTTTCAACGCTACCATTTGCTTTGGCAGTGCCATAAGCTGCCGTTGTCATTTCAAGCTCGGCTCCAAGGGTCAGGTGCTGGTTCTGCAAGGTAAAACGCGGCGACAGCCTCATCAGATGGTCGATATTGGCTCCCCTTGCATAGACCGCACCCCCGATGTTGTCGTCAGCTCCCAGGTTCCTGCTGTAACCCGCAAACAACCCGCCCCTGAACACAGTACCGTTGGTAGCGATATCCACAAATGCCGATAAGGTATTCAGGTTGGTGTATGTACAGGTCTTTCTGGCCGAGTCCGTCACTTCCTTTACCGCATACCCGCCAAGCATGACTAAATCCGTGGCATTCTGAGCATATACACCTATCATGGAAACTGTCACCGCTTTGGATTTAACCTTGAATTTGAGATATGCTGCATAAGCGGCTATGGTTTCACTTGTTGCAAAATTGGCAGGTGTTTTTAATGCAGGCCTGAGTGTCTTGTAATCTGCACCGGCCGCAATGAAAGCATTGCTGCCAAGTCCCTGTTTAATTTGCAGATCGAGACCAGGTATTCCGCTGTTTCTCAAATACTTATTACTACCTCCGTCGGGACCTGTACTGGTGAAATCACGCTGGGAATACGCAGAAATAATGACGTTGGTGTTTCCCATGATACGGGTCAGCCTGAGCTGGGGATTGCGGCTGAAGGGAGTGAAAGGGGCTCCGGTATTGAAACTCAGGGTGCCGGGGAAACTTTCGGCAGGGAACATGGGATGCCAGTTTTGCCCGGCCATCAACACCCATTTGGGCCAGGCAAGCTGAATGAATGCATGCCTGAGTCTGAACCCGTTCAGATCGCTTTCGCTCGTTCCAAAAAACTCACCCTCTATGGCAGCCGTGGATTTGGCTCCCAGCACATCCGGCCCGGAAATATCAGCCCGTAACCTCGTCTGAATGTTCAGGATGTGAAAAGCCGGGTTGTCGTTCACATCATTGGAGTCCGCATCATAAAGGGCGCTGTCGGGGAAAAGATAAAAATGCCCTTCCCTGATGCCGTTGGCAGCACTTACCTGCCGGCTGTCGTAGATCACATCTGTTTTCACAAAACCGGACAGCTTCACCTTCGGGGTATTTTCGCTCTGCTGGGCAGTCACCACGGAAAATGCTGCCAACATCATCAAGCCTGTTAAAAATAAGCGTTTCATAATGTAAAATTTTGTATTACAATTGATTAAAATATATTATTGCATTTAGGTTCCTGAATTCCACAACAAAATTATCAAACTCCTCATTCGGTTTTATATTTATCAGGGGGAAAGAGGGATTCGATCACACCCGGTTTGACGGGTTTGCCACCTTTCAGCACTTCCAGGTTACTGGCTGCGGTTCTGTTGTGTTTCCACAATTCGAGGGCTTTCTGAAAAAAGTAAAGGGCAGAATCAGGCTCTTCGCTGTGCCGGCAGATCGTACCCAGGTTGGTATAAGCCACAGACATTCTGCGGGGTGTTTCCATCTTTGCCATTTCGATCTGATCAGTGCGGTTTTGCAGCATTGCATCAAGCCTTCGGGACGAGTAATCCCCTTTCAGGTCTTCAAATCCAGGACTGAGCCGTTGCAAGATTTCAGCCTTACCCAGTCCTTCCCATGTTTCCATCCACCGGTCATAGATATGGAGGCTGGTATCGGCATATGCACGGGCGAGCCTCAACAGGCGTTCCTTCTCGACGGCAAGGAGGGAACTGTCGTAAAGGGCCGTCATTAACAGCGCCGAGCAACGGTTGTTATGGATGATTCCATGTTCATAGGATCCATCATAGGCAGGCAGGGCATTGAATATGTGGCTTGCAGAATCGAGGATGCGCATGGCCTCCATGGTCTTTCCCGAGGAAATGAGTTCATCGCTCCTGTCAAGCCATCTGACGGCTTCCCTGACCCTTGGATCTGCCGAACGGTTCTTGTGACGGTAGTAAAAGAAGGCGACCAGGAAGGCCAGAAAGGAAACAAGACCGCAGATCAGCAACACACGGGCTGTATCTTTCCCCAGTTTCACAGGCACATCAGCTATGGACCTGCTCCACCAGGAATTTCTTTATCTCCGTGGGGGTAGGTTTGGTCAGTTTAGAAACAATGATGTTGGTGATGACAGCCAGGGGAGCGCCAAGCCATGCGAAGTACCAGACATTGAGCCAGTAGGAGATGAACTCCTGACCTGGGAGGCGGTTTCCGCTGAGACCGACGATGAAATAGGTGAGCGCGACGGCCGTCACCAGGATTCCGGCAAACAAACCGGCCTTGGCACCGGCACGGTTAGAACCGCTCCACCAGATACCCAGCAGGAAGAGGGGGAAAATCGTACAGGCAGCCATGGAAAAGGCGACGGAGACAAGCTGGGCGATCAGTCCGAGTTTCATCAGCGCAACAATAGTGACCATCAATGCCATGAAAATCGTTCCCAGCCTTGCAATCTGCAACTGGGTTTTCGGACTGCTGCCAGGCCTGATCACTTTCACGTAGAGGTCATGAGAAAATGCAGAAGCTCCCGCCACAAGCAATCCTGAGACCGTCGAGAAAGCAGCGGCTACGGCACCTGCGGCAAGCAAGCCGACAATCAGAAAGTTCACATCGCCCAACTGTGCTGTATATACAACGATCGCATCCTTTGCCAGGGTACCGACATCGGGATGGGATGACAGCAGCTTTCCGAAAGCACTGTAAACAGGCGCTGTCCAATACACCAGACAAATGAAAAACAAACCCCAGACGACCGACCAGCGGGCATCGCTCACCTTGGGTACCACATAAAAACGCTGGATCACATGGGGAAGACCTGCGGTGCCCACCATCAGGGAAAAACAAATGGCCACCCACTGGAAGAAAGTGGTTCCGGAACTGGGATCCCAGGGCATGGCGAACTCGGGACTCGGTACTATGGAAAAGTCCTGTCCATAAGCATTCACCAGCCTGACCCCATCTGCGATGTTTGGTGCAGGGATACCATGGATAATATCGGTGACCACAGCGCCGTAACCGATCTGCGGAAGCAACCAGAAGTAATCGAATTTATATGTCAGGACAAAGGTGGGGATCAGGAAAGAAACGACGATGATGACATACTGGATCTGCATGTTTTTGGTGGCCCCGATCATTCCTGATATCAGGGTGTAAATAAGAACAACAGAGGACCCGATGATCACCGACCAGGTATAGTTAATCCCCAATATCCATTTGAACATCAGACCAATACCTCCGAATTGTCCGACACAGTATGCAAACGAAATCAGGATGGTGAAAATGGCGCTGAGGATGCGAAGGTCTCTGGAATAAAAGCGGTCGCCGATAAAATCGGGGGCCGTAAACTTCCCGTACTTCCTGATCTGTCCGGCCATCAGGATCAGCAGCAGCACATAACCTCCCGTCCAGCCGACCACATAGGCCAGGCCATTATATCCGAATCCGTACATCATGCCGGCCATCCCCAGCACGGATGCGGCACTCATCCAGTTTGAGGCGATAGCCATACCAGAGCCAACCCGGGATATTTTACGGCCGGCCGCATAATAATCGGCAGGATCTTTGGCCCGGAAAAAAATGCCCACAAGAACAAAAGAAACCAGGGTCGCGATCAGGATAATGGCGGGCCCTGTTTTAAAACTGCCCTCCAGCTGAGTCAGACTACCGGCCTGAAGTAAACAGGGAAGAAGGACGGCAGCAAGGGTGAGTATGCTTGTTTTCTTCATGGTTTTCATTTTTTAATGGTTATTCTTCGATTCCTTCAAGGCGTTGCCGGCGGCCAAGTAGAATATTGTAGGCAAGGCAGAGTCCGACAAATAAGACCAGTAAAAAGACGGCAGTATAGAAATAGTGAAAAGGAAAGCCCAGAAACTTTTTATCCGTCAGCACTGACTGATTGTGCGTGAGATAATGTTTCATCACGGCAGCCAGGGCCTGTCCGTCAGGCGAAATGGCAGGCAATTCCGGCTGCAGGCTGCTGATAAGGATTTGTGACTCAAGACTGCCGGGCGACAATCCCGATATCCTGCTGCTTTCGTTGATCATTTGCTGCTGTATGGCCAGAATGTTATCCTTTATCTGTAAATAGGCTTCATCTTTCGAGTTACCCAGCGAGGTTTTCAGTTCCTTCATCTCCTCCAACGATTGCATCATCAGCGTGCGGCTGCTGTCATCCGTCATTCCGTAAAAATAAAACGTGATCGCCTGGTTGAGCAAATTCCTGTCAGCCGGCTTTAACACGTTTTTCCCGGCAACAAGAAGCAGGCTTTGCACCAATTGCCTGTTCACCGCAGGATCGGGATCGCCCTGACGTGCCCATGCTTCCTGAAACCGCTCCAATGTCGGCTCCGCCACCGGTTTCTGCATCACCCGCAGCAGGATCTGAAATCCGAATACAGCCACCACCCAGATACACAGCAGGGTAATGATCATATTCCTGTTCTTCCGCCCGTATTTGGTCAGCGGACGAAACAGGTTGAAATTGTAGTCTGTGTTTGATTCCATATGCTATTTATTTATTCACCTGAGAAAAAGAATCGCTAAAAATAGCCCAATATCCTTCATCAGGCTTGTTAAAAAACTTGCATGATGTCATTGACCCTGATCAACCTATTTTATCAATATATTTGTGAAAATTTTTCATGAAACTCAGACGCCACATACAATGTACTGATTGTCCGGTCAAATGTGATGTTCACCGGACACTTACCACTTGTAACACCTTTCCCGACAGTCCGATGTCGTTTCACGCAAGCTTCCGGAAACATGAAAGGATCTGCCGTCAGAGCTGCGGTGTGAGCCATGCCATCTATCTGGTGGAAGGCATCGCAAAGCTCTATATTGAAGGCATCAACGATCACAACATCATCCTGTACCTGATGAAGCCCCCGGCCTATATCGGACTTCTGTCCTTTTTCCAGGCACCGGTTTACTCATATTCGGTTACGGCACTGGAAGATTCCAGGGTTTGCATGATCGAACTGGATTTTCTCAGGCAGCTTTACCTTGAGAACCATGCACTGCTGCTCAGCCTGAATGAGGCTTTCGGCAAGTCCGTGGCCCTGATCATGAACAAGCTGATCTCGCTGAACCAGAAAAACACCAGGGGAAGGGTGGCTGAAAGCCTTTTGTACCTGGCCGATTTTTATTCAAGCGACCGCTACCGTATGCCGGTGACCAGGAAAGAGCTCGGGGAGATGTCTGCGATTTCGGAAGAAACCACCGTGCGGCTGCTGACGGAATTCAGGAAAGAACATATCATTGAAATTGAAGGGCGGGATGTCCAGATCATGGATAAGAAACTGCTGAGAAAAATTTCCGATCTCGGTTAACTGCAGGTTCAACCCTCAAATTCACATTCCTTACCGGGAAAATCCCTGATCTGGCGGCAGAGGGCAAGGGGTGCATTGGCCTGCAGCCAGTGCCCGGCGCTTTCCAGGATTTGCATGTCAGCGGCTGACCATTTTACTCATTCTGTTTATCATACAACTACATGATTAATCCCGGGTATTCCCATTTCTTCGCTGAATGGGGAGGGTTGAGGATTGCTATTCAAGTAAAACCATTTTACCGGTATACCCTTTCGCCGGAGTCGAAATCCGGTAATAGTAAATCCCGGACGAAAGGCCGGCGGGATTCCATTTCACAGAATGAATGCCTTCTATCTGGAATTCATTTACCGGCACAGCTAACTGCTGGCCAATGCAGTTGTAAATTTTCAGGGAGACCCATGCAGATTCATCGAGCGAATAGCAAAATGTGGCAGATGAGGAAAACGGATTGGGATAAACAGTGATAGTGCGGACTTCAGGACCATATTCATCCGTTCCCTCGCCGTAATCGACTTTAACATTGTCAATATATAGATTATTATTAAAACCGGAAATTAACCGGAACCTGATGATTACATTCCCATAATATCCGGAGAGCGAGATGAATTCCTGTTTCCAATGGCTGGGAGAGGGCACAAATGCACGTTGAACCGGAAATGCTGTTTGAAGCAACAATCCTCCTTTATAAAATAAGGTTTGCCAGGTGGCAGCACTATCCTGTGAAATCATTATCCTCAAGGAATCGAAAACATTACAGCCCAGCGTACGGGCGTAAGCATACCAGAAGGAGAGTCTGGGGTCGCTGATACTTGAAAGATCCATCCTGGGTAAATCAAGATCATATTCAATCCCTATATGATAACAATCAAGATAGTTACCTTTTACCAGGCAAGCAGATCCATCATATGAAACAAGGCTTGAAATTCCCCATTGTGTCGATACCAGGGGATCTTCAATCCATCCGGAAGGCGGAAATCCGGTCTGTTCAAAATTCTCCTCCCAGGGAACTGCAAGCGAAGATAATCCATGCACCATGAAATTTTTAGTGATCGTGTCATTGATTGTATATTCCTCTGATCCTCCGTTAGGTAATGAAGTGTAACAGTGTAACAAATGATATCCGGCCTCTGGTGAAATTGAATCAAGCGTAACATCTTCTGTGCTGCCGGAAGTCAAGAAACCGGTCCAGGTATACTGAACTGTATCTCCTGAATCAATGAAACAATGAATAATTACAGAAGTCAACGGATCGAGGCCAAAATTCTTCAGGACAACAATTGGCGCTAAAGTTGTGTCGCAAATATGGATGCCGGGACAGATTATTTCTGTAATTCCTGCATCCCTTTGCTTTTTGGGATATCCGTCATACAATACCTTCATCATCGGGTAAATCGGAGCAACACAATTTTCTTCAGACAGGTCATTTGCCAGGATACAGAAGACAGATTGTGTTTTTAAATCATAGATAATTTGAGAATTATAACTAAACAAATTGCCACCATGTAAATACCACGGGTAATATTCAGATTCTCCCCAACCGCATACCACTCCAAGTCCATAAAATGAAGAAGATTCAAAATCCAGCATCTGCAGCAGTGAAGAATCGGATATAATTTCTGCGTTAAACAATGCACGATACCATTGGCACATTTCCCGGGGAGTTGAAAATATGGATCCTGTGGCTGCACCAGTGCTGAACAATGATGTGATCGGGTAATTATTAATCCATGTACCACTGCACCAGGGTGCAACGGGACCATTGGGAGATTCGAAGGCGCCGACAAATGTGCTGTCCATGTCAAGGGGATCAAAAATAAACTGATGCAGTGCCTGGACTAATGTATTTCCGGTAACTGCCTCGATGACCATACCGGCGAGTAAATAGTTGGCATTGGAATAACTCATACCTCCACCTGCCGGAAAGGTTGGGTTATGAAGGTAAGCCAGCACTTCCTGGGGCGTCCAGAAATGTGAAGTATCAGCCCAGATTGCACTCCAGAAGTTATTATTCATCGCGTGATCGTAGATACCACTCTGGTGCGAAAGAAGCTGACGCAGGGTCACGGTCGAATCAACCTTGGAAAAGGAAGGCAACCACTGGTACAAATGATCTTCCAGCGAAAGTATGCCCATCTCCTGCAATTTCAACATAAGGGCACTTGTAAAGGTCTTTGTATTGCTGCCAATGTTTAACCGCATTTCTGTGGTCATCGGCACACCGGAAGAGGTTACCCCGCTTGCACCTTCCCATATTCCTTCTGAAGGAACATAAACTGCAACGGATACCCCGAGTGATGGATGCAGAGCGACAACACTGTCGAGTACCGTTTGAAAACGATTTGCCCATGCCGGATCAAATCCCTGTGCGAAAAGGTATTGTTGCATTAGCAACCATACGAATATGAAGATTATTTTCTTTTTCATAGTGTTTAATTTATTGATTATTAACCACAGAATGCTAAGCCAAATAGCTATCGATGAATCTTTGAATGCCCCGGGTACCCCCCTTGGTATTGCTGTTCACTTCCCTGAAGGTTAAGCTTGAACTGCCTGACAGCTGATGTTCTGCCGGGTGGACTGAGCCAGAACCGCTGTGATGACCAGAAAATTTGCCAGGAGGATGATTGCTTTCTTCGTCTCTAATCATGTTGTAAACGGTTAATCCTCTTTAATACCGACACGCAATGGGTTTGCGAAAAATTTTCGTTCCAGAGGTATACGGCATTAAACCTTCTCAGCAGCTTTGCATTCGCAAACCTGCCAAGTATGAGCACAGATCGTATCCCAATGAAATGATGAAGCGGCGAAAGTGTTTTTCTTCAAATATACACCTTAAATTAATAAAAATCAAGTATAATCTGATTCTGTTTGCATAACTTCCGTTTCCGGGTGATTGGCAGGAAAATCATTGCACCAGGTGGCCGGGAAGTGCAGATCATGGATAAGAAACTGCTGAGAAAAATTTCCGATCTCAGGTAATTGCAGGCTCAACCCTCAAATTCACATTCCTTACCGGTAAATTCCCTGATATGGCGGCAGAGGGCAAGGGGTGCATCGGCGTGCAGCCAGTGCCCGGCACCGGATATGGTTTGAAATTGTGCTGCAGGGAATGATTTCCGAATAACAGGAATATCTTCATCCGGCAGGTAATCTGAATCTGAACCCCTGATGAACAATGACGGCGCGGGATATGTATCCTGGAGCCCGATACCGGCAGCCATCAGATCAAGGTTTGCCTCCAACGCAGTCAGGTTTGGCCGCCAGGAGAAGACCTGGCCGTTGCGGAACAGGTTCTTCAAGACGAACTGCTGCAACCTCCGTTCATGTATGCGTGCCGCCACATGTTCCTCCGCCTCACGCCGGTTTTTTACCGCCGTCAGATCAAGGGATGTCATGGCCTCAAGCATGTGAAGGTGCTGTTGTCGCAAATTGTATTCGCGGTAACTGATATCCAGTACGATCAGCCTTGAAATCAGCTCCGGATTGGAAAGCGCCAGTTGCATGGCCACCTTGCCGCCCATGGAATGACCCATGACCACAGGCTGCCGGATAACGCGGGAAGTGATGAATGCTTCAATATCAGCCACCATGGCCGGGTATGAGTGTACGGGATGATGGGGTGACTGACCATGGTTGCGCATATCGGGGACAAACACACGGAACTGCTCCCCTATCCTCCGGGCAATGGTGACCCAGTTGTCGCTCAGGCCGAAAAGCCCGTGCAGGATGATGAAATCCTGTCCCTGCCCGTATTCTCTGAAAAAAAGTTCCATGCTGCTACGAAGATAATGCCTTTTTTCACAAGCTGGAGGCCGGTTTAGGAGTTTATTGGTTTAGAAGTTTAGCCGTCATGCTGACCGTGTTCATTCTCTTTATTTTCAACACATAGGCACATAGATCACATAGGTAATTATCCTATGTGTCCTATGTGGTTCAATTAATTCAAGTTTACAGTATAGGTGTTTACTGGTTTAGACGTTGAGTATTTGAAAGAAGTGAGAAAAATGAAGGTAAAAAATTGAAGTGGAGTTAAAAGACTGAAATTCAATTCTTTCTACTTCACTTCTCACTTCAATTTTCTTCCCTCCAACTTTAAAAATTCACTCCGTGCATAACTCCGTGTAACTCCGTGGTTTAAAAGGCCGGCGTGGAGAAGCATTGTTTCGTACCGGAAACTTTCCCGGCTGGAAGCCGGTTTAGTAGTTTATTGGTTTAGAAGTTTAGCCGTCATGCTGACCGTGTTCATTCTCTTTATTTTCAACACATAGGCACATAGATCACATAGGTAATTATCCTATGTGTCCTATGTGGTTCAATTAATTCTGGTTTACAGTATAGGTGTTTACTGGTTTAGACGTTGAGTATTTGAAAGAAGTGAGAAAAATGAAGGTAAAAAATTGAAGTTTCGCTTATTCCTATTCGTTTAACGGGCTGCGCTTTGCACTTGCTGCTCAAATATATGTTTTAATGCTTCAAGTTCGGACCGTAACTGATCGATGTCCGTACGCTGAGCGTCTATGATCTCCTGCTGTTCCTGTATGGCTTTGACCAGCACGGGGGTCAGCTTGTCGTAGCTCAGGCCCCACAGTGCTGAATTTTCATCTTCCGGAACAGACACGATTTCAGGTATGATCGGGTATACCTCCTGGGCTGCAAAACCCACACCGGGAGCTCCGCTTTCCAGGATTTGAAGCACGCCGGCTTCCGTCCTGGAATCATGGTGGAAATAGCGGACGGGCTTTAAGCGCATGATCTCCTTCAGTCCGTAGGCAATGGGTTGCATACCGGATTTAACCCGTGCATCCGAATAGGTGGTCCATGCATTGGCTCTGCCCTTGCCCACGCCATCGGTGCTGCTGTTGGGAAGCTCCAGGGCAAAGGTCGGCGTGGTGACGGTCTGAAGCCCGACCCTTCCGTTTTTCAGTACCGTCATGGCATTGCTTTGTGCAGTTGAGGATGTTCCGTTGCCGATCACAAACAGGCGGTCACTACTGTTCCATCCGGTTGATGAACCCGGAGTATAAGCCATATTATGTCTTCCTATCACCACTTCAACATATGAAGGAGCAACGGTATATGACCCCATTGCTTTTGAACAGTGTCCCGAAGCAGTAGTGTAATACCCGAATGCTGCGGAGTAGTATCCCGAAGCGGTCGTATGATATCCCATTGTAGTGGAATAATCTCCCGAAGCAACCGTACCACCTCCTAATGCCGTGGAAGTGTATGCAGAAGCAGTTGTGTAACTTCCCATCGCGGTGGAGTACATCTCCTCAGCAGCTGTCCCATACCCCATTGCGGTGGACACGTTGCCAATTGCGTATGAATTAATTCCCATTGCAGTGGCCCCGTATCCCGAAGCTGTTGTACCTTCTCCCAGTGCAGTAGACGAATTTCCCGAAGCTTTAGTTCCATTTCCCATAGCAGTGGAATAGCCTGCCCTGGCCTTTGTATTATAGCCCATCGCTACCGAGCAAAGACCAATGCTGTCTTTATTCCAATGTGTACCATTAACATATCCGACCCTGAAAGCCCCCTTATTCGGATACCACATCATGCGGGTGCCGGCTCCCGTGGCAGGCGGGTTGCCTGGATTGGATGATAAATACTCTCCCACAAACAGCACATTGCCACCTCCTATTCCATTGCCAACAGCATGAAGCATAGCGTCCGGGGGGCCGAGGATGCCAATCCCCACATCGCCCTGTCTCCAAATGGGTGCAGTTGCATTAGCATTGCCATTCCATGTGGGGTCAGCTTCGGTGCTGAGGTATTGGGAATGGGTGTGGTTGCCCAGGGATACCGTGGCACTGGTGGTACCGGTGGGTATTCGGGCAATGTCTAAAATCCCGCTGCTAACGTCGGCTGCGGCATGCGTGTGCACTGCAGGCGCATATCCTGCCGCGGCATGGTTGCCCCAGCCGAAGGCGGTGTTCCAGTTTGCCAGGTCGGTGCCGCTGATGCCGGATGATGGACTGGCCAGCCAGAGCGGATCCGTTTCGATGACACCGCCGGCAAGGGAATCGGCAGTAATGGCATACAAAGCATAGGGAACGCTCAGCAACTGGCTGGTGCCCGTGATGCTGTAGTTTGCCCCTCCGTTGGGGTCGGTTTCGGTCTTCAGGAAATAGGGACCGCCAGCCCAGTCAATGCCGGCATAATTGCCGCTGACCATGATTCCGCTTCCGATCTCCACACTCACCAGCCCGTTGGCATTGGTGTTCGGAAAATGGCGTTCGACATAAACCGCCGTTCCGCCCGGAGCACCCTGCAGGATGCTCAGCTGCATGCCGATGCCCTGATTGGTCACAAGGGCATTGCCTGCATTGCGGATTACGGCCTGATAGCTGATGTACTGCTGTGCGGACTGAGCCCAGACGGCTGTGACGATCAGCAGATTTGCCAGGGTAATGATTGCCTTCTTCATTCTATTATGTTGTTATTGGTTAGTAATCATTTATTTATAATATGGATCCCGGAATTCATGCCGGTTCCTGCCACGGATGATCATGATATCTCCTGCCTTTTCAAAGGCGATATCATTCCATCAGAAAGGCGGCTATTTTTTTACAATGACAAATGTTTTCACTTGCGTACTTCCCCGCATGACCTTCAGGAAATACGCTGCCCCGGCAAGCAAGCCTGTGGCAATGTTTGTTTTGTTTTCGCTTATCATTCCGCTACTGACGAGTTTTCCGCTCATTTCCAGCAGGCGGAAATGTAAACCTGACAGATCGAAGTCATGTACCTCAAGCGTAAGGTGATCATCAGCGGGATTCGGATAAGCCGAAACTGAAAGTTTTATTCCCGCGCTTCCTTCCAGTGCTGTGACCACCGATATCTCCCAGGGCTGTTGCACGCCCTCTGCCGCTGAAGCAGTTGCTCCCTGGAAGGTATGATAAACAAGCTGTCCGGCGGAATACGCCGCTGTGCCTCCGCTGCCGGCGGCATCCCCTCCCGTGGCATTCAGGCTTTCCTGCGCCGCGACGGGTAAAAGCGGAAGGATGAAAACCAGCCACGCCGCCAGTGCGGCACAGCTTGATTTCATCCTTCTGTCTGCGTCGATTTGGTTTTTGTGTCGCATCTGACCTCCTGTGTTATAGGGTGAATACTGATGTTGTTTTCGGACTGCGGATAAGTTTTCGTTGCCGACGCCCTGCGCTCAGCCCAGGACTTGCCTCCACAGTTTGTATCTATGCCGAATCCCAGGTAAATTAAATTGCGGCAAATGTGTTTTTTCTTCAAATATACACGATAAAACAATTAAAATCAAGTACAATCTGATGTTGCTTGACTGAAGGGAGATAAATGAAGGTAAAAAATTGAAGTGAAAAGGCTGAAATGTCATCGTTTCGTACCGGAAGCATTTCCCGGCTGGAGGCCGGTTTAGGAGTTTATTGGTTTAGAAGTTTAGCCGTCATGCTGACTGTGTTCATTCTCTTTATTTTCAACATATAGGCACATAGATCACATAGGTAATTACCCTATGTGTCCTATGTGGTTCAATTAATTCAAGTTTACAGTATAAGTGTTTATTGGTTTAGAAGTTGAGTTAATAGTTTAAGGTCCAAGTTCTAAAGTTTAATGAGGTCAGCTGCTTGACTGAAGCCGGTTTAGGAGTTTATGATCTGGGGTCTAAAGTTTAATGAACCATGGGTCGTGAAAAGTAATCATTTTTGGCTACTCCGTGCATAACTCCGTGTAACTCCGTGGTAATAAGGGCCGGGCGTGGAGAAGCATTGTTTCGTACCGGAAGCATTTCCCGGATGGAGACCGGTTTAGGAGTTTATTGGTTTAGAAGTTTAGTCGTCATGCTGACCGTGCTTATTCTCTTTATTTTCAACACATAGGCACATAGATCACATAGGTAATTACCCTATGTGTCCTATGTGGTTCAATTAATTCTGGTTTACACTATAGGTGTTTATTGGTTTAGAAGTTGAGTTAATAGTTTAAGGTCCAAGGTCTAAAGTTTAATGAGGTCAGCTGCTTGACTGAAGCCGGTTTAGTAGTTTATGATCTGGGGTCTAAAGTTTCATGAACCATGGGTCGTGAAAAGTAATCATTTTTGGCTACTCCGTGCATAACTCCGTGTAACTCCGTGGTAATAAGGGCCGGGCGTGGAGAAGCATTGCTTCGTACTGGGATCAGTTTCCCGGCTGGAGGCCGGTTTAGGAGTTTATTGGTTTAGAAGTTTAGCCGTCATGCTTACCGTGCTTATTCTCTTTATTTTCAACACATAGGCACATAGATCACATAGGTAATTACCCTATGTGTCCTATGTGGTTCAATTAATTCTGGTTTACACTATAGGTGTTTATTGGTTTAGACGTTGAGTATTTGAAAGAAGTGAGAAAAATGAAGGTAACAAATTGAAGTGAAAAGGCTGAAATTCAGCTAAAAGACTAAGGTTTAATAAGTTTAGAATTCGGAATGCTTGAAGCAAGGCCCGAAATCTGTCAGGTTTCCTACCTTTGCAAAAAAACCGGATGACACGGCTGAGTGTTAATATCAACAAGATCGCCACCCTGCGCAATGCCAGGGGAGGGAATCTGCCGGATGTGCTTCAGGTGGCAAGGGATTGTCAGCGCTACGGAGCCCGGGGAATCACCGTTCATCCCAGGCCCGACGAAAGACATATCCGCTACCGGGATGTCATCGATCTTAAACCATTCATCAGCACTGAGTTCAATATTGAGGGTTATCCCTCCGAAACCTTTGTGGACCTGGTGATCAAAGTGAAACCGGACCAGGTTACGCTAGTCCCTGATCCGCCAGGGGTGCTGACTTCCAATGCGGGATGGAATACTGTGAAGCATGCCGGTTTTCTGAGGGAAGTCATCGCCGAATTCAGGCGGCATCAGATCCGCACTTCCGTCTTCATTGAAACCGACCCGCTGATGATAGAAAAGGCTGCGCAAACAGGTACAGACCGGGTGGAACTGTATACAGAAAGCTATGCGAAGCAGTTTCCCGCCAACCCGGAACTGGCCGTCAGGCCTTTCGTACAGGCTGCCCTGGTGGCAGAAAAGAACGGCCTTGGCCTCAATGCGGGGCACGACCTGAACCTCGAGAATCTGGCATTCTTCGCACGGCACGTCGCAGGATTGCTGGAAGTCTCCATCGGACATGCCCTGATCTGCGACGCCCTGTATTACGGCCTTGAGAATACCATTCAACTCTACCTGAGACAATTACATCAATAATACCGAACGTGAACCTGCCTTGATAGCCAAGAACCTCATCACCGACAAGATCCCTGCCCTGAAGACCTCCGACACCGGGCTCGAAGCCCTCGGCCTGATGGATGAATACCGGGTTTCACATCTGCCCATCATCAACAATGAAGAACTGCTGGGCGTGATATCCGATGAAGACATCCTGCAGATGAACCATTTCGAGGAACCCATCGGCAACCACCGCCTGTCCCTGTCAAGAGCCTGTGTCCAGGAAGACCAGCATATCTATGAGGTGATCCGGGTCGTTGCAGAAACCAAACTGTCGCTGGTGCCCGTCCTCGACAAACACAATATCTATCTCGGTGTCATCACCCAGCGTAAACTGGTGGAATGGTTTGCCGACTTCACCGCTGTCACCAACCCCGGCGGCGTCCTGATCCTGGAAGTCAATGAAAAAGATTACAGCCTCAGCCAGATTGCCCAGATCGTCGAATCCAACGATGCCAGTATCCTCAGTGTCTTTATTCATTCGCACACTGATTCTACCAAACTTAACATCATATTGAAAATCAATAAGATGGATTTAACGGCGGTGATCAGTACCTTCAACCGCTACGACTATATCATTAAAGCTTCTTTTTCCGAAAGCCATTACGATGATTTTCTGCGCGACAGGTTTGATTCATTCATGAATTATCTGAATGTATAGACGGCTGTTGTCCCTTCTTTTCGTCCTTGTTCTGCCGGGCATGCATGCTGCCGGAATGGCTGTTCAGGCAGATTCCGTCACCATCGGCAACATCAGTTTCAGCGGGAACCGCTCCACCAAAACGTCCATACTGCGGCGCGAGCTGCTTTTCAGCGAAGGCGACAGGCTTGGAATGGATCAGTTTGCAGCGCTGCTGGAAGAAACCAGGCAAAACATGCTCAACCTTTCGCTGTTCAACTTTGTGGATGCGGAAAGCAGCTTCCGCAGTTCCGGTGATACCGTGGATATTCATTTCCGGTGCACCGAACGATGGTATCTCTGGCCTTTTCCCGTCATCGAGATGGCCGACAGGAATTTCAACGCATGGTGGCAGAAAGGTGACATGAGCCGTGTGACCTACGGCTTCTACCTGCAGAAAGACAACTTCCGCGGAAGGAGGGAAAAGATCATCCTGAACCTGAAGACCGGTTACGACCGTTCTTACGGACTCACATACGAAATCCCTTACCTGACAAGGCAGCAAAACCTCGGTCTGAGCCTGAGTTCCTTCTACATAAAAAACCATTCCGTTCCATACGACAGTTACCGTAATAAATCACTCGAAATCAAGGACAGGGACTTTTTTCTTCGTACCCGTTTTGTCAATACCCTCAGGCTCTCCTTCAGAAAAGGAATCCACCATTATCACTACCTCAGCCTTTCGCACAGCCGTTACGAGCTTTCCGACACACTCTTTAAACTGAACCCGGACTATTCCTGGTCGGATGACAAAAAGCCTGGTTTCTTTACACTTACATACCGGTACAAGGCCGATTTTCGTGACTATCAGCCCTATCCGCTGACGGGATATTATCTCGAACTCCAGCTGAACAAAGACGGGCTCGACCTGACCGGGCAATCCGGGCCCAATACCTTGGGAGCCAGGTGCTCCGTGAAGAAATACTGGAAACTGTTCCATGATGCTTATTTTGCATCAGGATTTACGGCCAAGGTCAGCAGGCAGGAAAAAGAAGCATGGTTCCTGATGAAGGGACTTGGTTATGACAATGATTATGTCAGGGGGTACGAATACTATGTAATTGACGGACAGGACTTTTTCCTGATCCGGCATGATTTCCGCTATGCCCTGATCAAAACCAAAGTACATCAATTCACCTTTCTTCCGGAAGCAATCGGAAAGATTCATTACACCGTCTACCTCAGCCTTTACACGGATTGGGCCTATGTACATGCGGCGAGGAAAGACAAGCTGAATTTCCTGGCAGACCGTTGGCTGATGGGGCATGGTGCGGGCCTGAACATCGTAACCTATTACGATAAAGTTTTCCGCCTGGAGTTTTCGCGCAACCACATGGGAGAGACCGGGTTTTTCGTCTCCATGGTTGCCGCACTGTAAGCGCATGGTGCACATTGTCTTCTGATTTGTTTAAATTTGCCTGATCAATCCTGGCCATATGCATTTTGCAATTTATGGAAAAAGTGCCTCTGAAGCATCCATTCCTTACCTGGAAAGCCTGCTGGACAAGCTGGCCGAAAGCCGGTCGGGAATTTTCATTTACGAACCTTACCTGCAGGTAATCAGGGATAAGGTGAAGCTGCCTGCCGAATATCAGTTGTTTTATCACAACCAGGATATCCGGGACAGGGTGGATGTCCTGCTTTCCATCGGCGGCGACGGCACCCTGCTCGATACCATCACCCTGGTCAGGAACAGCGGCATCCCTATCCTGGGTATCAACCTGGGCAAACTGGGATTTCTCACGAGTATCTCCAGGGAAGACCTTTCTGACGGCATCGACCAGATCCTTTCAGGGGAGTACAACATTGACGAACGAACCCTCCTGCGGCTGGAGGACGGGCAGAAGCTTTTCGGTGAACTGGCCTATGCACTCAATGAACTGACAGTCTATAAAAAAGGCAGCCTGTCGATGATCACCGTGCACACTTACGTTAATGACAGGTTCTTAAACTCATACTGGGGGGACGGGCTGATTGTCAGCACCCCCACGGGTTCCACCGCCTATTCGCTCAGTTGCGGAGGGCCCATCATCATCCCCGAAGCCGAAAACTTTGTCATCACACCCATTGCCACCCACAATCTGACGGTCAGGCCCGTGATCATCCCCGACAACAGCCTGATCCGCATCAGGGTCGAAGGACGGCAGAAACACTTCAACCTGAGCCTCGATTCCCGTTCCCTCTGCGTGGAAGCTCCCTTCGAATTCTCGATCCGCAAAGAAAACTTCAAGATTAAACTGCTTAAACTCAAAGACTGGGACTTTTTCCGCACCATCCGTTCGAAACTGAACTGGGGAATGGATATCAGGAATTAATTCCCCAGCTTGTGTTTACAGGGATATTGTAGTATTTTTACCCTGAAATTATCCATGCCTTAATACCGGTAATCATTGACTATCAGGTATTTTTTATTATGTCTCTGCCTTTCTGTCCTGGTATTTGAAGATGCCGGCGCCCAGATAAAATCAAAATACCTCCGCCGTTTCAGGTCGAGGGAATTCGGCTTTTCGATCGGAGCCACCAATCTTATCGGAGAACTGGGCGGAGCCAACAGGATAGGATCGGAATCCTTCAGCCTGCGGGATTTCGATTTCCCGGCCGTCAGGCCCACCCTTGGATTCAGCATGGGATTCCAGGTTATGGATGAAGGCAACGTGAAAACCAACCTGGTCATCGGATACCTGCGCGGAAACGATAAATTCACCGATTACATCTCGCGCAAACAAAGGAATATCAACTACAGATCCGTGCTGATCGAGTTGTCGGAGCAGTTTGAGTATTTCCTGATCCAGGGGAAAAAAACGCGGACATCATACAACCTCCAAACCCGCAACGAGAAATTCTCCTTTAAAAACCTGCCTTTTACCCTCTATGTGTTCACGGGGATCGCCGGCTTTTATTTCAATCCCCAGAACCAGGACAAGGAAGGGACCTGGCGGAACGTTAAGCCATATCACACTGAAGGACAAGGGGATGTGGAGACCCGGAAAAAGTACAACCTCGTACAGATCAGCATACCACTCGGTATTGGAGTAAAGTACCCGCTTGGCAAGGGTTATTCCCTGGGATTCGAATACGGTTTCCGTAAGACTTTCACGGATTACCTCGATGATGCCAGCATGACCTATTTTGATGAAGCCTACCTGCTGCGGAATTACGGACCGAAGTCGGTGGAATTGTCCAATCCTTCGGGAAAGCCTTGGCTGGTGGCCGGTCAGCAGCGGGGTGATCCCAGGGACAAGGATGTGTATCTTTTCGCCCTGATCACCCTTTACAGAGACATGTCGCGCATCAGTCGCATCAGAAATTTCAGATTTTAGCATGAGAAGCGGGAAGTGGCTGATATGCTGTTTATTCCTTTTACCTGTTCCTGCCATACGGGCACAGCTGCCGGTCAGCGTGGGCATGGCCGGCGGGTTCGCCTTTTATCACGGCGACCTGGCCAGGTTCTACCAGTCGGGCGTGGGACCCGCAGCAGGCACCTTTGCCAGATACAGTTTCGAATTTCCGTTTTCCGTCAGGGTCAATGTATTAAGAGGTACAGTGACTTCGAATGATAAAATCCGGCCTGAGCGGAAACTGAATTTCCGTTCTCCTGTCACTGAGGTCTCTCTTCAGCTTGAGTTTTATGTCACACGACCGAAATCCGGTTTCCGGAACTACAGCATCAAATACGGACGGAGGAAGTACCATGTATATACTTTTCCGGTGCTTACCTACGTTTACACGGGTATTGGAAGGTTCAGCTTCAATCCGAAAGGCAGGTATCCCGACGGGACATGGAAACCACTGCAGCCCTTATGTACCGAAGGCCAGGGTGTTTTTCCCACCAGGGATGCCCCCTATAAGTTGTCCTCACTGGTAATTCCGGTCGGTGTGGGGATGATCTTTCCGATGCGGGATGCCTTCCAGTTTGGTTTCGAGATCAGTGTCCGGAAAACCTTTACAGATTATCTTGATGACGTAAGTTTAACCTATGTGAACACCGCTGTACTGGAATCAGCCAAAGGACCTCTGGCAGCCTATTTCGCCGATCCTTCGCGCAACCTCGAATTAACCACCACGAGTCCTGCCACAGCCAGGGGCAACCCAAAAAATAAAGACACCTATATCTTCGCTTTTGTAACTTTGCAGTATGATTTCGGGAAAACAAAAAAGAAAAAAACCTTCAGAATATAACAACCGCCCCACATGAAGAAGCTGCTGATCACATACATTCTGACCTGCCTGCTGGCCCTGACTGCTTTTGCCCAGCGTACTGAGGTGGGAGTCTTTGCCGGCGGGTCCTATTACCTGGGAGATCTCAATCCCGACAAACAATTCGGCAATACCAGCCCTGCTTTCGGCCTGGTTTACCGCTATAACCTCAGCACACGCTGGGCACTGAAAATGAACGGGATATACGGAACCCTCCGGGGTGATGACGCTTCCAGCTCCGGATGGAACAAACAAAGGAATCTCAGCTTCCGTTCCCATATCCTGGATTTCTCAGGTCAGATCGAATTAAACTTTTTCCCCTATTTCACGGGAAGCTCCAAATACAATTTCAGTCCTTACATTTTCACAGGTTTCAGCATTTTCAGCTTCAATCCCAAAGCCAAATACAAAGGGGAATGGGTTGAACTGCAGCCCCTGGGCACCGAAGGGCAGGGCACCACGGCTTACCCGGGCAGAAAAACCTACGGACTCACACAATTAGCCTTTCCTTTTGGCGTTGGCTTCAAGATCAGCGTGAGCAAACATGTTTGCCTTGGTCTGGAATGGAGTTACAGGAAAACCTTCACTGATTATATTGATGATGTCAGTACCACCTACCCTGACCCGGTACAACTGGCTGCGGAAAAAGGTGAGCTCACAGCGGCCCTGTCGAACAGGTCCATCGATATTCCGGGAGAACCACCCATTGAGGCAGGCATGCAGCGAGGCAATGCAAACACCAAAGACTGGTATTCGTTTGCCGGTGTTACGCTGACCATTAAAATCAACAGCAGTAAAGAAAAGGGCTGCAGGGATTATCAGAAGAAGCGTCAGTACGATGAGTTTTTCATGGGTATTTAAAGACAATTAATCTTATTTTTGCCGCCTTATTCAGCGCCCCCTCGATGAGTTTTAAAGAAAGCATAGACCTGAACCGCCTTCCCGTTCATATTGCCATTATTATGGACGGTAACGGAAGATGGGCCAAACGCAGGGGAAAATTGAGAATATTCGGTCACCAGCACGGGGTGGATGCCGTGAAAGAAGTTACGGAAGCCTGTGCCGAACTGGGTGTCCCCTACCTTACCCTCTATGCTTTTTCCACTGAAAACTGGAACCGCCCGCCCCTTGAAGTCAATGCACTGATGGGACTGCTGGTGAAAACGCTGCACGGCGAACTGAAAACTTTACAGGACAACAACATCAGGCTGCAAGCCATCGGCGACCTGAAAAGCCTTGCCAGGGGATGTTACCCTGAACTGATGCATGCGATCAGGGAAACCGCTTCCAACGACAGGATGACATTGATCCTGGCCCTCAGTTACAGTGCAAGATGGGAACTGGCCATGGCAGCCAGAAATATCGCCACCCAGGTTGCCCTGGGAAATCTTCGGCCGGAAGACATTAACCAGGAACGCTTTGCTTCCTACCTGACTACCAACAACATCCCCGATCCTGAATTGCTGATCCGTACCAGCGGAGAAGCCAGAATCTCCAATTTCATGCTCTGGCAGATCGCCTATACTGAGTTATATTTTACGCCGGTCCTGTGGCCGGATTTTACCAAAGAAGACCTTTACAAAGCTATCGTCGACTTTCAATCAAGGGAAAGAAGGTTTGGCATGACCAGTGAACAAATCAAAGTACTTTGAGAATGAGAATCGCATTGCTTGCAGCCTGCCTGGCCCTTCTACTGCTTTCCGGTCACCTGCTCCAGGCCCAGAACCTGCTTGAGGAAGAATTAGAACTGGATTACACCAATCCCCGTACCTATGAAATCGGGGGAATTACCGTCAGCGGCATCCAGTATCTTGACCACGACATCCTGATCTCCATTACAGGACTGGCTGTGGGTGATGCCATCAGGATTCCGGGAGACAATATCACCAAAGCCATTAAAAAACTGTGGGACCAGGGACTTTTTGAAAATATCGCCATTTCAGCCACCAGGGTCGTAGCCGGCAAAATCTTCCTCAACATCCACCTCACCGAAAGACCCAGGTTGTCTAAATTCACCTTTAACGGGATCAGAAAAGGTGAAGCCGACAACCTGAGGGAAGACATCAAACTGACCAGTGGCGACGTGATCACAGACAATATCCTGATCCGGTCCAAAAACACGATCCAGAAATATTTCGTAAAAAAAGGCTTCCTGAATACCGAAGTGGAAATCATACAGAAACGGGACTCCACGCGCGCCAACAATGTGATCCTTTTCATCAACATTCAAAAACACAGCAGGGTCAGGATCAACAAGATCTACACCTACGGAAATGAACAGCTGAGCAGTCATAAGATCCGGAAGGTTTTCAAGGAAACCAAGGAAAAATGGGTGTTCCAGCCTTTCGATATCGCCGACAGCCTGCTGGTATTCCTGCCGAAGTACGTCATCAAAGGGAAACTGATGGAGTTCAGGGACCATATGCAACCCATCATACAAGATAAGTTTAAACTGCGCATTTTTAAGGCTTCACGGTATATCGCAGAAGACTTTAACGGCGATAAGCTGAAACTGATAGAGAAATACAATGAGCTGGGATACAGGGATTTTGTCATATTACGCGACAGCATTTCAACTTTCAGCCGGAAATCAGTGGATCTTCATCTCTGGGTTGAAGAAGGACGAAAATTCTATTTCAGGAATATCAGCTGGGTGGGCAACACCAAATACACAAGCGAAACCCTGAACGGAATCCTGAAGATTAAAAAAGGCATGGTTTATAATATGAAGCTGCTGGAAACCAACCTTTCATTCAATCCCGAAGGTTTCGATGTAAGTTCCCTTTACCTCGACGACGGGTATCTGTTTTTCAATGTGGAGCCGGTCGAGATCCGCGTGGAGAACGATTCCATCGATATCGAGATCCGCATCAGGGAAGGCAAACAGGCCAGGATCAACAAAGTGACCATTAAAGGGAACAACCGTACCAACGACCATGTGATCATGCGGGAGATCAGGACACGGCCCGGCCAGCTTTTCAGCCGTTCCGACATTATCCGTACCACCAGGGAACTGGCGCAGCTCCGCTACTTCAACGCTGAAAAAATCAATCCCGTCCCCAAACCAAATCCGGCCGACGGCACCGTTGACATTGAATACGAAGTCGAAGAAACCTCTTCCGACCAGATTGAAATGTCGGGTGGCTGGGGTTATGGCAGGATCGTGGGAAACCTCGGCCTTTCCTTCAATAACTTTTCGCTCAGGAATATATTCAACTGGAAGACATATTCACCCATCCCTTCAGGAGACGGGCAAAAACTCAGCCTGCGCTTTCAATCCTACGGCAAAGGATACTCCAGTTATAACATTTCCTTTACGGAACCCTGGCTGGGCGGAAAAAAACCCAACGCCCTCAGCCTCGCTTATTTTCACAGCCTTTACAGCAACGGCTATCCGAAATCAGACACCAACCGCCAATCCTTTGTTATTAATGGCGTCGTGATCAGTCTGGGAAAAAGGCTGACCTGGCCTGATGACTATTTCTCTCTTTACCACAGCATTACCCTGCAACGTTATGATCTGGACAATTACGCCCAGATATTCACTTATTCGGATGGATATTCGAATAATTTCAGTTACGGCATCAGCTTGTCGAGAAATTCGGTGGATGCGCCCATCTTTCCGCGGCAGGGTTCAGAAATATCCCTGAACCTTGAAGTGACCCCACCCTATTCCCTCTTCAGCGAAAAGAACTATAAGAACCTCAGCGACCAGGAGAAATACCGTTTCATCGAATATCACAAATGGAACTTCCTTGGCGCCTGGCATACCAGGTTGTTCAGCAATTTCGTGCTCTTCTCAAGGGTCAAGTACGGATTTCTCGGTGCCTGGAACAGCGATATCGGGGTGACTCCCTTTGAACGTTTTTATCTTGGAGGAGACGGTCTGTCGGGCTATAATTCGCTCGATGGCAGGGATATCATTGGAATGAGAGGATACTCGAACGAATCGCTCACCCCTGAATACAGTACCAATTCAAACAAAGGCGGCACCATTTACTCTAAATACTCACTCGAACTCAGGTATCCCATTTCCCTCAACCCCAATGCCACCATTTACGGCATGGCTTTCCTGGAAGGGGGGAACGCCTGGTTGAACTTCAAGGAGTTCAATCCTTTTTCTCTGAAGCGTGCGGCCGGTGTGGGTGTCAGAGTGTTTCTGCCGATGTTCGGCATACTCGGACTCGACTGGGGCTACGGCTTTGACAAGATACCGGGACTGCCCGGTGCAAACGGAGGACAATTCCATTTCTCCATCAACCAATCCATTGATTAAGGACAATGGGACTTTTGGCAGGTTTTTTGTTATTGACAGCAACATATGTTTAATTTATACCGGAGGATTTTAATTATGAAACGTATTATCCTGACTTCCATTATTCTGGCCCTTTTTTCCGGCTTTGTAGCCGCCCAGAAATACGCTTATGTGGATTCGCAATACATCCTGGATCAGATCCAGGAGTATAAAAACGCACAAGACCAGCTGAACGACTTTTCAGTCCAGTGGCAAAAGGAGATTGAAGCCAAATTCACCGAGATCGACCAACTTTATAAGGCATTTCAGGCTGAATCCGTCCTGCTGCCGGAAGAAATGAAGAAGCAGAAAGAAGATGAAATCGTGAAGAAAGAGAAAGAAGCCAAAGAGCTGCAAAAGAAGCGTTTCGGCAAAGACGGTGATCTGTTCAAGAAAAGGCAGGAACTGGTCAAACCCATACAGGATAAGGTCTATAATGCCATTGAAGAGTTGGCCCAGCGGAAGAACTACTCCTTTGTGTTTGACAAGGCCGGCAGTATCAGTATTTTATATGCAGACCCCAAGCTTGACATCAGTGATGATGTGCTGAATAACATCAGCGGTGTCACAAAAATGAAATAGCCGTTTTGACATAAGGCGCTATTTTTTATACATTTGCCGCGATATATTTAAACCCTTTACATGAAGAAACTGTCAATCATGCTGCTGGCGCTGATGCTGCTCGCAGGCAGCAGTACACTGAAGGCGCAGAAAGCCCAGAAAATCGGTCACATTGATTTTGCCGAACTTTACAGCCTTATGCCGGGAATGGATTCCGCCCAGCAGAAATACCAGGATTATGCCAAGACCCTGAAATCGCAGCTGGATGCCATGCAAGGCGAATACGACACCAAGGTTGCTGATTACCAGGCAAATGTGGCAACAATGCCAGACCTGATCAAAAAGAATAAAGAAAAAGAGATCCTTGACCTTCAGGACCGTATCCAGTCTTTCCAGCAATCGGCCCAGGAAAGCCTGCAGAAGAAAGAACAGGAACTGACAGAACCTATCATCGAGAAAGCCCGGCAGGCAGTGAAAGACGTAGCAAAGGAAAATAGCTTCACCTATGTTTTAAATACTGCGGATGCACTCGGGGTAGTACTGTTTTTCGACAACGGTGAGGACATCATGGCCCTGGTGAAGAAAAAGCTGAACCTGAAGTAATTTATTTATTTTTCAGACCTTGACGCTTTACCCGGGGTCAGAAGCTTACACGACTACCTGGTAAAATAAAGATCTGCCCGCCGAAAAGGAGCAAACCTTGATTCAGGGATATAATAGTTATTATAAAAACCTGCGACGATTGGCTTAAGGTGCGTCTTCTCCTGCAACAAGGCAGCCAGTGCGCTCATCTCCTCCATACTTCCCTGGCCTGTGTAATAGTAAATCCCGTTTTTACCGCGAAACGATTTCACCTCCGCCACAGCCGCTTTTCTCCGGAAATAATCATGTTCGTTGTCTTTTTTCACATATCCGAGCTGTACATGATAGCGGATCTGTTTCATCACGGGGCTGCCGGTCTCACCGGAAGGATATTTGAGCATGCGGGTTGAATCGATGCCTCTCGTTATGAACCAGTTGGAAATAGTGAAGATGCGTTTCATACACAGATTCATGTTTTTTACGCCGGAACCGCGGGTATCGGCCCAGGTGACAATATTCAGTTTCCATTCCGGGTTCCCTCGCAGCAGTTGTAAAATATGATCCAGGCTTCCCCCGAACGAGGAATCTATTTCCGCAGAGGCCGTCCTGTAAAACACATGGATCGTATCCGAAGGCAGGGAAGGCAGTTTTACCTCTTCAACAATTTCGGGTAAAATCACAGGTCTGGTCTCCCCCAGTTGACAATAAAAAATATCATATCCTCCCTTTGAGTCGCGGTGGCGGTTGGAAGCAAAACAAGCCTTTCCATAGTCCCCAGCGAAAATGAAGCCGAAGTCGTTAGCCTCAGAGTTCACGGGTGAACCCTGGTTGATGGGCACACCCCAGTCGAAACCCTTGCGTGTTGAACGGAAAATATCCAGGTTGCCATAACCCGGATGACCGTCGGAGGAGAAATAAAGGGTGTCCCCTTCCGCGGAAATCACCGGGAACATCTCATTTCCCGGTGTGTTTATGACACTGCCAAGATTGATGGCTTTGGTCCAATATTCGCCATTGAAGTCAGCATAATACAGATCAGTACCTCCAAGTCCCCCCGGGATATCCCCTGCAAAATAGATACGGTTTCCGGAGCGGGCAATGCAGGGATGGTTAATGACAGAGGTTTCAGGCGTTTCGGCAGGTACAAAGCGGGACCATTTGTGGTTCTTCCCACGGATAAAAATCCCGGGTAATCCGAATTGCAGGCCGCCGGCAGCTATGCTTACCGGTTTTCCGCCGATGGCAAACATCCCGTCGCGTATTGACAGGGACTGATAACTGACACTGTCTCCGAATGATCTGTCAGCTTCAACACCATCAGCACCGGCAATGAAAACGGAATAAAGACCGGTATCAGCGATGACACTGCCCGCCATGTTTTTGAGCAACACCGCATGCTTGTTGGACAGGTAGTACAACTTTTCCCCAACGGCTACGGGACATATTTCATCAAAGGGTGTATTGATTTCAGCGGCATTCCTGCAAGAAACCTCAGTATTGATTTGATCCCATCGCTTCAGAGAATCGCAGGAAATCAGGCAGTTCTTTGCGTAATGGTCGTCGGGGTGATGTTCGAGGTAGTATGCGTACTGCATCCTGGCTTCATCGTATTTCTTTAGGTACCTCAGTACTTCTCCATAATAGAAATACTGCAGGCTGTGGGGTTTTTCCCGCGGGATGAGCTTTTGATAAACAACCTCCGCCCTGGCATGATCATGCATCTTTATATAGCAAAAAGCCAAGTCAATCAGAGCAGGCTGGCCGGCCATTCCCTTTGAAATGAATCCCTCCAGAAGGGATGCCGCTTCCGGATAGTTTCCTGCTTTTATGTACTCATCAGCCTTATTTAACTGGGCTGAGGCTGTTACGGGACAGATTGCCAGCGGAAGCAGCACTAATACAAATAGGGTTCTTGTCACACTCATAATCAACTGAAAAGCGGGTGTGGTTTGTTTGTATTAAGCCTGTTGAATGCATTTTTTCTAAAGATGCGATAGATAAAATTAACTTCATGAGATCCCTGGGAATGTTTTCTGATCTCACTCATGGTGAGGTCATATGAGTAGCCAATGGCAAAATCTTTCATATCAAGAGCGAACATCAGCACAAAGGCATCCTGCATCCGGTACGACCCTCCAAACCAGAACATCTTGTTGTAGGTGAACCTTAAATTCAAATCAACCTGGATCGGGGTATTCTCCTGGCGTTGCAGGAGGAAAGAAGGCTCAAGACCGTACAAACGTCCCAGATCAAAATAGTAAGCGCCATGAAGGTAATACGCCCGGCTGACGGGATTCTTGATTTCATCGGATACATTATACAGGTCTTTCTTAGACTCAAGCAGGTTCAGGACAGAAAAACCGACATGGTATTTTCCATAATCGGAATAAAGCATCCCGAAATTTGCATCCTGTCCCAGCTGGTTATTGAAACCGTTCAGTATGGACATATCCTCGGGTTCAGCTGTCGTAAGTTTATCGATATCCACATATCGCTGAAAGAACACCCCTCCCAGGCCGAAACTCAACATTCGCGTAAAATCTTTATTAAGCCGCAGGTGATATGCCAGTGACATGCTCATTCCCGTTCTTCTGGTCGGGCCGGTGACATCATTAAAAAAACAACCTCCTATGCCAATATTTTTACCGAGCCAGGCATGGCTTGAGAGTGTCTGTGTTACCGGAGCTCCCTCAAGATTAAGCCACTGGTTCCGGATATTCAGATTGATGGGGATAAAGGATTCCGTACCGGCGACTGCAGGGTTCAGTATATACTGGTTCATCATATACTGACTTGTCAGCGGCACCTGCTGGGCAGGGACTACAAAGGCAATAAGCTGCAGTACGATTATTAAAGTAATTGTTTTCATATCCTTGGTGATTAATTATCTGATAATAGTGACATTACCTGTTAAAACCTGACTCTGAGGGTGGATTCTCAAAAAATAGTAATAGGTTTCAGCGGGAAGGGGTTTGTTGTTGAAGTAACTGTCCCAGGGTTCATAACTGCCTTCCTGCCGGTGAACCACCTGCCCCCAACGGTTAAATACCTCCAGGTGAAAGGCAGGATACAATACCGCATTTTTAATGACCCAGGTATCATTGAACCCGTCCCCATTGGGTGTGAAGCAGCTTGGGATACTAATACAGTCGACGTCAATTTTTGGAACGGTGAAAGTATTCTCTGCAGTACAGCCCATCAGGTCGGTAAGGGTAACATGATAGACGCCGGCTTCAAGGTTTGAAAGGTCGGTACCGGTGGCATTATTGCTCCATAACCAGGAATATCCGCCATTCCCTCCTGCTGCGGTGACACTGATCTTCCCGTCGTGCTGATCGTTGCAACTCACAGGCGTGATCTCCACCTCTACGGTAAGCGGCTCCGCTTCATTGATTTGAACACTGTCGGTGACAATGCAGTGGCGCTGATCTGTTACCGTGACAGCATAATATCCTTGATAAAGGTTGAAAATACCGGAAGTTTGCTGTCCTCCCGACCACTGGTACTCATAAGCCGGAGTTCCGCCGGCTACGCTGCAGACAGCCGTTCCGGTGGCGCTGCCGGCACAATACGCATCCGTGTGCTCAATCTGCATGATCAGTTTATCCGGCTGGGTAATCCAGATACTGAAACTTCCGGTACACCCGAAAGTATCTGTCACCATCAGGTAATACTGACCGGCAGGAATTCCGTCCACATCCTCCGTAATTGCGGCAAGAACAAAACTTGAATTCATCCAGGTATAGCTGTACGGAGCGGTTCCTCCACTAACAGTGACATTGATGGCACCATTCGACAGACCAAAGCAACTCACATCCGACACAGAGAAAGATAAACTGATGGCATCCGGCTGTTTAATCTCCGTAGTGTCGGCAACAATATTACCGAAGAAATCGGTAACGGTCAGCATATAAACGCCGGCAGTGAGTCCGAAGATCTCAGGAAGAATGCTTCCATTCGACCACAAATAAGTATATGGGGGAGTACCTCCGGTGGCGATAGATGAAATAAGGCCCGTACTGCCGCCAAAACAGAGGTTATCCTCAGTGACCAGATCAACAGCCAGCGGATCAGAGGGCTGGGTAACCTCCACCCCATCCACCCTGGTACACAGATTGGCATCAGTGACGGTCACGGTGTAATAGCCGGCCGGGATCCCGCTGAGATTCTGATTCGTGCCTCCATTCGACCAAAGGAAGGCGTAGGGTGATACACCTCCGCTCACTGTCAGGCTGACAGAACCGTTAATGCCTCCGTATGAAGTGACATTGGTGGAGGTGATTCCCGTGACTATTTCATTAGGGGAAGAGATTATTGCAGACCCCGAAAATGAACAGGCATGTGCATCTGTCACAGTAACATACCACTGGTCGTTCGGCAAACCGGTGGCATCCTCGCCGGTCCAGGCCAACTGGAAAGTTGAATTGGCCCAGGTAAAAGCATAGGGAGGGGTTCCTCCCGCAGGGCTCACATCGATGCTTCCAAGTGAATCACCATAACACAGATTATCTGTGGTATTCAGCGTTACTGTCAGTGGAGGCGGGCTTGTCAGGCTAACTGAAGTGTTGATGGTGCAATTATTCACATCTTTGACTGTGACGAAATAACTGCCCTGCCCGATGTTGAATAAATCCTGTGATAAAACACCGTTATTCCAGGTATAGACATAAGGAGGCGTACCTCCCCAGACCGTAAGATCAGCCCATCCGTTTGTATCTCCGTAACAGGCAGGATTATCACTTAAAACTGACTGGCCCAGGGGCTGGGCAGGCTGGGTAACAGTAGCACTGTCCTTGGCTGTGCAATTCTTATTGTCGGTTACGGTTACGTAATATTTGCCGGCCACGATATTAACCAGATTCTGAGTGTGTTGGCCCCCCGACCAGGAATATTGGAACCCGGTATTTCCTCCCGTCACATTCAGATTCACTAATCCGCTCGCCTGGCCATAACATCTGACATGCTGAATGACTGTGATGTCTGTTGCAAGCACCATGGGCTGGGTTATATTGATGATATCATAGGCCGAACACCCGCTCACGAGATCAATCACCTGGACATCGTAATACCCGGCAGTCAGGTTATGAAAAGTATGTGATTGCGTCGTTGTGGAAGCATATACCACCTCTCCCTGCCAGAGTACCTGGTATGTTCCGGGCTTGCTGATAACATAAGTCGCACTGCCGTTTGCCATACCATGACATGTGACACTTACCCCGCTCAAGTTCACCGTATGGCAGGGAGGTGGTGTATCAGCAGGAGAAATACAGCCACAATCGGCAATGCCCGCCCGGACGGCCGGCATGATGGCTGTACACCAGATTAAAATGAGTATTCTTGTCATAATCATTACCTTATGATAGTTACTGTACCTGAACGCGCTGCGGTGCCATTATTCAGATTAAGAATATAGTAATATGTTCCCGAGGGCAGGCGGATCCCGTTTCGGGTACCATCCCAGGGTGAAGTGTAGGGCGATGCTTCAAACAAGCATTGTCCCTGACGATTGAATATCTTCACTATGTTTCGAGGATACAGGAAAATATTCATAATGACCCAGGTATCATTCCGGCCATCATTGTTCGGAGTGAACATCGACGGGATGGAGATGCACTCCAGGGGACTTGAAGGCACATTGAATTCAAAATACTTTGCACAGCCAAGTCCGTCGCTTACGACAAGGCTGTATGCTCCGGCCGGCAATCCGCTGATCACCTCATCCATTCCCCCGCTTGACCAGAGAAAGTTGTAATTGCCATCACCACCGGTCATGGTCACGGCAATGCTTCCGTCGCTGTTATCGCTGCAACTGATGGGTTCAATGACCGGATATGCTTTTATTTCCGGCATGGTGCCCACATTTACCATAACTAGGGCAATACAATTCTTTGAATCGGTAACCGTAACAGTGTATGCTCCGGAGATCAGTCCTGAGACATCCTCCGTAACAGCGCTATTAGACCAAACATAATAATACGGTGTGGTACCCCCTTGCACACTCAGGTCAATGCTGCCGTCTGAACCGTTGAAACAGCTGACGGGGGTGGAAGATGTTTCCGTGCTTAACAGATCCGGCGCTGTAAGTGTAACGGGACTGACCGACTGGCATTGGTTTGCATCTGATACAACCACTGCATAAGCACCGGCAGGCAGGTGGTTTAACACATGGCCTTTGTTACTGAGAAGGTACTGGGTATCATCCCACCTCAGGTAATAGGGAGAAGTCCCTCCGCCTGCAAAGACAGCGATGCTGCCATCACTGAATCCGGAACAGGAAGGATCTGTAATATTCAGGGTGACACTCAGGGGCCCTGCCGGCTGATCGATCACAGTACCGCTCAAGGCAGGGCAGCCGTTATTGTCGGTTATCGTCACGACATACTGACCGGCAGGAACAAATTGAAGGTCTTCATTCACAGAAGCATTCGACCATTGATAGGTATAAGGCGGGACACCGCCAGCCGGACTCAGATCGGCTTTTCCGCTGCTGTCCCCGAAACACAGCACAGGAACAGGCTGAACACTCCCTGTAACAGGCGAGGCTGGTTGCAATATCGTTGCCGATGAATGATGGATACAATCATTGCTGTCACGAATCATGACGGTATAGGTTCCAGCAGGGAGATTGTTCAGGCTGGTGCCGCTCATTCCGTTCGACCACAGGCATTCATAGGGGGGGAGTCCACCGCTGATTGAAATAGTGACAGCTCCCTGGGAATAACCAAAGCACAGGTTATCAACCACCTGGATATTCCAGCTCACAGGCTCAGGCTGATCGACAGTGATAAGCGTATCCAGTGAGCATCCTTTGATATCTGTAATGATGACATTGTAAACGCCTGCGAAAACAGAATCAAGACTGGTGGCATTTTGAACCAGTATTTGTCCGGAAGAATTGAACCACTTGCACAGATAAGGGATGCTTCCACCTGAGGGGTTAATCTGTATGTGGCCGTCAGGTTCACCAAAACAGGAAACATGTTGCGTTGTTACACCAGCAGCAAGAGGAGCTGACGGCTGGGTCAGCAGTACACTTTGTTCATGCCGGCAAGCGTTGAAATCTGTGACGGTAACTGTGTAAAGGCCTGCAGCAAGTGCAAAGATCTCAGGCTGATCGCTGCCTGTCGACCATTCATATAAGTAAGGGCCAGTCCCTCCGCTTACAAGCGCAGCAGCCGACCCGCTATGGTCACCAAAACAGTGGATATCGGCAGATGACAGTTGAATCGTGAGCGGATAAGGCTGCTGAACAGTGAAGGTCCGCAAGGCTGTACATCCTTTGCTGTCGGTGACGGTTACATGGTAAGTACCGGCCATAACAGACGTCAGATCCTCAGTGGTCTGATTTCCGTTCCAGTGGTAGGTATAGGGCGGTGAACCTCCTGCAGTTGTCAGGTTGATCGAGCCGGAGGCACTTCCGTAACAATCCACCTGGGTAATACCGGCACTGACATCAAGGGGAAAGAGCGGCTGACTGATTGTAAAACCGGTGAAAGTGGTGCATCCGTTTGCATCTGTGACAATGACATAATGCGTACCGGGGCCGAGATTATTCACCTCACGGGTCCGTAGATAGCTTGTCTGTGTAACACCATTGGACCACTCATAGCTGAGAGGCAGCGCGCCATTCTGGACGCTTGCAAAAGCATGACCGTTGCTGCTTCCGAAGCAAGTGACATCATCGGTTGTCACGCTTACGGAATAATCTCTTGGTATCAGGCGGAATGAGGTAGCCTGGACAGTGTTGAAGCCTTTCAACGACCAGCTTTTTTCCTTCCAGGTGTATTTGAAATCGGCCAGGGGGAGCTGATAAGAAAACACGGGACCGAATCCGGTCGAGAATCCGTTGAAAACAACGGCAGGGGTGCAAACCTCTTTATCACACCATTTCCCGGGATTGGACCAGGTAGGGCATGGATAGGGTATATCAACACATATCCTTGGAATCACGGTTATATCATTCATGCTGATATGAAGTCCAAGGGCAGAAACAGCAAAGACAAGGGCAATACTGTCATACACATGAAGGTTGAAATTATTTTCATCTTTGATGGAATAAGTGGATTCAATATCCATAAATTCCTGGTTACACGGAAATCTGAACACAAGTTTGTTTCCCACCTCAAAATCCACAATAGATTCATAGCCTGAAGCAAGCAGGCTTCCGTCCTGATTCATTACCTTATAATCCACCGGCACGGGAAATTTCATCTTCGTCATCATGGCGGGATTAAACGCATACCTGCGATTATGATATGTCGCCGCACTGATCCCTGCCTGAAAGATGGTGTACGAAAACCTGACTCCCGCTTTTTCCTTGTAAGCAGACAGGCCTCCAAAGAAATAACTCATTTTTTGATACCTTGCCTTCTTTACCGGATCGGTGGTCTTTTTTGATTTTTTCTCCAACAGGAATGAGATCGCTTTGGGAATCTCAAGCTGCAGGGAATCATAGATAAATGGCAGACATCTGCCAAGCAGTGTTTTACCCGACATTTGATTCACGATGGAATCTGCACCGGGAATCCGCATCATCAGGCTTAGTGCACTGCTTTTATCCTTTCCGATAAATTTCCCGTAAGAATGTGTCACTGAATCGTCTTTGTCGAAAATGTAAAGTTTGTCCTCTGTCAGTGAGAAAATATTAAAGTCTTCCGCATCCATTTCAAAATCAACAAAATTCTCATCGAGGCAACCAAAGGCACAGGCTTTGACATCCAGTTTGGCACTAAAACCGGCATCCAGGTTCAGATTAAGCGATATCTCGCTGCTGTGTGGTACAATCTTACATTTATTTGCATCAGGGGCAAAGGAAGTTTGAATGGCTACTTCCTGACCCCTGCCGAAACTTGATGGCATTGAAAGAGTAACCATGGTCTCGTAATTCACATTCATTCTGCCGTTTTCATCCCTGATGTTCAAGGTAAGTCCGAGTTCAGCCCATGTACTGGCAGTGAACGCTGCGCCGAAGCTTTGAGATGCAATGACAGCAATGCCGTTCCAGCTCAGGGGCGCCGGATGGAAACCCATATGAGGAATAAGCGGAAAAACCAGGTCCAGGCCCACAGCGTTCGTATCCACACCCCACAGACTCTGATTTTTCGTTGAAAACCTGGCCGGGTGCTGAATGTTCAATGTCTGGGCAGTAACAGAGACACAAAGAACAATCTGGACAGCAATAAATATCAGTGTATGCTTTTTCATATGCCCGGAGATTAGTATTCAAGGGTCCGGAAACTCATCAGGATGACATTCCTGACCATGGTCGAAACGACTTCAGGTGTGCTGGCAACCAGGTAGTACATATTCTGAAGATCGCCGGTGAAATACATAAAACGAATACCGCTGCCCAGTTCCGTCTGGTATCTGAGGACATAAGCAATCGCTGATTTCCCGTCATATTGGGTGAGGTACAACTTTTCAAGCAATACGGATTCCTGCTCACTGAATGTGGATGCGTTCAGCATGGCAGTATAGGCAGTGTAAACAATCCCCGGATATTTAAAAGCAAGGATGCTTGTTCCCGAACCTTCGTGGATAAAGCCGGCATTCCCCTCAAGGGCAAAGGGTTCAAAATACCTCGGTAACCTGATCCTGGCCTGCAGCCCTCCAATCTCGGTCAGCGTATCATTCAGGTCTTTAACAAAGTCGGCAGGGATGCCCGTACTGTCATATACCGCTTCAGGCATCTGGGAGTAGGTATCGGGCAACATCCATAATAAACTGACAGTCAAGATGATCAATCGAAATGTTCTCATAAAATTATGCAGGATTGAAGGGAATCGACATTTCAAATATATATCTTAATTAATAAAAATAAAAGAAATATTTTATTAAACTTCTCTGTATATTGCCTATTTTTTAGGATCTCTCATGAGATTACGATTTACAGGATTGTTTTCCATAATATCAACAACAGTACCTATGAAAAGCCTGCCTTTCATGATCCTGGGTCTCATCGTCACCCTGTCCGCGCCTGCAAAAGCCGGCAAGTATTACTGGGTTGGCAATGGCGGTACCTGGACGGAACTGTCACACTGGGCCACTTCTTCAAACGGAGATGTCTTTCATACAAGCGTACCCGGGCTTAATGACACTGTGTATTTTGATTCGTTTTCATTTGACCAGAACGGTCAAACAGTGTTCCTTGACCTCATCCAGGCTGAATGTGCCATGATGGACTGGCAAGGCATTGATGAATACGTTGCATTCGCCGGATGGGACTATTCGACGATGTATGTTCACGGAAGCTGCATCCTGTCTGAAAAACTGAGCTTCAATTTTCCCGGGAATCTTCAGATCCAAGTTCCCGGACCCGGGATCACGGATCTGAATTTCAGTGGTCAGGTATTGGATTGTGACCTCACGCTGAATATCGATTCAGCCTTCCTGTCAGGTGATCTGAAGCTGCCATTCAACAAGCTGGTTTTACAGAACGGCATCTTATTTACGAATGGCCATAGTGTAGACTGCGGTTACTTCAATACCGACTCAAGTCTTAAACACTCAGTGACAGTTACCGATGCCCGGTGGATTGGTAATGACAGCCTGACTGTCAGGGGTTCTATTGCACTGGCAGACAGTTTATCATTCAGACAATCGGGACCCCTGATCTTCACTTTCAACGCTGCAGATTCAAACTACATTACTGCCAACTCCGATACATTGCATTGCAATGTCGTTTTCAGGGGAGGGAAAAAAGTATTCCTGAACAGTGCGCTCACTGTAGGGGGTTCCATCGCTTTTAAAGGCGGCGGCATGTTCTTTTCAGAAGGCCATTCCATTTCAACAACAAGGATCAGCAGTGTCAGCTCCCTGAACAGAAGCATCCATCTTGGCAGCTCGGCGATTACCCTGTCGGGCCCGGGTCTGCCCCTTGATCTTTATCCCCAGGGCTTGAACCTGGTTTCCGCTAATTCATCCCTTCATTTCACTTACACTGGTCCGGACACGATCAGTATCAACACGGAGCATGATTATCCCTATGCTTTCAGGGAGGTTCACTTCCCTTCCTCTAACATCATGGTTTTCAATTCTATCACTACTTCCTGGCTGACCATGGACACTTCAGCCAATCTTGCGCTTGCGCGGGGTATCACCATTACTGTCGACAGTTTGCGGAATAAAGGAAACTGCGGAAAATTCAGCCATATCCGCGCTTTTTGCAGGGATTGCCCATTATGTACAGCATTCAATGATTGTCCGACACCACGCCCGCTTATCCATTGCAATGCTTCGCCGATTGTTGTTGAATACCTGAAAATCAAAAACATGGAAACAAGCGGCGCTGGTTTTACCGCAAATCAATCCTATGATGAGGGTAACAACAGCGGCTTTGTCATCCATGAGCCAAATACTGCAGGGACATATTACTGGATCAACGGAAGCGGGGACTGGAATGACCCGGAACACTGGTCGGAGACCTCCGGGGGAACAGCCGGCAGCTGTCTACCGACGCGCCGGACAAATGTGGTTTTCGATGTTGCATCAGGTATTGGCGGCGATACCATAAGCATCAGGGATTTTGCCTATTGTAAAGATATCACCTGGAATGTTTCCACCGGCAACGGCTATCTTGCAGGAAGCGGAGTGCTTGATGTATCAGGCAACATCCGGTTCACCGGCAAAACGCATGTATCTGTCGCAGGAGGCCTGACCCTCCATACAGCTGATTCGGACACATGCAACATCAGTGCAAAAGCTTCAGACTTCACTTGCGACATCCGGTTTGACGGCAGCGGCCACTGGGTTCTTTCCGATACACTGATGCTGGCCGGTAAGCTGGCTTTACAACAGGGACATCTTTACCTGAAGAGTTTTCCGCTTACCTGCCATGCCCTGCTGGCCGGGGGGCAACAGGAAAGAACCCTGAATTATTCAGGGAGCGCCATCGTGCTGACAGGCGCAGATACCGTCTGGAATTCATCGGGCAACAGTATCACTTTACACCATGACACCGCCTCTATCAGACTTACAGGCCAGAACACCGGTTATCAAGTGTTCGTTACCGGAGGAAAGTCATTTGATACACTCGACATTCAATCTCCAAAAGTCAGGTTTGTCAACGGAGCGGATTTCGAACTTCTTCGGATTGAAGGAGGCGCAGTGCTCGAGTGTGAACCATTGAGCACCATCCGTTTCGATTCACTTTACCTGTCAGGGACTTGTGCGAATCCGGTAACAATCAGCAGTTATCACTACGCTTCCGACTCAGTGATATTTTCCTGGAACAAAGCCAATGACAGCCTTCATGTCAGCAATGTCATCATCAGGAATGTTTGCGCAGACACCAGCGGTGGTCGAAAATACAATGCCCTGAATTCGTTTGGATTAAACAGGTATTCAGGGTGGAACATCGTGGATACAGTTACAGGGCAAACTTTTTACTGGACAGGACTCAGCTCTGTTTCCTGGAATGATTTGAACAACTGGGAAGTGACGGGTAATCCGTTCAACGACTGTTTACCAGGTATATCGGACAGGGTGATTTTCGATTCTGCCTATCTTTCTGCAGCCGGCAGCCATGATACCATTGTTATTGAAAAGTTTGCCTGCTGCAAAAGCCTGATTTGGGATCAGCCTATTCCGGGTAAAGCTGCATTCATTCTCGGAGCCGACCTGATCATCAGCGATACGCTGATCTTATCCGATTCATTGCATTTCAGTTATCCCCAGGGCTTGCATCCGGTTGAGCCCGATGTTCCTTTACTCATCCTGGCGCCTCAATCAGCAGATATGACCTTTAATCCCCGCAGTTCGACAACACATGTCAATCTTTCTGTTCAGGGCAAAGAATACTCCAACAGCGTTCAACTTGCCGCTGATTTCAGCGCAGGTCCCTTATGTTCAATCCGTTTTACAAGCGGCGGCTTCAAGGCGAATGCTTATCAGGTCAGCGCAGATTTTATCAGTTCCGACGGCAGTTGCCAGAAGCAGGTCGACTTCGAAAACAGTCAGATTACCGCAGGCTATTCGTTCGTCATGCAGGACACTGCTGTACTGAACCTGAATATGACATCCTCAAGGCTGATCATGAAGGAGAACATCTATTATTCAAACTGGTTTTCAGGAGGCAGCCAGCAGTATCACACGGTCGAGTTCAGGGGAGCAGACACCTCTTCCTATCTCGCTGATTACACTTCCTTTATCGAAGGTTCCAATACTTTCGGGCTGCTGACGATAGATACGGGTCTTTATATGGTACTGGAATCCGGTACGACACAGACCCTGGACAGTATTGTTTTGAACGGCACCTGCCGTGATTCTGTTTTCCTGAGATCATCGGCACCTTCAATTCCAGCCATCCTGAATAAAACAACAGGTGACAGCATCCGTGGTACATGTTTGAATATCACTGACATCATTGTTGAAGGGAAGGGCGCATCTGCCCTGTTCAGCAAAAAGTACGGAACAAGTACCGGCTGGTATGTAAATTCATCCAAACGTACCATTGCCGGTTTTCTTCCCCCGCCGACAAGCTGCCTGAAAGACAGCCTCCAATTTATCAACACATCTACCTGTTTCCAGGGAAATCCCACGAACCTGACTTATTTGTGGAATTTTGGCGACGGAACGAAATCCGCACTCTTCGAGCCTGCTCACCAGTTTGCAATTGAAAGTAAATATAAGGTAAGCCTGCTTGCAAGCGATACTGTTACCGGCTGCACTGACATGTTCATTGACAGCATTACTACATATAATCCCCTTGTCTATCTGAGTTCGACCCGTCCCGACACGAATATCTGTCAGGGCGACCTTGTTGAATTCACTGCCACCTTTAACAATCCTGATCCTTCATTCCAGTTCATGGTGGCCGGCAATCCGGTCATTCCTCCGCCTGACTCCAGCCACTTCAGCACTGCATCCCTGGTAAACGGTGACCTTGTGTATGTCATCCTCAATGATCACGGCTGTATAGATACCAGCAACGCATTCGCCTTTAACGTCAACCAAACTCCTGAAGTTCATCTGCTTACAAATATTCCGGGCAACACAATCTGTTCGGGTGACACCATTACCATAACAGGACTGGGTACTGACATTTATCAATTGTATCTCAACGGTTCCGGTATCGATTCCTTAAGTACGGTGAACCAGTGGGTTCTCACGGAACTGATCACAGGAGATGTACTGACCCTGTATGGCCAGGATGCCTCCACCGGCTGCGGCAGTCTGAGCATTGACTCCCTGATTCTGACGGTCAATCCCCTTCCCGCCCTGAGCCTTGCGTGCATCCCTGCAGATTTGACCATCTGTTCAGGAACGCCGGTGTTTTTTCAGGCCGGCGGTGCTGAGCTGTATCGCTTTTTCCTGAACGGCAACCCGGTCGGACCGGTTTCAGCCACTGATACGCTCACTTTGACAACCCTCGGCAATGGTGATATCGTTTCGGTACAGGGCATTTCTGCCGAAGGATGTATGGCTTTCGATCATTCGAATCTGGTATTCTCGGTGCTGGCCACTCCGCTTGTGACCCTCAGCTGCTCGGATCCGGACCTTAGGATATGCAAAGGCGAGATGGTGAGCTTCCAGGCCTTCGGGGCGGACGAGTACCAGTTTTCATTAAACGGGGACAGCCTGGGCCCATTCAGTTTACTCAGCAGTTATACCACCGATTCACTGTCGACCGGACAGACAGTGGCGGTCAGCGGCAAACTGGGCTCCTGCCTGGGTCATGTTATATCACCGCTTACCATGGATGTAAGGCCTGTAATCACCTGGTCCTATTCTTCACAGGAAATATGTGCCAACGACAGTATCACTTTCATCGCAAGGGGCGACTCTGTTTATCATTTTTCCGTTGACGGTGTACTGCAGCAGTCCGGGTATGACTCGGTGTTTGTTGCCTCAGGACTGACAGACGGGCAACAACTCAGTGTAAACGGAACGGAGTATGCCTGTGTTCCGGATCCATTGACCGTATTGGTCCACCCTGTTCCGACAGCCACGATGCTCTGTTCTGAACCTGACACGGCACTGTGTGAAGGAAATGCCATCACCTTTACAGGCAACGGCGGCTTTTTGTACTCATTTTACGTTGACAATGTTCAGATACTTCCTTTTTCTCCGGTGAACACCTTTACATCAACAACACTGACGGACGGACAAGTTGTCACCATGGAGGCACTTTCATCCTATCAGTGTCGCGGGATGTCTGCAGATACTTTCATTGTCACAATCTGGCCAAATCCGGTGGTGAGTCTTATCCAAAATGAACCCGGTTTAACCATCTGTGCCGGCGATACGCTTAGCTTTACTGCCGGCGGTGCAAGCCTGTATCAGTTTTTCGTGAATGGAACAGCCCAGGGCCAGCCCGCACCTGACAGTACTTTTTCGACATTCAGCCTGACAAACGGCGCAATAGTTTCAGTTACCGGAACAAGCGGTAACTGTTCTGTTACCTCTGACGATACTTATACATTTACCGTCAATCCACTGCCGGTTGTCACCCTCACAGCATTGACACCCTTAAGTTATTGCACCGGAGATACCCTGATCCTGCTGGCGACAGGGGCTAGCGGATATGAATTTTTTATTGATGGCATCTCCACCGGCCCTCCTTCCGGCAACAGCATTTTTTCATCATCCTCATTATCAGACGGACAAACAGTTTCGGTTACCGGATTCCAGAACAATTGTGCTTCTGCCGGTAATATAGCCTACACTGTGACAATACATGATTATCCGTCACTCAGCGTGACATCGAACCTGGCTGCGCCTGAAATCTGCTATGGTGATACTGTCGTTTTCCAGGCCGGTGGGGCACAAAACTACATTTTTTACCTCGACAATGTGGCTGTATCATGGGATTCTGTCTACGTGGCGATCGGACTGGAACAAGGGCAGACCATCACGATTCAGGGTGGAAACGGAAACTGCTGGCTGGATGCAGACACCTCCTACACCATCAATGTGAACTATCTGTACCTGACCCTGGTCAGCTCACAGCCATCCAATGTCTTTTGTGAAGGAAGCCAGGTGAACTTCATTGCGTCAGGCGCAGATCTTTATGAGTTTTTCGTCGACGGGATTTCTCAGGGCCCTCCTTCTTCAAACAGTTCATTCACTGCCACTTCACCTTCCCTGGGACAGTTCATCAGCGTTGCAGGCACATCCCTGGCAAGCGGCTGCACCCAAAAGGCCACAGGAGATATCATGGCCCACCCGCTTCCGCTGCCCCAGATTACGGTCAGCCCTTCACCGGTTTTTTGTGAAGGCGATTCTGCATTATTGCAATGCAGTGTCAGTGAAGGCTTGCAATGGTACCGTGATGGTATTTCCATCACAGGAGCAAATTCGCCGGAACTTTTTGTTTTTTCCGACGGTTCGTATTCGGTAGCATCAGCATCCGGCGGCGATGGCGTCGTCTTTTCGGTTGGCGCCAATAATTCCGGTCAGCTGGGTAATGGAACATTTGTTAATTCATTGATTTTTAACAATACAACGAACACCAGTGATATTAGCATGCTGGCTTGCGGCCAGGCATTCACCCTCGCCCTGGTGAATGGCGGGCAGGTTTGGTCCTGGGGCAGAAACGAATTCGGAGCCCTGGGCAACGGCACTTACACCGATTCACCAACCCCTGTTCAGGCGGGTAATATTCAGACCGCAACGAAAATCGATGCAGGCGCCCGTTTTGGAGCAGCCCTGCTTGCTGACAGCACTTTGCTCGCTTGGGGTGAAAACACTTACGGTCAACTGGGTTATGGTAATTTCTCCACGAGTAATTTTCCGTTTCCCGTTAGCGGAATAAGCCGCCTGGTTGATGTTGCCGCCGGAGAGGATCATTGTCTTGCACTGGATGCGGACGGAAAAGTTTGGGCATGGGGTCGAAACCAATACGGGCAACTGGGTGACAGTAGCCTTATCACAAGGAATGAGCCGGTGGAAGTCAAGGGTATCGGCAGTGTCATTGCAGTGCGGGCAGGAGGAAATCACAGCCTCGCCCTGAAAAACGACGGTTCCCTGTGGATCTGGGGAGCAAACCAATCCGGGCAACTGGGCAATGGAACCTATGATGGAAGCCTGGTTCCCATTCGCGTAAACCTTCCGCTTCCAATTGCATCTTTCGACGGAGGCTTTGTACATACAGTTGCGGCAGATACGGCAGGTCACGTTTACACCTGGGGAAATAATGATTTCGGACAGATCGGAAATCAATCGTTTACACCGGAACTGTATCCTGTAAGAATACCCAAAGCGGGTAAAGCAAGAAAAGTTAAGGCCGGCAGTTATGCAACCTACGTCATTCGCAGCGATGATCATGTTTTTTCGTGGGGATCAAACAATCATGGCCAGCTTGGACTGCTTAACACAGATACGGTTAGCGCACCGGAGGCCGTGACTTCTCTTTTCGGCATTCTGGATATTGATGGCGGCCAGGAACACTGTGCGGCCCTGAGCGGACAGGAATTCTCCTGTTCCTCTTCCAATATGCTGATACAGGTTGACACCACTCCTCCGGTTCCACTGTACCTTGACGGCACCACCCTTTATACCACTGCCCTGGGAGTTAGTTATCAATGGTATTACCAGGGAAGTGTGATTCCCGGAGCCAACAGCAATACGCTGAATGTCGGTGCGGAAGGTATTTACAAACTTGAGGTCGTGTTTTCAAACGATTGCCCGGGTTTTTCTGATGAATTTGGTTTCTATGTCGGGTTAAATGAAGCAGTGAACGAAAGCAGTGTTATGGTTTATCCAAATCCCAGTGAAGGGAGTTTTGTCATCGGCCTGACAGCTGCTTCACACAATGCCTTGAAATTGCGTGAGATAAAGGTACTGGATATGCTTGGACAGTGCCTGTTCAGACAGGAAAATGATGGCAGTTCAGATAAAATAATGATAAACCTGAGCAGTTTTCCCTGCGCTGTGTATACAATGGAACTGCGCTTTGGTGATGCAGTGCTGGTACACAAGCCAGTTGTAATCGCTTATTGATGGTTCTTCAATTAGAACAGCTTGCAGCAGGATATCAGGCAGGATGATACCAGCCGTCCCTTTCCACCGGCATTTTTCCTGCAGCCGTGATCAGGGCTTCCATCTCCTCCGCCGTCATAGCAGGATGCTGCTCCTCCGACCCGGCTAAGGAATAGATTTTCGTGGAATCCTGTATCGTACCGTCCAGGTCATCCACGCCAAAAGACAGGGACAGGGCCGCCATCTCCTTGCCGAGCATGGGCCAGTATGCCTTGATATGGGGAAAATTGTCAAGAAAGATCCTGCTGACGGCATAGTTCTTCATGTCCTCAGTTACACCCACTTCGCCGATTTCGCCCATTGGATTGTTCATCTTCCTGTATTTCAACGGAATAAATGTACTGAATCCATGGGTTTCATCCTGAAGTTCCCGCAGCCTGTTGAGATGATCAACACGATGTGCATATGTTTCCAAATGACCATAAAGGATGGTGGCATTGGTGGGTATGCCGAGCTGATGGGCGGTCCTGTGTATCAGCAGCCAGTCTGCACTGCTTGTTTTATCCGGACATATCTGTTTACGCAGGGATTCATCGAATATTTCGGCTCCGCCTCCCGGAATTCCGTCCAAACCCGACGACCGGAGCAATTCAAGTCCCCGGCGGTAATCCATGCCGGCGGTTTTGATCATGTAATCCAGTTCGATGGCAGAAAAGGCCTTGAGATACAAATCCGGCCGCAATTGTTTGATTTCCCGCAGCAGACCGGCATAATGTGTCACATCGCGCCCCGGATGAACCCCTCCGACAATATGCAACTCCCTGATATTGGGTGCCAGTTCCCTGACCTGCCCGAGCATCTCCTGCACGCTGTAATCCCAGGCATGCCCCGTATGCCTGGAAGAATAGCTGCAAAAAGCACAGTGGTGAATGCAGATATTGGTGGGTTCAATATGGAAATTTCTGATATAAAATACCTTGTCATCGTTTTTCTTCTGGCAGACCAGCGAAGCAAGCACCCCCAGCAAGCCGGGATCGGCCTCCCGGTATAGCAGCAGGGCATCGTCCGTGCTGATCCTGTGGTGGTTCACCACCTTCCCGACGACGTGACTGAGGGAATCACTGAGTTCCAGGGCGTCGATCCATCCGCTGATCATGGGGTTCATCTCTGCAGCAGTAATTTTAAGGTGACGGAGGAGGATCCACTGCGTACACTCAGGAAATAAAGCCCATCATTCAGATGTGACACATCCAGTGCCTGATGTGTCACATTGGTTGCCTGCCCGAGCAGGCAGGTCCTGCCGGTCATATCTGAAACAATAAAAACAGCCTTGTTCAAAGGTTTGCTGAATGTCAGATGTATGTAATCCGAAGCAGGGTTCGGGTAAAGTGTCACATGGTTGTCCTTCTCCAGTTCCTGCATCCCGATATAATCATCGCATCCGTCGCTGCTGAGCAGGGATGTACGTACGGTAAAAATGGCTGCGCGCATCCGCTGGGCCTGACCGGCAGTGTAAATATTGAAGCAATGATCATCACAGTAATCCATGTAGTTCATGAACATTTCACCGGTGGCATTGCAGTTGGTGATGCGGGGGTGGGTGGGACAATAATAATTGGCATCGGCGGCATTGGGCGTATCATCCACATAATCACTGCCGTCGCATGAGCCGAAATCGTCGCCCCAGATATGGTAAAGATCAAGCCAGTGCCCGATCTCATGGGTGGCAGTCCTGCCCTTGTTGTAATGCGGGTTCAGGGTACCCACCCGGCCGAAACAACGGTAATCGATCACTACCCCGTCCGTGCTGTCCGGCCCTCCGGGATACTGGCTGTATCCCAAATAGTTAGCTGTCAGCTTACATACCCAGATATTCAGGTAGCGGTCTCTGTCCCATGCCGCGCTGCCCCCGTGATAAGCGCTTTTCACTTTGTTGTCGAGGCCGAATTCCGCCTTATCGGTCCAAATCCTTAAGATGCCGTTTGAAGGGCCCGAATTGTCGGGCAATCTGCGGGCCAGACAAAACTCAATCCTGGAATCTGCAGCCACGGGTTTAAACATGACAGGCGTATTGACGGTATCGGCATTTAGCCTCCGGAAATCCTCGTTCAATGCGAAAATCTGTGACCAGACCTGCTCATCCGGAATATTCTGCTCGGCGGTGTTCCACAAAATATGCACAATCACCGGTATCTGGATCACCTGGTTGCTGTCCTCCTTCTGAACATTCATCCGCCTCAGGTAATCGCGGATTTTCTCCTGCACGCTTTTCCGGCTGGAAGCATAGCCGGGATCCTGCTTTTCGAGCCATTGGTTATAGGCCACAGTCCCGCATTGTCCGGGCGGATCAGTTTCCTGGGCAGAAAGTAACTGCACAGATAATCCGAACAGAACAAGGAACAGGAGTTCACGGGATAAAATCATGTCACGGGGTTTTGATAAACATCACTTTTTTACTCAGGTCGAGCCCGGAGGTTTTAATTCTCAGGTGGTACATCCCGGATGTTTCATTTTGAATGAAGACACCATAAACTGTTCCGGGGTTTATTTCCTGCACCAGGATTTTCACCCTTCGTCCGAGAATATCATGAACCTCCGCAGTGAAATCTTCCACAGGATAATCTCCGAGATCGATGATGATCCGGTCGTGGTGGGGATTCGGATAGATATTGGGAATCACGGTGATAAGCCTTTGCCTGAGGAGGGTGTCTGTAGTGTTGCTGTTAGCCACAGCCAGGCTTACGTCGAACACGCCGGTTTTATTGTATTGAACCGATGCAGGATGCTGTGCTGATGAAAAGGCCGGAGAACCTCCGCTGAAATTCCAGGCCCAGGACAAGGGATTACCGGAAGAAAGGTCGGTAAAGCTCAGGCTGCTGCCCACCGTAACCGTATCCCGATCGACGGAGAAATCAGCGATCACAAAGGTGATATTGGGTCCGTTACCCGGCAGGCTGATTGGATTGCTCTGGTCGGGGTCGAGCCAGTGGTGGAGGCTGGTGGTTGAATCTGACTGCGCGGGAGCCCAGGAATAGGAAAACTTGCCGTAAAGGTCTGTTCCGTTCAGATTGGTACAGGAAGCCTCTCCTCCGCTCAGTTGCCCCATCACCAATCCCTGCTGGTTAAAGAGCGGGGAGCCTGATGAGCCCGGCTCGGTGACGCCATGCCCGCTCTGGGTTGCCGCCCATTTGACAGCCCAGTGGCTATGCGGTGTGCTTCCCCAGGAAGATGACAGGGTGGGTGTCACATAAGTCGAAATCTTTTTAATATCTCCTTCAGGATGATGGATGCAGGTACCGGACTGACTTGCTGTATTCTGTCTGCTCCAGCCGTTGAAAAAAGGATTGTATTGATCCGGCACCATATTATTCAGCAGAACAAGGTAAAAGTCCGATTCCCTGATGGCTGATCCGTTACCGCCGCTTGAGGCTTTCTTCACTGCACCCGTAAGGGTTTTATGGACAGGTTCGGTGGAAGGGTCAGGACAATCGGCACTTTCGTAATTGAAATAAAACACCCACTGGCTCAGGTCCTGGGCCGTGGAAGCGGCTCCGCAATGATCTGCCGTGAGAAGCCAGGGTTTGAAATCCTGCCTGCTGTTGTTCAGCAGGCTTCCCGTACACCATGCTGACCAGCTTCCGGTCTTTACGCTGATCCTCACAACACCGCGCTTCTGGTTCTGCCAGTTCTGTCCCTCGGGACAATTGACATTGACTTCGCAGGGTCCTGATCCTCCAAAGCCTTTGGTACCGCGGTGATCAAGAAACGAAACGCCCCGGTAGGCATGACTGATCTCTGAAAGCCTGATGACAGCCTTCCCGTTGCAAGCGGCAGTCTCATTGTATTCCAGTACGATCCTGTCGGACAATACCAGGGCGGTGGCAAAAAGGCTGTCAGGCTGGTTGTTAAGGGAGGTGAATGCCCCGTAAAGGCTTTCATTCGATTGATCGTAAATGAAGAATGACGCACCCTCCGGAAGATAAAACGCATCAAAATAACATGCCAGCGCCAGGGCACCGGGAGACACCACCATCAGCCGGCAAACTTTACTCCCGTCCACCAGGCTTGTCCAGCTTCCCTCTTTCAGCAAATCCACGGGAAGCGGAAGATTTGCCGCATAGTGGTAGGGCAGGCCGTTGCGGTCGTTTTCCACATCTTCCTCCAGTAAGCGGCTGAAATCCGGGATCTCAGGCCGGAATACCTTCAATTCATTGTAATCACCGCTAATTCGAAAGGAAAAGGGAACTCCGCCAATGCTGAGCTGTGCGGATACCCTGATACAGAGCAGAAAAAACAGGAGCGCGACGAAGAAGAACCGGCAGGCAATGCTGATCCGCAATGGTGAAATCATGGGCCAAAGGTACAAAATTCCCCTGAAAGGCCGGTGAGGGACATTGGACAGGCCTTCCGGTGATTTTTTTAAATACACCTGTAACTTATCCCCTGCTGCGGCGTCTTATGTTTGAAATAACCCAAAAAACACAACGTCATGAAAAAGTCAACCCTCACTCAAAGCATAAAAGGCCTCGTCCTGACCAGTTTTGCACTTGCCACCCTGACCCTTGGATGCAGCCGCAGTTTTGCAAGCTCAGACGTCACAGCCGGGAATGATATCACCGGCAGCACGGCAGGAACAAAGGCACCGCAGTCGGGCATTCTCGACCAGATGTCGCAGAATCCGTCCTACTGGATGAATTACCTGAATGATTGCCTCAAAGAGGAAACATCACCAAAAAACAATGAGGTGGTTGAAAGTGTGGTGGACCATATGCAGTCTGACCCCGTCTTCTGGCCCAACTATCTGAGAATGAACATTAACCCGGTTTACCAGGCAGGAGTTCTGAATGAAATGGAGCAGGATTCCCAATACTGGCCTCACTACATACAACTGAGCCAGCTGCAATAGGCACGGCAATCCAATAAATCTCTCTATATCTTCCAGGGTGGCCAGATGGTCACCCTTTATTTTTTCCCCGGGATTTCACTTGTCAGATTTTTTGCATATGTTTGCTCCTGAATATTCTAATCTAAAGCAAATCATATGTTAAAAAATCATCCCAAGGGACTTATCGTAGCCTTCTTCGCCAATATGGGTGAGCGTTTCGGCTTTTACACCATGATGGCGATCCTGGTGCTCTTTCTTCAGGCCAAGTATGGCCTGACGGCAGCAGACGCCGGAGGATACTACAGCTGGTTTTATTTTGCCATTTACGCCCTCGCACTGGTGGGAGGGATGCTGGCAGACGCGACCAACCGGTATAAAACCGTGATCCTGATCGGTCAGGTGATCATGTTTGCCGGTTACGCGATCATCGCCATGCCGGGAATGTCGCTGACAGTCACCCTGATCGCCCTCTTCACCATCGCTTTCGGCAATGGCTTGTTCAAGGGGAATCTTCAGGCGGTTGTCGGACAGATGTACGACGATCCCAAGTATTCCAATGTCCGTGACACGGCCTTCATGATTTTCTACATGGGGATCAATGTGGGTGCGTTTTTCGCTCCCTTTGTTGCCACGGGAATCAGGAACTGGTTTCTGAAGACACAGGGCTTTCTACATGACGGCAGTTTGCCGGCCATGTGCCATGCCTTTATCGATGGCAGGATGACTGATCCGCAAGCCATGACCAATTTTGAGATGCTGGCGTCCAAAGCTTCGGGAAATGCCGTGGCCGGTGCCATGCAACTCACCGATTTCGCCAATCAGTACCTTGCCGCCTTCTCCAAAGGCTATAATTACGCTTTCGGTATTGCCGCAGCTGCCATGATCGTTTCCCTGCTGGTGTACGTGATCTTTAACAAACATCTGCCCAATAAGCAGAAAGCCGTTGTTGCCAAAACCGACAACACCCCGTCCTTCTTCAATTCGAATAACATTAAGAGCATCATCGTCTCGCTGGCCCTGCTGGCTGTGACCTCCCTGATCTTCTACCTCCTGCTCGACGATTTTGCCCTCGGACTGGCGGTAGGTGTCTTTGTCGGGTTTGTGGCCATGATGTTTCAGATTTCAACCAAAGACGAACGACCGAGGGTCATTTCCCTGATCCTGGTGTTTGTCGTGGTTATTTTCTTCTGGATGTCGTTCCACCAGAACGGTCTGACACTCACCCTCTTTGCAAGAGACTATACGGTGAAAGAGGTGGGTCCCTTCAACTTCATTTTCTTTAACCTGGAGTCTATCCTGGCCTTTATCGGTGCCCTTGCCGGCCTGGTCATCATTTTTGCCAGAAAGAAGATATCCGAAAAGCTGATCGGCCTGGTCATGCTGCTCGGCCTGGGTTACCTGACGTATTACTTCATCGGCGGATACAATGCCATGAACCCCATCGCCCCGGAAATCTTCCAGTCCTTCAATCCCTTGTTTATCGTGGCACTCACCTTCCCGGTCATGGGTGTCTTCGCATGGCTCAGAAAACGGAAGAGTGAACCGTCAACCCCAAAGAAAATCGGCATCGGGATGATCATTGCATCTCTTGGATTTGTCATTGTGCTGCTGGCATCCCTGAACCTGGTTTCACCCCATATGGTTGCTTCGCAGGGACTTACCGAGTGGGACAGGGTATCTCCCTACTGGTTGATCAGCAGTTACCTGGTACTTACCATTGCAGAGCTTTTCCTCAGTCCGATGGGACTTTCCTTTGTCGCCAAGGTTGCCCCATCCCGTTTCCAGGGGGTAATGCAGGGTGGCTGGCTGCTTGCCACGGCCATTGGAAATAAGTTCCTGTTTGTGGGAAGCTTTTTCTGGGACAGAATCCCGCTGTGGGAACTATGGGCCATCTTTATCATCTGCTGTATCCTGTCGGCTGCCTTCATCTTCAGCATTCTGAAACGACTCGAGAGGGCAACTAAATAAAGGTTTAACTGCTTATGTACCCTTGGGGGCATAACCGCAGGTTTAACAGCTATTCCGGGTATTTTCAAAAAAAATTCGGCACGAGGGTGCAAAAACTCACCCTCGATGCCGGATTTACTTGTCCGAACAGGGACGGGACCCTCGGTACCGGCGGCTGCACTTTCTGCAACAACGAAGCTTTCAATCCTTCTTATTGCAGTCCCTCGAAGACCATTACACAGCAACTGGCCGAAGGCGTATCGTTTCACCAAAAACGTTACCGGAGGGCAACGAAATACCTGGCCTACTTCCAGGCTTACAGCAATACCTATGCAAGTCTTGATGTATTGAAAACCCGATATGAAGAAGCGCTTGCATATCCGGATGTGATCGGGCTGGTGATCGGAACCAGGCCCGACTGCATTTCCGATCCCCTGCTCGACTACCTGGAGGCGCTCAGTAAAAAATGTTATATCGTTGTTGAATATGGGATCGAAAGCTGCAGGGATGATGTTTTACAGGCGGTGAACCGCGGGCACAGCTTCAGCCAGTCGGCGGAAGCGGTAAATTTAACCGCCGCAAGGGGCATCCTGACCGGTGCCCATATCATCCTCGGTTTGCCCGGAGAATCCAGGGAAGACATGCTGCAGGGGGCCTCACTGCTCAGCGGCCTCCCCCTGCACAGCATCAAACTGCATCAACTGCAAATCATTAAAAACACCCTAATGGCAGAGGAGTACAGAGATCATCCCGGCCGTTTCAGTTTTTTATCCCTGGACGCTTACCTGGACCTGGTGGCGGATTACCTCGAACTGTTGCGGCCCACCCTGCTGGTAGAAAGGATTGCAGGGGAAGTCCCGCCCCGCTTTCTTGCAGGACCCGGCTTCGGACTGATACGGAACGACCAGATCCTGCAGAAGCTTGAAGACCGTCTGGCTGAACGGAACACCTGGCAGGGCCGGCTATGGCGTGCCTGATTCTTTTTCCCTGTATTTCCCGGCCTTCTTCAGCGCATTCCTGATAATCCATTCAATCTGGCCATTTGTGCTGCGAAACTCATCGGCAGCCCATTTTTCGACCTTTGCAAGCAAGGCAGGGTCTATCCTAAGCACAAATGCCTTTTTTTCAGCCATTTTTAAGGATTGAGTGTCCCGGCATTCACGATCGGAGTGGCTGCCTTTTCCGCACATAATACCACCATCAGGTTGCTTACCATCGATGCTTTGTGTTCTTCATCGAGTTCGATGATCTGCTTCTTCGACAGATGATCCAATGCCATCTCCACCATGGACACGGCCCCCTCCACGATTTTAAACCTGGCTGCAACCACGGCCGTGGCCTGCTGGCGCTGCAGCATGGCGTGGGCGATCTCCGAAGCATACGCCAGGTAAGCAATCCTTGCTTCCATGACCTCGATGCCCGCAATCATAAGCCGCTCGGTGAGCTCCTTCTCCAGCACATGGTTCACTTCTTCCCCTCCTGATCGCAGGGTCATTTCAGCCTGGGCATCATCGAAATTGTCGTAAGGATAGTGCCCGGCCAGCTTGCGGATGGCAGCCTCACTCTGGATCTGCACAAACTTCACATAATCGTCTACCTCGAAGGCAGCCTTGTAGGTTTCCTCCACCCGCCAGACCAGCACGATGCCAATCATGATCGGGTTGCCGATCTTGTCGTTAACTTTCAGCGGTTCGCTGTTGAGGTTCCTTGCCCTCAGCGAGATCTTCTTCTTCAGGTAAAAAGGATTCACAAAGAAGAAGCCATTGGTCTTCACCGTTCCCTTGTATGCGCCGAACAGGGTGAGCACACAGGATTCATTCGGATTGACCACCGTCATTCCGCTTGCCATAAAGGCCGGAATGATCTCGAAGACAATCACCCACCATGCTTCGGTGGGGAGTGCAATCAGCACGGGGATGGCTGCCAGAATAAGGATTAATATCAATCCCAGATAGCCTGACATGGGTTTTACCGTTTTTTCCATTTGATATTGTTTTGATATCGCAAAGATAGTATAATAATTTCAAATGTCAAGATTCATGCTGCTTTTTTTGCCTGGAAGGTTAAGATGAAACTTTTTTTCCGGAAAGGCGGGGAAGGACAGGCTGGGTTGAATCTGCTGGGCCATGCGTTGCATTTGGCTCATCCAAGTTCGAAACCATAGTGACATGCCATGGCATGTCCCTACAGAGCCAACATATACGGTTAAATGTTGAATACCGGAGGTTCTGATGAAGTTTTCACATTAAACCCCTCCGGGGTTTTAAACGCCTGCCCGCACCTTTAACCCCGGAAAACCGGGGCTATTCACTTTCAATCCCTGCGGGATTGTTCCATGAAACCCGCCATAAAACCCCGGAGGGGTTCAATCCGAATAGCCCCGGACATCCGGGGTCTGGAAGGCACGCAAAAAAACCGCAACCCTGGAAGGGTTGAATGTGAAACGGCAGCCGGTATGGAAGAAAGATTTTTCCAAACACAGGGGACATGCCATGGCATGTCCCTGCAGATTCAAGAGGGTGATGCCGGCATGTTGTTCCAGCAAAAGTTCCATTGTTTTGCTTACTTTTGCAATCATGTTTCCGTTAAGCCAAAACATCGATCAAATCAGACAAATCTGCTCAGAACACCAGGTTGAGCAATTGTATATTTTTGGTTCTCTTACTACAGGAGCATTTCATGAGCAAAGTGATGTAGATTTATTGATACAGTTCAGCGATCAGGTCAATCCAGTGGATTATTTTGATAATTATATGGATTTCAAAGACAAGCTGGAAACTGTTTTATGCAGAACTGTTGACATTGTCGAAAACCAGGCTGTCCGTAATCCAATATTCAGGAACATACTTGACAGAGATAAAATCTTGATTTATGAACGAAAAAGTGCTTAAGTCACTCTTCGACATCAAGATCGCCATGGAGGAAATCGATTCATTTTTTCCTTCCGGCAAGCTATCATTAGCGGATTATAAAAGCAAGCTGTTATTAAAGAGAGCGGTCGAAAGAAACCTGGAAATCATCGGAGAAGCAATGAACCGCATTTTAAAAGAAAATCCTCATTTTCCCATTGGTTCAGCTGTCCGTATTATCGGTCTCAGAAATCAAATCATTCATGGATATGATTCTGTCTCGGATGAGAACATTTGGGCAATTCTTGTGAAACATCTTCCTACACTCCGCAGAGAGGTTGAGGAGATCATCGAAAATTCGGGACACGGTATTAACACAGCAAACATTTAATCAGCCAGATAGAGATTACCATTGTGTTATTATACCGAAAGAACACAGGAATGCGATGTGTGTTTCCAGAGTCGCCGGTTTGCCTCTGTAGGGCCACGATATATCGTGACCCTACAGAAAGCGTGTCAATTATTCCTGACGCAACGGACAGATAACCCGTTCACCTTGTTGTTGTAGGTCCGGCCTGCGCGAGCGGCGGTGTAGCCGAGGTACACGTGGAAACCGGTTATTGCCGATTGCTCGGAAGAAGACCAGACGTTAGTTCTTTGGCTGAGATCGTAGAATTGTCCCTCCGGGTATCGGCTACCGGTCCCAAGAGCAGTAAAGCCGCTTTCGTTGGTGGCGCCGATATTGGGTGAAAGCCAGTGATCAAAGCCCGCTTTTTTCATCTTGCCGCCGGCATTGGTGCCGCTATATCCTAAAGTAGCGCAATTAATGGTCGGGTCAAGAAAGCTTGTCAGGGTACACCACTCGGCATCGCTGGGGATATGCCAGCCGTCAGGACAAATGCCCTGTACACCAGGGGTGGTGGTGTACCCCATCATCTCGTCCCAGTCGTATAAACCACCGTAAATGGCACAATAGGCCGGGTCATTATTATAGCAGTATTTCTCTATGATGCCGTTGTTGCTGCAGTCGGAATGAAATCCACCATAGTTCACAGAAACGACCATCGTCCCGATGTTCAGGTTTTCCCGCATCCAGCACTGGGTGCCAATCTGAACTGTATTGTACACCTGACCGTCGCGGGTATCGGTAAATGGCAGGCCGCAGTTGAAGGAAGGAGTATTTAAGATGATGGTCACGGTGTCGGAAAAAGCGGTACAAATGGTGGTAATGGTCCATGCCAGAGTATAAGTATTGCCTGCCACACCGCTGAAAGCCGAGAGCGGGTTACCCGGCTCTGCGATGCTGCCGCCCGTACCGGCAACAATGCTCCAGCTTCCTGTCCCGTCCACGGGTGTATTGGCGGCCAGGGTGGTGGATGTACCGGTAACAGTCTGGTCCGGGCCGGCATCGGCCGGTGTCGGCATGGGGAAGCAGCCAGCTGGTGTAACTGAGCCGTCGAGGTCGCCGTAACACAAAGCCTTAAAATCTACCACAAGCACGGAAGCGTTTGTAATATTTACCGCATTGCTTTCAAATACCCAGTCCCCCGCCGGGAAGGTGGTGATCTGCTCCACATACCTGCGCAGGATCATCAGCGCATCGGTGGAGTTCACATAGCCGTTGTCGTTGATGTCGGCCGCCTTGAATTTCAAGCCGGTAAGGGTGATGTCACCCACATAATGCCGCAGGGCTATCAGGGCATCGGCGGCGTTGATTCCCCCGGCCGGAAGGGATGATACGGCGCTGATAATATAATCGCCCGGCGTAAGCTGGCAGAAGGAATACTGCCCCAGATAATCCGTGGCAATGGTCTGCAGCACCTGGCCTGCGGTTGTTTTCAACTGCACCTGCGCATCATAGAGCGGCGTGGCTGCATTGTTGAAATAGGTAAGCCGGCCTGTGATGTTCGGGCAGGGAACTGGATTATTCTGAATGAACTGAGCTATCAGACCTTGGACAACTGTAAGTAACAAGCATGCCGTCAGTACCATGAACTTATAACAATGTTTCATATGTTCAGAAATTAATGATGATATTTTATTCGATATTTATAAATGATGTGATATTAAACAAGACCATAATGATCATCTATGTTATGAAAAGAATTATACCATATAAACCACAACGCTGCAGGGACATGCCATGGCATGTCTTTACAGTTTCAGGAGGGTCACAATGGGTTGAATCCAGGATATGGCACATTGAATTTGGCTCATCCCGGTTTGATTATAAAAAGAGGCTGCCTCACTGATGAGACAGCCTCTTTTTGTGATATAAAGCTGTTATTACTTCAGATCTTTGTCAGAAGTTGCGCATTTGGCGTCTTTCTTGTCCTTGCTGCAGCACTTACCGTCTTTTTTGGTGGTGCAGGGTGTAGCGCAGGGTTTTGCACATTTTGCATCTTTGGCATGGTTGCAAGCGGCCTTGGGAGCTTCTTCGCTGGTAGAAGCGGCCTGGGGAGCATCAGCGGTTGTTTTTTCAACCTTGGCGACCTTGGTGGTCTTGGGATTCTGAGCACTGCTGTCTGAAATTCCTACGAAACAGACGAAAGCAATCAGGGAAAAGAGGATGGCTAACTTTTTCATGGTTTGGTTTTGTTATTTGGTTAATATTGAAATCTTGCACAAAAATAACGCAATCCGGCAATGAAAGTTACTGCGGATTTGTTAAAGTATTGTTAAAAGGCTTGCTTTAAGCGGAAAAGCGTCCGACGGGGGTAAGTTTTCCCCTGACTTTCTGATTCAGCTCCACCAATATCTGTGTATCTTTTGGCAGGATAAGATCAACACGGGAACCAAATTTAATGAATCCCAGTTCGTCGCCCTGGCTCACCTGTTTATCCACATCTGCATAGCATACAATTCTCCGGGCAACGGCTCCGGCGATCTGGCGGATAAGGACATGGTGTTTGTTTTCGTGTCTGATGATGATGCTGGTCCGTTCGTTGCTTTGTGATGACTTCGGATGCCATGCCACCAGGTAGCGGCCGGGGTGGTAGATGTAGCGTGTAACGGTGCCGCTTACCGGGTACCAGTTTGCATGGACATTAAACGGTGACATAAAAATGGATACCTGGATTCTTTCCTCATTGAAGAACTGCGATTCAAATATTTTCTCGACCACCACCACCCTTCCATCGGCAGGAGCAAGGATCAGGTCTTTTTCACGGCTGATCTGTCTGAGGGGACTTCTGAAAAAAGCGACAAGGAAGATCATTCCGACGAGGCAGGCCGCATAGAAGAGGTAATTCAGCCAGGTTCTGTGTTCTGACAATACCTCCACCACCACCACCAGTCCGAGGAAGATGCAGAAAAAGACCAGGATCAGGAAATACCCTTCTTTGTGTATTTTCATAAGTAACATATTATCATCACCATCACAAAGACGACTGGTGCAACCATCAGGACGGCATCGAAACGGTCGAGGATTCCGCCGTGACCCGGTATCCGGTTCCCGGAATCCTTGAGTCCGGCCTTTCTTTTGAGCATCGATTCGCTGAGGTCGCCCAGGCTGCCAAAAACGATGACAATGACAGCAAAAAGTATCCACTGCGGTAAAGTTAGCACGCCAAGCCAGGAAGCGGCAGCCCAGGCGGCGAGCAGGCAAAAGACTGCCCCGCCGGCACTGCCCTCCCATGTTTTCTTCGGGGAGATTCTTTCGAAAAGCAGGTGTTTTCCGAAAAGCTTACCACTCAGGTAGGCAAAAGTGTCATGAATCCAGATAAGTCCGAACATGGCAGCCGGCAGCACCGGATCGGCAGGCCCGCTGATGGCACAGGGATAATACAGAAACTGCAGCAAACCCAGGGGGAGAACCACATAAAGCACGCCGATCAGGCCGGTCCCTGCCCTCAGGAAGTTTTTTTCTTTTCCGGTGAGCAGTTCCACCAACAAAGGCAGAAAGAAAAGGGGCACATTCACCAGCACGATAAAAAAAGACCAGGAAGGCAGCAGGTCGTGGGCAATCAAACCCAGGCTCAGGTAGAGCCAGCATGCCAGGAAAAGGGGAGGCCAGGTTTGCACCGGATATCCTGTTTTTCTTACGACAGCAAGGAACTCATCGAGCCCGGCAAGGCTGACCAGCAGGAAAAGTGCAGAAAACGCCAGGGGATGCCAGAATAAGGCACCGAGGACGATGAGGACGAAAGCCAGACCACTGATGGTACGGGTAATAAAATTATTCACTATCGCTGTCACTGATGATTTGTCGTGCGCTGAAGGCATCCCCGCTCTTGACATAGAGTTCGATGTCTCCGATGAGGTAAAAGGAGTCCTTTTTATTGATGATGATGCTTTCGATATCTTCGCTCCGGAGCAGCCCGTGCCTGATTTCCACTTCAACCAGGGAAGGTGAGCTGTAGATCATCACCCAGTTATGTTCAGCGCTGTCTGTCATTGCTGGATAAGGTCGATCAGAAAGAGGTAAAGCTCCCTGGGCCCGTGGGCACCCATGACCAGGGTTTTTTCAATATCTGCCGTCCGGCTCGGACCTGTCACCAGGGTGATCAGCGAAGGCAGTTTCTTACCATATTTATTGCTGATATGGGCAAAAGCCTGTTTGATATCGGGCACAAGCTGGTTCGTATAGGCGACCACCACATGGATATCGGGAAACACATTCATTCTGCGTCCCCCGGCATTTTTAGAAGAAACCATGATGCTCCCGGGTCTGGCCACCAGATACTCGCAGGAGGTCAGGCTGATCCTGGTCTTGAGGATCTGTTCATCGCCCTTGTTCATTTTGACGGCCGAACCAACGAGCAATTCATTCAGGTAGTCATCCGCACAAAAGACATCATCCCAGGCATTCTGATTTGCAAGCAATTCAAAGTTTCTGACAAACTCCTTTTCATCCTCACAAAAGATAAACTGACCTCCTGCCCTGGTAAACTCCTGTGCAAAGGTGATATCCAGGGCTTCCTCCATCGGCTGGTAAACAGGGGCATTGAAATCCACCCTGGGGAAAGGATTGTCGGCCACATTGATCAAAGCATTGCGGATATTTTTCAGAACTTTTTCCCGGGAAGTGCTTTCCTCCATGACAGCATGCTTTAGAATGGTAATTCAGGTTCCTGTTTAAGGGCGGGTTTATTTTCAGTTTCGGTCCGGGGCTCCTGGTCATCGCCTGTATTCCCGTTGTTTTGTCCGTTCTCTGCGAAAGTTTTCTGTTCTTCAAAGGGTCTCGGACCAAAAATATGTTCGAGGTCTTCCCTGAAGATCACTTCTTTTTTCAGCAGGATATCCGCCAGGGCTTCCACCTTTTCCCGGTTGGATGTCAGCAGTTCAATCGCCCGGCGATAGGCGGTTTCAACAAGCTCACGAACCTCATTGTCAATTGTTTCCGCTGTCTTCTCGCTATATGGTTTGCCAAAACTGAATTCTGCCTGTCCGGTGGAATCATAGAAGCTGATATTGCCTATCTTCTCATTCAGTCCAAAATAGGCGATCATGGCATAGGCCGATTTGGTTACCTTTTCCAGGTCGTTCAGTGCACCTGTCGACACTTTTCCAAAAACCACATCTTCGGCCGCTCTGCCTCCGAGTGCTGCGGTAATCTCGTCGAACATCTGGTCGAAGGTGGTGATTTGTCTTTCTTCCGGGAGGTACCAGGCGGCTCCCAGGGCCTTACCCCTCGGGACGATGGTTACTTTCACCAGCGGATGGGCATGCTCGAGCAACCAGCTCACCGAGGCGTGTCCTGCCTCATGGAAAGCGATGACCTTTTTCTCGTGCGGGGAAATGATCTTGTTTCTCTTTTCAAGTCCGCCCACAATGCGGTCGATGGCATCGAGAAAATCCTGTTTTTCGATGTGTTCCTTGCCGTTCCTGGCGGCAATCAAAGCCGATTCATTACATACGTTTGCGATATCAGCGCCGGAGAAACCGGGAGTTTGTTTGGCAAGGAAAGTAATATCCACATGATTGTCCATTTTCAGCGGCCGGATATGAACCTGGAATATGGCTTTCCGTTCTTCGAGGTCGGGCAGCTCCACGTGAATGGTACGATCAAAACGGCCGGCCCGGAGCAGGGCACGGTCGAGCACATCGGCCCGGTTGGTGGCAGCCAGGATGATCACTCCCGCATTGCTTGCAAATCCGTCCATCTCCGTGAGCAACTGGTTCAGGGTATTCTCCCGCTCATCATTTCCGCCTGTGACGAAATTTCTTCCCCTGGCCCTGCCGATGGCATCAATCTCATCAATAAAGATGATACAAGGTGCTTTTTCCTTGGCCTGTTTAAACAAGTCCCTGACCCTGGATGCACCCACACCTACAAACATCTCGACGAAATCAGAACCCGAAATGGAAAAGAAAGGAACCTTTGCTTCTCCTGCGACGGCCTTGGCAAGCAAGGTCTTACCTGTTCCGGGAGGGCCTACCAGGAGGGCCCCTTTGGGGATTTTTCCGCCGAGCGTGGTATATTTCTTTGGATTCTTCAGGAAATCAACGATTTCCATTACCTCTATCTTGGCTTCTTCCAGGCCGGCAACATCCTTAAACGTCACTGTGACATGGGTGTTTTTATCAAAAAGCTGGGCTTTTGATTTGCCAAAGCTGAAAATCTGGCCGGCTCCTCCGCTGCCGCGGTTCATCATCCGCATGATCAGGATCCAGGCTCCGACCAGAATGAGGATGGGAAGCAGGTAGCCGAGAATGTCACCCGTCCAGTTACGCCTTTCATCAGCCGTCACAATGATCTTGTCCTTCTGCTTGAGCTTGCTGATCTCCTCTTCCGTTTTGCCTTCGCTTTCCTTTAAAAGGACTTGTTCCTGGGCATCCCTGAGATCCTCCCTGAAACCGTCAACCGTGAGAAATTTGTAAACAAAATGCGGCCCCGGATTGGGTGCATTGCCGAATCCCTTGGTATTTACATCCTTATACAAGGTATCTCCGGAGGTGAGTTTGTCCTTTTTGATAAAGATCTCCGCAAATTTGTTATTGATCACGACGATCTTCTGAATGTCATGCTTTTCGATCAGCTTTTCAACCGTATTCCAGTCAACCTCCTTCACTTCACCATTGAAGCTGAAATACTGCATGGCGATCAGGCCGATGATCAGGATACCGTAAATCCAGTAAAAACTGAACCTGGGTTTTCCGGGTTTCTTTTTATTATTCGGACCGGAACCGGTTTCCTTATTTTCAAACGGGTCCCAGGACGGGCCGGATTGTTCCTCTTTCCGGTCTTTTTCTTCGGAGAAAAAATATATATGTTTATCTGTCATTTTGTCCGGTAAATAATCAATTAAGCGATGGTGGTCTGTCTGGCATCAGCCCATAAACCTTCCAGGTTAAAGAAGCGGCGTTTGGATTCCTGGAAGATATGGACGACGACGTCGGCATAGTCCAGCAAAATCCATTCCGAATTTTCAAATCCTTCGGCATGCCAGGGATTGGTTCCGATGGCAGTTTTGACCTCCTTTTCCACAGATTCGGCCAGGGCTTCGACGTGCGTACGGGACGTACCGTGGCAGATCACGAAATATTCGCTGATTGCATTCTTCAATTCCCTCAGGTCGATGCTGACAATTTCGAGGCCCTTCTTCTCCTGTATCCCCCGGATGATAATCTCTGCCAGCATGCCGGATGCTGACGGAGCTTTGCTTTTTGCCATAGTGCGAGTTTAGGTTACCGCTGCCTGCAAAAATACAGAAAATTATGACATTTCGGCCATTTGTATGCAAAGAGCCGGGCGATTTTCCGGCTGCTATCCGGATTCGGTTTATATTTGCATCAATTAAGACACATCCCGATGAAGCATCTGCATGTATCCTATAAGGGCGCATTGAAGACCAGGATTACCCATATCCTCAGCGGAACTGAAATTATGACAGATGCTCCGCCCGACAACGAAGGTGAAGGAGCCTATCTGAGTCCGACCGATATGCTTGCCAGTGCATTTGCCTCCTGTATGCTGACCATCATGGGGATTTATGCACGAAGGAACAACATCCCCATTGACGGGACGAGTGCTTCAGTCATTAAGATCATGGCTTCTGAACCGAGACGCATCGGGGAGATCATCCTTGATATCCATTTCCCTCCATATCCATACACCGACAAGGACAAAAAGATATTCGACCAGATCACCAGGACCTGTCCTGTTTCCCAAAGTCTTCATCCCGACATATCAAGAAAAGTGACATTACATTACGCCCCTTTACAATAAAAAAACAAATATCATGAAACTTTTCATCCGATTCTTATTTTCCGGACTAATGCTAAGCATGGTTCTCAGCCTGGTTGCCCATGCCCAGATCAGGGACCGTTTCAGGAACAATACAATAACCATGTTTGATCCTACCATCATCTCCACCTGGATACAACAGCCCATTGCTGTTTCCGATGCCGAAAGGGCCATGAACGCAAAAGGGAGTATGTATTTATTTGATGACTGGCGGGAGGGTACCCTGATCCTGAAAAATGACACCATGGTGGAAGGGCTGAAACTCAGATACAACATCTACGCCAGGCAAATGCATTTTATCTATCTGCAGGACACCCTGGCGCTGATCGTTCCGGACAAAGTGAAATATGTCGTTCTGGAGAATCTGGCCTTTGTCTGGACCGACTATCTGGAAGACAATCTGTTGAAGAAAGACTATTTCCAGATACTGGTGGAAGGACAAAACCGGCTCTTATTTCACAGAAAGGTCAAGTTCGACCCTAAAAGCCCCCCTGCCACCCCCTATTCCACCGGAACAGTGGACGACCGCTTCCTGCGTTTCGAGAACACATACCTTCAAAAAGGGAATGAACCTGCCGTGCAACTGAAACGAAGCCGCAGGGGACTGATGGCCTCTTTTCCCGACAAATCACAGGAAATCAAGCAGTTTATGCGAAAAGAAAGGATCAGACCAAAAAAGACCCAGGACCTGATAAAAGTGGTTCAATTTTACAACAAACTGGTCTCCGGCTAATCCATAGACAACATGTTAACTATCTGACATACAAAATACTATCGACCAACTCCCCTGTTAAGACCACCAATGCCCTGTCGGTTGATTCCGGGTCTGTGACCGACGGCTTTTTTCCCTTCATCGATTAGATTTGCGCCGGGCCGCTCCACCCTCCTATTTTTGTTTCATCAATTTTTAATTAAAATAAGGAGGAACCAAAAATGAAAAAGCTCATTGTTTTCGTCACGATGATTTTTATTTCCGCAGGCATCATGGCAACGAATACCGAGAACTCGAACTATGTTGTGGCCAAGGGACAGACCCATTTCGGAAAAGACATCAAGTTCGGACTGCGTTATACCAAAGTGATCAAGACGACCGGAGAGGTTGTAAAGATCAGGAATGCAGAAGTGGATGCCATTTGCAATAATGGGAAGGTATATGAAAAGATGCCGGTGGTCCGTTGCGATACCAAAGCAAAAGAAATGGTAATGCTGGAATACGTCACAGCACGTAATGGACTGAAATTATATCGTTTATGTCAGTTTGTGGAAAAATGCGACCCTGGTTCACAGACCTTCCGCACGGCTCAGCCGGAATACTGCTACTATGTATTCAAAGATGGGGAATTTTACCTGCAGATCGACAAGAAAAATGCAGCCACAGCCCTGCCTTTTTTCGGGATTGGCATAGAATCCTGAGGTTAACCCTGCTTTTGAAAAAAGACCGTCCGGACAGGGCGGTCTTTTTTTTGTACTTTTAAGCCGGTATTCTGCGGATCAGGAAGATGATGATCCTGAACGCAGTTGTGTTATTCAATCAGTACGGCGATTCGACCTGACCACAGAGGGTTGAAAGAACTGCCGGCATTTAAACCATGGCTGCAGGATGAAATGGCTGAAGACATCTGACAATGAAAGCTTTTCCATGATCGCTAAGACCATGAGCGGGCTGGAAGAAGTATTGGGTGAAGAACTCAGGGAGCTGGGTGCTGCCGAAATTGAGATCATCAAGCGTGCCGTTGCCTTTCAGGGTGACAAAGCCTTGTTGTACAAAGCCAATTACCTGCTGCGCACAGCACTGCGCATTTTGGTGCCGGCATGGCATTTTGAGGCAGGCTCAGAGAAGGCTTTGTACAAACATGTCAGGGACATCGACTGGACGGAAATATTCGATCACCGGCAAAGCTTTGCCATTGATGCCGTGGCGGTTGACTCTTATTTCACCCATACACAGTATGTTTCACAGCTTGTTAAAGATGCCGTGGTGGATTGTTTCAGGGATAAGAAAGGCAGACGTCCGAGCGTAAACCTGGATCAGCCGGATATCAGGCTCAATGTCCATATTAACAGACAACAGGTCGACCTTTCGCTGGACAGTTCGGGGACTTCTTTACATAAGAGAGGGTACCGGGTTCAGACGCATGATGCTCCATTGAGTGAAGTATTGGCTGCCGGACTGGTCAGGCTCAGCGGCTGGGACATGCAGTCGGCCTTTGTGGATCCCATGTGTGGTTCCGGTACTTTGCTTACAGAAGCTGCGATGGCGGCCATGCGGATTCCGGCAGGCCGTTATATCAGGAGGTTTGCATTCCAGAACTGGCAGGACTATGACGAATCGTTGTGGAAGCGGGTTCAGCAGGAAGCCGGCACACAGATCCTGAGCAGCCTGCCCTTCATGATTTCAGGGTGCGACATTTCCCGCAAAAGCATCTACCAGGCACGGGAGAACATCGCGGCAGCAGGACTTGAAAAGATGATCAGTTTGCAGCATACCGATTTCAGGAGGTTTGACCCGCCGCCGGCGCCCGCCTGCGTAATCACCAACCCGCCCTATGGTGAAAGGATCAGCGTGGAAGACATCACCCGGCTTTACCAGGAATTGGGGAATGCGCTGAAGAACAAATACAGCGGGTATAAAGCCTGGGTGATCAGTGCAGATGAGTTTGCACTTAAAATGATTGGACTCAGACCTTTCAGAAGACTCAGGGTGTTTAACGGTCCCATCGAATGCCGGGTATTCGGCTTCGATCTCTATCAGGGGAAAAAGCATGCATCCGGATGAAAAGTTACGCCGGGACTTACGTTGACGTATTATTACCCCTTCCCCTGCCTGGCACTTTTTGTTATGCTGTCCCGGAGGAACTTACAGACCAGGTTGAGGCGGGAAAGCGGGTGGAAGTCCAGTTCGGCAGAAACAGGGTACTTTCCGGCCTTGTGAAGCACATTCATCACCAGGAACCCCAGGGGATGATCGTGAAAAGCATCCTCAGTGTCATTGATGAACGTCCTGTCGTTACAGAGATACAGCTCCGCTTCTGGGACTGGATGGCCACCTATTACATGTGTCATCCCGGGGAGGTCATGAATGTGGCTTTTCCGTCAGGGATGAAGCTTTCGAGTGAAAGCCGCATCACGCTGAATCCGGCATACAGGGGTGACAGCTCCGGTCTGTCGGACAGGGAATACCTTATCTATGAGGCACTTCAGCTCAGGGAAGAGATCAGCATGAAGGACGCGGCTGCCATTCTTCAGTTAAAAAAGGTGATGCCTGTGATCCGGAGTCTTGTGGAAAAAGGCATGGCTTTCGTTTATGAGGATTTACAGGATAAGTATATTCCCAGGAGGGAGCATTTTGTGATGCTGCACAGTGCATACCAGGATGAAGAAATGCTGCACCAATTGTTTGATCAGCTCGAGAAGAAATCGGAGAAACAACTCAACCTGCTGATGCATTTTCTTCAGATGAGCCGTTCGAACCAACAGGCAAAACTCCGGCAAAGCGCCCTGCTGAAGGAATCCGGTATGACACACGCGGTAGTCAGGGCTATGGAGAAGAAGGGCATTTTCCTTGTGACAGAGGAGATTGTCAGTCGCCTGGGCGATTTCCCTGAAACCGATACACCCGGATCCATCCTGCTGAATCCTTACCAGGAGGTGGCGCTTAAACACACTGAAAGTCTGTTCACTGAGAAGGAGGTGGTATTATTGCACGGTGTAACCTCATCAGGTAAGACAGAAATTTACATCAAGCTGATCGCGGAGGTGCTTCAGCAGGGGAAACAGGTGTTATACCTGTTGCCGGAGATTGCGTTGACCACGCACATCATCAACAGGCTGAGGAAGTACTTCGGCAATGTCACGGGTGTTTATCATTCGAGGTATAATTCCCACGAGCGGGTGGAAATCTGGAGGCAGGTACTAATGCAATCGGAAAGAGAACAAAAGTACGCGGTGATATTGGGAGCCCGTTCGGCCCTTTTTCTGCCTTTCTCCAGGCTTGGTTTGATCATAGTGGATGAGGAGCATGATTCCTCATATAAACAGCAGGATCCGGCTCCGAGGTATCTGGCGCGTGATGCCGCGATCATGCTGGGCAGGTTACACGGGGCGAAGGTGTTGCTGGGTTCAGCATCCCCTTCGGTGGAGAGCTGTTACAATGCATTACAGGGCAGATACGGGATGGTTCGGCTCAACGAGCGATATGGCGGGCTTCAGATGCCTGAAGTACAGGTGATTGATATGAATGAGGCGCGCAAACAGAAAAATTTGCACTCACATTATTCCCAGGTATTGCTCGATCAGATCGGACAGGCTTTGGCTAGGCAGGAGCAGGTGATTCTTTTCCAGAATCGCCGCGGTTTTTCGCTCAGGCTGGTATGCGAACAATGTCAGTGGAGCCCGGAATGTATTCATTGCGATGTGACACTGACTTACCATAAGTTCCGCAATGAATTGCGTTGTCATTATTGCGGTTACAGCACCAGGCTTGTCAGTCAATGCCCTTCCTGCGGGGGGAGCAGTATCCGGATGAGCGGTTTTGGGACAGAAAAGGTGGAAGAAGAACTTCCCCTGTTTTTCCCTTCGGTGAAGATCGCAAGAATGGATCAGGACTCCACGCGGAGCCGTTTTTCCCACCAGAAACTCCTGCATGCCTTTGAAAGCGGGGAGATTGACATGCTGGTCGGAACGCAGATGGTAACGAAAGGGCTTGATTTTGAGAATGTCAGCTTAGTGGGCATTCTGAATGCGGACAATCAGTTTACTTATCCTGATTTCCGTTCATTCGAGCGGGCCTACCAATTGATGACCCAGGTAGGCGGCCGGTCGGGAAGAAGGTCGGGCAGGGGCAAGGTGTTGATACAGACCTGGTCGCCTGCACATCCGGTCATCGGCTGGATATTAAGGAATGATTACGCCGGAATGTACCAGCACCAAACGAATGAGCGGGCGCAATTCCGTTATCCTCCTTTTTACAGGCTTATCCAGTTGACGCTAAAACACAAGGACCAGAAAACCCTTCTGAAGGCAGCCAGGCAACTGGGAGATACGCTGAGGAAGCCATTGGGAATGCGCGTAATTGGTCCTGAATATCCTTTGGTATCGCGAATCAATCAGTATTATATTCAGCAACTGCTGGTAAAGATAGAGAGGGACGGCGCCCTTACACAGATCAAGTCGCTGATTGCCGGTGAAATGATGAAACTGGAGCAGGAGAAAAGCTTCGGATCGCTGAAGATCCAGGTGGATGTGGACCCTTACTAGGCAGTTACTTTTTGCTTTCCTCCGGGAGTACGATGTACAAATCCTCCCCTTCTTTTTTCATCAGGTATTTTTCCCTGGCAAATTTTTCAAGATTCTTAAGGTCTGATTTCAGTTCCAGGGCCGTCTGCCTGTCGTTGCGGATTTCTTCGGTATAGTATTTCTTTTGTTTTTCCAGTTGGCTGAGTGTCTGAGTGAGGCGGAACTGGTAGATCAGGTTATTCCTGTCGAATACCGACAGCCAGATCAGGAAAGCTAAGAAAGTGATGAAATATTTATTTTTCAGCAGTTTAAGTAAGAAGGATCCCATGATGTAAGGTAATAACAGAATTCAGTACACAAAGATATGAAAAAAAAGGGGGTTGACCACGAAGGTCAACCCCCTTTTTCAACAATTGATTATCAATAACTTTACTGAGCCCACCACACATTGATATCCTGAGTGTCGCCACCCATCTGGGCAACGGCAGCTGCATAGGAATTGGCATTTACGCCCTGTTCTTCGATCGGATAGAGCAGGCGGCGGGGGATCTGATTCCCTTCAAGGGGGGTAAAGATGATATTTCCGCTGGTACCGACATGGGTAATTTCGCCCGGATGCACCAGGGTATGGGGGAAGCCGGTTCTGCGGTATTCGAACCAGCCCTGTTCACCCTGGGGATACAGTGCGATGTATTTCTGAGTCAGCACCCTTTCCTGGTTCGCAGCGGGGAGGGCAGCCATATAGGTGGCGATGTCGCCGGCGGCAACCCCCCACCATTCGAGTGAAGCTTCCACACCATTAGCGTACCAGGTCTGATCCCAACCATTGGCTTCTGAGAGGATGAAGCAAACTTCGGCATAATCCATCAGGACATAAGAGAAGTCGGATGCCTGTACAACAGAAGGATCATTCTTAAAGTTGGGGCAGTTGGCGGCATAGGCCTTGGTGTCAGAGTCAGTCATCCCGTAAGGCATTCCAAGGTATTCCCCGTTCACGGGAGTACAGAAGATGGGGAGCCTGGGGTCAAAGATGCCGGTAAAGGGATTTGTTTTACTGTTCAGGGTATCGTTTACTCCCTTAAGCAGATCGACAAAAGGTTTGGACATGGTGAAGTCGTTACGGTTTTCGGTGAACCATGCATCATAGAGGGGGCCGTTGTTGGGGGCCACACCCACGTATTTGAAGGCAGCGATTTCATCATTGGAAGCGATGAGGGCATCGGGGCCGAGGGCCACCACTTCGTTGAAGGGGGCGGGATCCTTAGCTTTCATCCTTAAGGCGATCCTCAGGCGGAGGGAGTTGGCGAACTTTTTCCAGAGTGCCATATCACCATTATAAATAATATCACCCGATTTAATGCCGTCCTTGTTCAGGTCGATCATAGCGGCTGCATCTTTCAACATGGTGATCAGTGCGGGATAGATCGAAGACTGCTTATCGTAGACCGGTGTCTGGTTTTCGTTGCCGAGCAAGGCCTGGGTAAAGGGTACGTCTCCCCAGGTATCGGTCACGATCTGCATGATATAAGCCGTAAGGATATTTGCCACGGCGATCTGGTTTTCGTTTGCACCATTGGCAAGGGCATCGTTTTTGGTTTCCTCATCCGTATTCAGCCGGACGATATCTCTGAGATTCATCAGTCCCAGGTAAAAATAACGCCACTGGGCATCGGTAACGGTGGTTCTGAAGAGGTACCTGTCCTCGTCCGTGTAGTTGTTCTGAGCCCAGTACTGTGAAAGCAGGAAGGTGCAGCGTCCGCCGAACCATTCATCCCTCATATTGTCCATCAGATATTTCTGGGCATAAGTGAGGATAAAACCCGTAGAGACCTGCTGAGGGTCATTGGGGTTTTCGCTGAATTTGTCAAAGTCCTTGGTACATCCCAGCATAAGCGTCAGGCTGACAAGGAATATGAGAAATATGCTTATTCTTTTCATTATCTTAATTTTTTAGGGTTATTAAAACGACAGAACGAGGTTGATGCCGAAGCTGCGGAGCGGCGGCAGCTGACCACCTTCAATACCCTGGATGTTACCGGCGCTGGTAACGGATTCCGGGTCAACGTGCTGATTCTTCAGGCCCCAGGTAGCCAGGTTACGGGCGTACACTCCGACAGAAGCTTTCTGAATTGGTCCGAGATATTTGGAAGGCAGGTTATATCCGAGACGGATTTCCCTGAGCTTGATATAATCGGCACCGAAGGTATTCTTGGAAGCCCTGGCACGGGAGTAATGGTCGGCAGCCCAGGTCAGTGCACTGACGTAGGTTGAATTGGCAACAGGAACCTCTGAGGTGGATCCGTCAGGATTCAGATAGACCACATTTCCGTCAGCATCGAGTTTGCCGTAAACTCCTTGATTCAGCACCCCACCGCCATCGGCAACGGCATCACGCATTTCATTTCCCTTGTCGTTCAGCGCAGCGGTTTCTTCCAGGATTCCGCTGTACATGCCCCACATATGGGTAAGGGAGAAGAGGCTTCCACCCTTCTGGATATCGAAGAAGAATCCGAAATCCCAGTTTTTATATTTCAGGGTGTTGCTGATACCCATGTTCCAGTCGGGAAGCACACTGCCGACAGACTTGATGGTTGTGGACTGGATATAGCGTCCGTTGGTACCCACAATCTTGTTGCCTTTGTCGTCAGTAACATAGGTATAACCGCGGATAGAGCCGTAGGGTTTTCCTTCTTCGGCGTGTACCTCGATACCGAAGAGGGATCCGAGGAGATAGGTATTGACTCCTTCGGCGAGTTCCACCACCATATTTTCATTCTTTGCCCAGTTAAAGTTCAGATCCCACTGGAAGCCGTTGTTGAGTTTCACGGGAGTGGTATTCAGGGCGATTTCGATACCCTTGTTGGTGATCTCTCCGGCATTGACGATCTGGTAGCGGTATCCGGTGGCGCTGGAGGTGGGTACAGGGATGATCTGGTTCTTGGATGATTTGTCGTAGTATGTAATATCGAGTCCAAGGCGGTTATTGAGGAAGATCAGTTCTGCACCGAACTCGAGGGAGGTGGTGATTTCGGGTTTGAGCTTGTCATTGTTCAGGGTGGTAGGCAGCCTGTAGCTTGAATACTCTCCGAAATTATCATTGGCGAGATAGTAGTTCAATAACCTGTAGGGGTCGGTATCGTTACCCACCTGGGCCCAGCCGACACGCACCTTAGCAAAGGAAAGCGGCTTGAAATTCTTCAGGTAATTGAGTTCCGAGAGCAGGAAGCTGACGGTTGCGGAGGGATAGAAATAGGAGTTCTTGTCTTCCGGCAGGGTTGAAGCCCAGTCGTTACGGCCGGTAAGGTCGAGGTAGAGGCGGTTATTGTATCCGAACGAAGCACTTCCCAGGATGCTGTTGATCCTTTTCTGGTTGCTGTAATCATCTACTGATGCAGGAACTGCGGAATTGGCAAGTGTGTAAAGCCCTGCAAGCACCAGTCCTCCCTGGGTAGCTCCGCCATTCCGGAAATACTTACGGGTCATTTGGTTGAGACCTGCAGTAGCATTGAGGGAGATCTTTTCAGAGAGGTTCCTGTTAAAGAAAGCCATCAACTCGGAATTGATTTCCGTATTTTCACGCAGGTATTCAGAATAGGAGGAAAGGAAGGCGGATCCTATGGCAATGCGCTCACGCACCCTGAAATTATAGTAGTCGGCATTCACTTTTCCCTGCAGTCTGATAGACGGGCAAATCTGGTAGGACAGGCCGACATTACCGAAGTAACGGTTCCTTTCATCATCCTGATAATCTTTGTACCTTGACCAGTAAGGGTTGTTGGAGTAAACCGGTGTGGGGTCGTCCCAGGCGGTTCTGTTCCAGGTACGCTGGCTGCCATCGGGATTCAGATAGGCTTTCATTTCTTCCATGTCGAGCTGGCGCTGGCCCCATTGGTTAAACCTGACCATGGGGTTATTGTCGCCATAACCGGTTTCGGGTCTTCCGACATACACGGTTTTCACATAGTTAAAAGTAGTGAATGCTTTTAACCTGTCGCTCAGGTCGGTTGATCCGTTGAAGGAGATGGTATTCTTGTTCTGTTTGCTGTTGGGCATATAGCCGTCGGCATCGAGGTTTGAATAGGAAAGGCGGAAATTTGAAACAGCGGTGGCACCCGTAAAGGATACGGTATTGTTAAATCCAACGCCGGTTTTGAAGAAGTCGATCACATCATTTTCCGGAGCCACCCAGGGTTTGGGTTTGAGGTAGTTTTCAGTATCCCATTCATCGAATGAGTTCCATGCCAGTACCATGATATTGGGGTCATATTTGGGGCCCCAGCTTTCATCGGTATAGAAATCAGGCACATACATCTGAACATCGTTTACCACGGGTCCGGGTGCAAAGCCGTCTTTGCCGTCCTCGCCGGTGTAAATGGTACCGCCGCCATATTTATTCTGGTATGTCGGGAGCATGGCCACGCGGTCGAAAGTAACACTGCTGTTCCATGTTACTCCGATACCACCGCCTTTGGCCTGTTTGCCTTTTTTGGTGGTGATGAGGATAACGCCGTTGGCGGCACGTGATCCGTAAAGGGCTGCGGCATTGGGGCCTTTCAGTACGGACACTGATTCGATATCATCGGCATTGACGTCCTGCGCCATGTTGCCATAGTCAAATCCACCACCGCCACGGGCTGTGTTGGTAGAGTTAAAGTCGCTGTTGTCGATGGGAATTCCGTCGATGACGAACAAAGGCTGGTTGTTCCCGCTGACGGAATTTACACCGCGGATCAGGATGCGGGAGGAACCGCCCATGGTTCCGCTTGCCCCGGTAACCTGCACCCCGGCGATACGACCGGAAAGGGTATTGATGAAGTTGGCTTCACCCCTGGTTTTAATCAGGTCCTCCCCTGAGACGTTTTGGACCGAATACCCGAGAGATTTCTTCTCACGGGAAATACCAAGGGCTGTGATCACCACCCCTTCCAGCGCCTGGGCCTCGGGGCTCAGTTCCACATTCACTACATTGGATTCACCCAGGGTGAGCTGAACGGTTTTCATCCCGACGAAGGAAATCAGCAGGATGTTTTTGTCTTTAGGTACCTGTAGCGTGAAATTACCATTGGCATCGCTGATCACCCCAACGGTCGTACCCTTTACCAGGACAGTGGCACCTGGTATTCCCAGCTTGTCTTCGGAGCTGGTGATCTTACCCGTGATGGTACGCTGGGCAAACGCAGCCTGCAAACCCAGCAAACACATCAGGGCCAGAAACAGTGTAAGTTTTCTCATAACATTGGATTTTGGTTAATGAATTGGGTTAATATTTGGTTAAACATAAGATAACAATTCACGAACACCAACATGGATACGATTGATAATAAACACATTATAACAAGCGCACCAGGTTGGAGTGAAGCAGCCCTTTTCAAGAGCCAATATAGGACAAATTGCGGTTATGCACAAAACTTTTAGAAAAAAAATGCACACCGCCGGCAGGAAAATGATTTTTTTGTTAAGAATCAAACACTTCCGAAAAGAAATGTTGAAGAAATCAGCTTACTCCAGGCTTCCCAGGCTTTCTTCCACTGCATGCAGGATCTCACATGACTTCACCAGGGCTTTCATTTTGTTGTGGTCATCGTAGAGCGGCCTGTCCACGTCAAGATAATCCACATGCTTTCTGATGACCCGGTGGGCGATCTGTGTCCCTTTTCCGAAAACATACTTCTGGGGATCGAATTTTTCTCTCAGGTCGAGTGCCTGGGCGGCTGCCATGAACTCAATCCCAAGAATACCGTATGCATTGTCGAGGATCATCCTGTTTTTCAGTGCTCCGTTCATCCCCATCGATACAAAATCCTCCTGGTCGGCGGCTGCCGGGATGCTTTGAATGCAGGAAGGTACGGAAAGGATGCGTTGCTCCACGATCTGCATATCGGCCGTGTACTGGCTGAGCATCAATCCGGAGAACATCCCTGCGCCCCTGGTAAGGAAAGGCGGCAAACCCACACTGAGGGCAGGATTGTTGAGGCGGTTCATACGTCTTTCCGACAGCACGCTTACCATAGTTACACAATAACCGACCATATCCATGGGAACGGCCACGGGTGAACCCTGGAAGTTGGCTCCCGATAACTGCAGGTTTTCCTCTGCGAAAAAGATGGGATTGTCTCCCACCCCGTTCAGCTCGATCTCCACCTGGCTTCTGGCCCAGGCCAGGGCATCATGGGCGGCTCCGATCACCTGGGGTGTGGACCGCATGGAGTAAGCATCCTGCACCTTCACTTTCATCCTTCCCTCTGCAAGATCGCCCCCGGCGGTTACCTTCCTGATCGCGGCGGCGCTCCGCACGCCGCCAGGGAAACCTCTCACTTCCAGTATCTTATGATTGTATGGTTTAAGGTTGGCCTTCAATGCTTCCAGCGACAAGGCACAGGCGATTTCTGCCTGTTTGAGCCAGTTATTGGTATCGTAAATCATCAGGGCGGCCATACCGGTAAGTACGTTGCTGCCATTGATGGTAGCCAGGCCATCCCTGGCTTCGAGGCCAGGAACCGGAATTCCAGCTTTTTCAAGTGCAAGCCGGCCTTCGAGCAATTCTCCCCGGAAATAGGCACGGCCTTCACCCATCATTAAAAGTGCAATTTGAGACATCGGACTGAGGTCGCCGCAGGCTCCGACCGATCCTTTTTCACAAACCCATGGTGTAACGCCTTCATTAAGCATAGCCACCAATGTCAGGGTGATTTCAGGCCGGCAACCGGAATTTCCGTGGGCATGGACATTGACCCTGCTGAGCATGGCTGCCCGAACGATTTCTTCCGGGAAAGGCTCCCCTATTCCTGCAGCATGATTGTAAATCAGGTACTTCTGAAAATCCTTCACCTGGTCATCGTTCAGGACAATCTCTGAAAACTCACCGATCCCGGTATTGATTCCGTACATGATCTCACCTGCAAGTATCTTCTTTTCAAGCATTTGCCGGCAGGCTTTGATCCTGTTCAAAGCATCCGGATGCAGTTCGACTTTTTCATGACCGCGTGCCACGCGGACGATATCTTCTATGGTCAGACCCGACCCTTTAATGATAATAGACATAATTGGTAAAATGAAATTGATTAATGCATGATATGTTAATGAAGACTCCGGAAGGCAGAAAGATGCCTATACCACAGCAGGACAAAGCCCGGCACGGTTAATCTGAATCTTAAAATGCAATAACCAGTCGAATAACATGAGAATCCTTTGCGTTTGCGAAAATAGGAACTTTCATTCTATTTTTTGCAGTATCGCAATCAAATCTTTGTTGTGCATATGGATTTGCTCCCCGCTTTTCATGTTTTTCAGGGTCAGGTGATCCCTGGAGATTTCATCAGGTCCGGCAATCAGCACGAGGGGGATCTTCCTGTGGTCGGCATAGGAGAATTGTTTCTTGAGGTTGCCGGCTTCGGGGTAGATCTCGGCTGCGATGCCCGCCTCCCTGATCCTGCTTACAGTCTTCAGTGCGAATGCTTCTTCCTGTTTTCCGAAATTCACCACGAGTACCCTGGCAGAAGTCTCGATGGCGGGAGGAAACAGTTTCATTTCGTTCAGCACATCATAGATTCTGTCTGCACCGAAGGAGATACCGGTCCCGGAAACACCCGGCATACCGAATACACCGGTCAGATCATCATAGCGTCCTCCGCCGCAGATACTCCCGATTCCCACGCCATTTGCCTTTACTTCAATGATGGTTCCCGTATAATAACTTAAGCCGCGGGCGAGGGCAGGGTCAAAGGCAAAGGTTTTAAGCGCGTCAGCAGGAAGCTGGCACTCAAGATATCCAAAAACAGTCTTCAATTCCTGCAATCCCGACAAACCGGTTTCAGAACCTGATAGCACCTCAGCCTCCAGCCAATGCATCATCTCCGTCGCATGTTCCGCATTTACATTCAAGACTGCCAGCAGCTTCTGGATTGCTTCATCACCAAAACCGGATTGCTTTAATTCCCGGTTAACTCCGTCGGCTCCGATCTTTTCGAATTTGTCGATGGCGGTGGTCATCTCCCTGAATTTTTCAGGACTGCCCAGATATTCGGCAATACCGGCCAGGATGCGGCGGTGGTTGACCCTGATGGTGACCGGGATACTCAGTTTACTGAACACTTCAGAAGCGATCTGTAACAATTCGGCATCATACAGGAGCGAATTGCTGCCGATCACATCCACATCGCACTGATAAAACTCCCGGTATCTTCCTTTCTGAGGCCTGTCGGCCCTCCAAACCGGTTGGATCTGGTAGCGTTTGAAGGGGAAAACAATGTCGCCCCTGTGCTGGACAACATAACGGGCAAAAGGAACCGTAAGGTCATAACGCAGTCCTTTGTCGCAGATCAGGTTTGTAAAGCCGGCCGTGTTCAGGGGCCCAAGGCTGTTTCCCTGCTCGTCGAATTTTCCGCTGGCTGCCAGGTAATCTCCTGAATTCAGTATTCTGAACAGCAGTTTATCTCCCTCCTCGCCGTATTTTCCGGTCAGGGTGGTAAGGTTTTCCATGGCGGGAGTCTCGATGGGCAGATACGCATAACGGGCAAACACATCGCGGATGGTTTCAAAAATATAATTTCTCCCGGCCATTTCGGAGGGGGAAAAATCCCTGGTCCCTTTCGGGGTCGATGCTTTCTGGCTCACGTTGTAAGGATTAGTGTTATCATACTGTCAAGTACCTGGCATAAACCTGATCACCCTGAAACTATCCCAGCTTTTTATAACGGATCCTGGCCGGGCCGGTATCTCCGAGTCTTTTCTTACGGCTTTCCTCATAATCAGAGTAACCTCCTTCGAAAAAGCATACCTGGGAGTTCCCCTCGAAAGCGAGGATATGGGTAGCGATCCTGTCGAGGAACCAACGGTCGTGAGAGATTACGACGGCGCAACCGGCGAAGTTCTCCAGTCCTTCCTCAAGGGCGCGCAGGGTATTCACATCGATGTCGTTGGTAGGTTCATCCAGCAGCAGCACATTGGCTTCTTCTTTCAGGGTAAGCGCCAGGTGCAGCCTGTTTCTTTCCCCGCCTGAAAGGACGCCGCATTTTTTTTCCTGATCGGCGCCCGAGAAATTGAACCTGGCCACATAAGCCCTGGCATTGATGGCTCTTCCTCCGACCATGATCGTATCCTGCCCGCCAGAGATGACCTGGTAGACCGTTTTTTCCGGATCAATGGCAGTATGCGACTGATCGACATAACCGATCTTAACCGTATCGCCCGTTTGAAAAGAACCACTGCCGGCCGTTTCCGATCCGATGATCATCCTGAACAGGGTAGTTTTACCTGCTCCGTTCGGACCGATAACTCCGACTATCCCGGCCGGCGGCAGGGAGAATTCAAGGTTTTCAAACAAGAGGCGGTCGCCGAAAGCCTTGCTTACGGCCTGGGCTTCGATCACCACATTCCCAAGCCTTGGACCGTTCGGGATAAAGATCTCGAGTCGTTCTTCCTTTTCCCTGCTGTCTTCATTCATCATTTTTTCGTAGGCGTTCAGCCTTGCCTTACCCTTGGCCTGCCTGGCCCTTGGGCTCATCCTGACCCATTCGAGTTCACGCTCAAGGGTTTTCCTGCGCCGGGATTCTGTCTTTTCCTCCATGGCCATCCGTTTGGTTTTCTGGTCGAGCCAGGAAGAATAATTTCCCTGCCAGGGGATGCCTTCTCCACGGTCCAGTTCCAGGATCCAGCCTGCCACATTGTCGAGAAAATAGCGGTCGTGGGTAACGGCGATGACGGTACCCTTGTATTGCTGCAAATGTTGTTCAAGCCATTGTACAGATTCGGCATCCAGATGATTGGTTGGCTCATCCAGCAGAAGGATGTCCGGTTCCTGCAGCAGCAGACGGCATAATGCCACCCTTCTCTTCTCGCCACCGCTCAGGGTTCCGATGATGCTGTCTTCATCAGGACAGCGCAGGGCGTCCATGGCACGGGCAAGCCGGCTGTCGAGTTCCCAGGCATTGTGATGTTCGAGCAACTCGGTAAGCTCGCCCTGCCGCTGTATCAGCTTATCCATCTCATCATCGGTCAGTGGCTCCGAAAAGCGGTTGTTCACGCGTTCGTATTCACCCAGCAATTCAACCACCTCTCTCACGCCTTCCTCCACAATCTCCCTTACTGTCCGGGATTCATCCATCTTTGGTTCCTGCTCCAGAAATCCGACGGAATAGCCGGGAGAAAAAACCACCTGGCCCTGGTATGACTTTTCAACACCTGCGATAATCTTCAGCAGGGTTGACTTTCCGCTTCCGTTCAATCCGATGATCCCGATCTTGGCACCGTAATAAAACGAAAGGTATATATCCTTCAACACCTGTTTATGGGGAGGAAAGGTCTTATTGACCCCTATCATCGAGAAGATGATCTTTTTGTCGTCTGCCATGCTTATTGATCTGATGTAATTAAGTTCTCAAGTTTACGGGTACACACTTCCCAGTCGAAGTGATCCCTGACGTAACGACTGCCCGAACGTCCGGTTTTCATTGCAAAATCATGATCCCTGAGGAGTTGCATTGTCAAAGCGGCATAGGAGGCAGTATCCGTTCCTACGAGGATCTCTTCACCAGGCGCGGCCATCAGCGCAGCATTGGCAAGTTCGCTCGTAATGCAGGGTAATTCCATGGCCATGGCTTCAAGCAATTTATTCTGAAGCCCTGTTCCTATCCGCATCGGAGCAATAAACACCCTGGACTGGGCATAGCAATCCCTCATATCGGGCACCCAACCGGCTATAGTGACCATTTCCCCTGCCAGTGCCTTCACGCGTTTGTGCGGATTGGCCCCGGCAATCAGCAAGGTGACAGCGGGATCGATTCTATGAATGAGAGGTAATATCTCTTTCACCAGATATTCAGCACTGTCAATGTTGGGCGGATACCCCATATTGCCTGTGAACAGCAGGTCGTACACCGGAGCACGGGTCTGGGGTGAGAAGTACTCAAAATTCACCCCATTGGGAACAATAACCATCCGGGCCCTGTCAGGATGAGGGATCAGATCCCTGTCCGGTTCTGAAATGATTGTACAGTGGTCGAAACGGTCGAACATGGCCCGCTCATACCGGAGCATTCTTTTGTACTCCATTCTGAACACCCAGCGGATCAAGGGGGAAACCCGCTTCATCCTCCGGGCGAGCCCAATGCTGAAGACATCCTGATAATCAATTGTTTTTTTGATATTTACATCAACGAGATAGGCGGCAGAACGTAACAGTTGGCAATAAAGATGATCCGGCCGGAAGCGTGAGATCAGCTCCAGCAGTTGCCTGTGAGCGCTTGCCGAGTAGAAATACCCTGCCTGCAAGGGTTTCCCCGAAATACAGGCTTTCAGCATATTGAACACTTTTCCGGCAGCAGTCAGCTGATGGATGTGAATTTCAGTACAGTATGCCTTCAGATGCTCAAGGGCATCCGGATGTAACCGGCTGTCGCTAAGACAGAAAAGTGCAATCTGATGTCGTTTCGACAAGATACGCAACTGGTGATAGGCGCGCAACTTATCGCCTTTTTCCAGTGGATAGGGTACCCGGGGAAGAACAATCAGAATTTTCACGGCCCTAAATTAATCAGCTTCCGCTTCACTAAGCAACAGTCGGTAAAAATTGCCCATGCGGGCACTCACCACATCGAGGCGGTATTCCTTTTCGATCAGCGCTTTGGCTGCCTGACCCACCCGTTTTCTTTCCAGGGGATGATCCAGACAATATAATATGGTATCAGCAAAACCTTCTACAGTATCGGCGATGAAAAGATGCGCTCCGCTGGTGCAGGCGATCCCTTCAGCACCGACGGAAGTCGAAATGACAGTCCGGCCTGCATACATGGCTTCGATGATTTTGATGCGGACCCCGCTGCCGGAAAACAGGGGTACCAGCATTACCGCATGCCTGTTCATGAAATTCCAGGCCTGATCCACCTCTCCCTCGATGATAACACCTTGTTGCTTTCGCAACTGCAACCATTCAGGCATGTTTTTCCCGGCAAGGTGCAGCTTTGCATCAGGCTGTTTTTCAATAACCAACGGCCAAACCTTATCCAGCAGCCACCGCACTCCTTCCTGGTTCGGAAGCCAGTCCATCGATCCGATATGAAACAGGCTGTTGCTTGTTTCGTATTGATTATCTGTATTATATAGGTCAGGTTTGATCCCGAACGGGATTGTTTCTATCCTGGGCCGGCAGGCTGTCAGGCTGATCATTGCTGCATCCTGCGGTGTGATGGCGGCGATTCCGTCCACTTTCCCGAACAAATCGAGTTCGAATGCTTTCAGGCTTTTCGTCATCCGCAACAATACTTTTCTGATGAGGGGATTTCTTTTCCCGGCTGCAAGACGCTGCCAGATCAGATGTTCCAGGTTATGAGCCCTTAGGACTACCACGGCAGAGGTACATTCCCGGATCAGAGGCAGATAAACTCCCGGGTAAGCCGTTTCGAACTGAACAATGTCGAAAGGTTCTTTCAACAGTTCCCGCAGGCGTGACGACATGCTTGCCGAGAGAAACCTGCTGACATGGTATGATTTTCCGGTCAGCAGGTGAGAAAGGGCTTGGAGGTAATTGATACGCAGATCCACTGCTATCAGTTCCAGTCCTGTTTTCCGCCTGAAATCCTCAGGAAGCCCGGCGAGATTCGCATGATATTTAGTATCATTGACTGCCAGTACTTTTAGTTGATGGCCCTGGATTAACAATCCTTCTATCATGCTCAGGATGGCAAGGGCACCGCCGTCTTTCGGAGGGTAAGGAGGCTTATTGCAGATCATCAGGATGTTCATGACTTCCTTTTAACGTAGCCAATAAAGCCTAATATCCTGTTTATCAGTTTTTTCCAATTATCACGATCGAGAAGTGGCGAGTCTGTTGTTGCTTTCAGCGTGAGGAAAATACCGACGGGCAGGAAAATAGCAGAAGCGATCCACATTCCCTTATAAGCGGGGAGTACGCCTTCCCTGCAAAATTTCTCCCCGGTCATGGAAATCACGTGGTAGATGATAAAAAAGACCACAGAGAAGACCACAGGAAGTCCGAAGCCGCCCTTTCGCACGATGGCGCCGAGGGGAGCCCCGATAAAAAACAGGATAAAGCAGGCAAGGGAGAGGGTGAACTTTCGTTGTATCTCAATTTCGTAGCGGTGAAGGATTTTTTTCCTGGCGTCGAGGTCGTTGATATGGACCCTGAGGTTTTCGCGGATGGAGGAGGCAGACTGAATGGCCGCATCGAGGATTTCGCGCTGGCGATGCACCGGGAAATTGGAAAGAAACTCCGTTTTGAGGGTGGCGGCAGTATCTGCATGACTTTTCACAAGGCTGTCCATCATATTAAACTGGTAAAAGGAACCGTACACTGTTTTCACAAACTCCGTCTTTCTCAGATTGATCCTGCCGTTGATGGAATCTTCAAAATGCCTGAGCTGCTTCAGGTTCAGCATCTGGTAGTGTTTCTTGAAGAAATCTTCGTTGGTACGGTTCATGGCAAAAGCGGAGAGGTCGAAACGGCGCACGTTCTCCGCAAAGCGGGTTCTCTGGAACTGCCTCTGCCGGTGATAATTTCGCTGATCAACCCTTTCCTGGTAGTTTGTCCCGTTGTAAAGTTTGAAGATCAGTACCTTTTTATCGGGGGTCAGCTCCATGGTGCCCCACTCGGCCAGGGTAAGGTTTGCATTCCCCTGGCGTTGGGAATGGTCATATATCTTGATATTCCTGATGGTTTTCCCGTCTCTTTCCTTTTTCCCGACACGGATCACATACCCATCGATGCCATCGTAAAAGATGCCTTCCTTGATATTGAGGGCCAGTTTTTGTTCCCTGACATCGTAAAGTATGGCATGAAACTTCAGGTTAGCGATAGGAAGAATGTTGTTGGAGAAATAGAACGCAACGAAGGCGATCATGACAGACAGCAGTACGAGTGGTTTCATCACCTTCCGAAGGGATATCCCGGCTGCTTTCATGGCCACCAGTTCATAATGTTCCCCGAGGTTTCCGAAGGTCATCAGGGAAGAGAGCAGGATGGCAAGGGGAAGGGCAAGGGGGACGAAGGTTGAGGAAGCGTAAAAGAGCAATTCAGCTATGATGTACCATTCGAGTCCTTTACCCACAAGGTCGTCCACATACTTCCACAGGAACTGCATGAGCAGGATAAAGAGGGCTATGAAGAAAGTCATAACCAACGGCCCGAGATAGGCCTTCAGTACAAGAAGATAGATCCTTTTCACGCCGGGTTCAGTACTTGGAAGGACAAAGATAGGGCATTCCTGAATAAGCTTCCGGCAATCTGCTTGGTACAATGGAGAAAAAGCCATAGCTTTGACGGGAAATAATGGCTTTATGCGTTTAATTGAAGTCAATGACCGGCAATTGGCAAGGGATTTTCTGGAAGTGCCCCGGATCCTTTACCGGGATGATCCTTACTGGGTTTGTATCCCTGATCCTGAAATAAATGCAATTTTCGATGCAGGAACCAACCCGTTTTTCGGGCATGGTGAAGCCGTGCGCTGGGTATTGCAGGATGATCATGGCAGGCTTTGCGGCAGGGTCGCTGCCTTTGTCAACCGTAACAAGGCGTTTACTTTTCAGCAACCGACAGGAGGAATGGGCTTTTTCGAGTGTATTGACAATCGTGAAGCTGCATTTGCCCTGTTTGATGCCTGTAAGGAATGGCTGGAACAGCGGAAGATTGAAGCCATGGACGGCCCCGTGAACTTCGGGGAAAACGACAATTACTGGGGTCTGCTGGTGGAAGGTTTTATGCATCCGGGAATCGGGATGAACTATCATTTCCCTTATTACAAACAACTCTTTGAAGAATACGGCTTTCAGCCTTATTATGAACAAATTACCAATCACCTGGACATGACCAAACCCTTTCCTGATCGTTTCTGGAAGATTGCAGAATGGGTGATGAGGAAGCCCGGACTGAGGTTTGAACATTTCAGGCTGAAAGAGGCAGACAGGTATATCAGGGATTTGAAAACCGTGTATGACCAGGCCTGGGTTTTCCATGAGAATTTCACCCCCATTGAGCCGGAGTTTCTCAAGCAAAGTCTGAAAAAGGCGAAAGTGTTTCTTGAGGAGAAATTCATATGGTTTGTATATGTCAATGATGAGCCCGCAGCCTTTTTTATCATGCTTCCCGACATTAACCAGATTTTCAGGAAATTGCATGGCAGACTCGATGCCTGGGGTAAATTGAAGTTTTTCTATTATTTTAAAACCAGAACCATTACCCGGGCAAGGATCACCATCATGGGGGTTGCACCTCAGTTTCAGCGCATGGGACTGGAGTCGGGTATATTCTGGCATCTCGATAAGATCATGAAGCAAAGGCCATGGTATACGGAGCTGGAATTGTCGTGGGTCGGGGATTTCAATCTGAAAATGAGGAGCCTGCACGAAAGCGTGGGCGGAGTGTTTGCAAAGAAACATATTACTTACCGCAAACTTTTCAGGCAAGGGGATGGTAGCCAGCGGTCATCCTTTATCCCGCTTGACACCAAGGAAAAAATTACCGGAAACAGAAGTGAGTAGCAGGTATTAATAGCATTGAATCACCTTAATTTTGTATTAACCAATAAAACCAACCATGAAAAAATCATTACTCTTCCTGATGCTGGCGTTATGGACACTTGTTTCATTCAGCCAGGCAGTCAGGGTAAAGGAAAAGTACCAGAAACAGCTGGTCCGGCATGCTTTCAGCCAGGTTCAGCATGAACCTGTGGGTCTGAAAGAGAACCTCTTTCCCCTCACGAAACACAGCAAGGTGGCCGGCGGGGGGCCTAATGCGGTTACCATCATAGACCTGGGCCAGGCAGGCAATGCCTATGGTGCGATCGGAGGTGCCAGAACCTTTCTCTGGGCAGAACCGGACATCAGTTCCGTTTCACTGGTGCACCGGATGGCTGTTGATCCGGTGTACGGCAATTCAAGGATCGCCTTCGACGTATCCACCGACCGCGGAGCCACCTGGTACACCAACGTACAGTGTTACGAGCCCCTCGGACCCGGATCTCCCTATCCGCAGGCTGCAGGCCGCTACCCTCAGGGAGGAATTTTCAACCCGCAGGGAAATACCACACCCGGCAATGCGGTTTTTCATTACTTCATTCCGACCCTTGACCAGTCAAATGGTGATTCCTGGGGCGGATACGCCCATGGTGTCAGAAAGCTTGATACCCTTACCCCATATACCCAGCACAATCTGACTTCGCACGGCGGATTCAGGCAGAATGTCCCGGATGCCATGACCATCACCAGAGGCGGCAAGTCATGGATAGCCGATCCCGTTGTGATCGGAGGTATCCCGATTAATTATGTGGATACCATGCTGCTCTCCAAGGGAGTATTTAATCCCGCTACCCAGGATTTTGATTACACACAGGAGTTAATGTACCTTCCGAGCGATAAATATATCTCCGACACCAAAATCGCCTTTGGTCCAGATGGATTGACAGGCTTTATCAGCGTGATCAGCCACCACGATTTCAACTTCGAACCCGACAGTGCGTTTTATCCCATTCTTTATAAGACAACTGACGGGGGAAGTACCTGGAACGGACCTATCCCTGTAAAAGTTTGGGGACCGGATGGTTTGCCCGGAGTCAAGAATTACCTGACCGATTCCATGATCAATGCCTTCTTTCTGCCACCCATTCCTCCGCGTGACTCCATTATCTATACGACTGCCTGGGAGCATGATATCGTAGTGGATATGGACGGGAACCCGCATATCGCTGTTGCCGTGGGGATTAGCGGAAGCGAATGGAATATTTACACCACCAGGAATTACATCGGCATGTTCGACATCTATTCCGATAACGGCGGTATCGATTGGGATGCACGCTGGCAGGACTCGCTGAGGACATTCAGTGTGGAGTATCCGGGCAGTACACCTCCCTCCACGGAGTACAACAGACCACAGGCAGCCACGAGTGCCGACGGGAAGATCGTCTTCATCTCCTGGACAGATACGGAAGATCCGGGTGTTACCAATAACATTTCACCAAATATATATTGTAAAGCATATAATACTTCCAACGGCGTGCAAACTGCCACCAGGAATGTCACCAAGTTCACCCTTGCATACTCCCAGGCTTACCTGGCAGCCATGTCAAATTATGTCCTCGAGGATGGCACAGACTATTCTATACCCTTCGTCTACCAGGACATGAATGTGCTTAACACCGGTGACCCCGTCCAGTTTAAGTATATACACGGCTTTAAGATATCGAAGACCGACCTGATGGGGATAGCTGAAAGCCAGGCTTCCCGTCATCGTGTCAGCAGCAGTTTCCCGAATCCTTTCAGCGGAATGACACAAATTGAGATAAACCTTGAAAACAGCGAACAAGTCGGACTTGTAGTGTATGATCTGACCGGCAGACCGGTATATGAGCAGGGCAGCAGAATCTATGGCCCGGGAAGCAGCCTGTTATCGATTGACATGACTTCCTACCCTGCAGGTATCTACCTGGCAAACGTATTGATTTCTAATAACTTATACCCAGTAAAATTGGTCGTGCAATAAAAGGGATGTCATCCTGGCGTTGATTTAAATCAACGCCAGGATGACATCCCAAATCCGGTACCTATGCTTCAACCCGGCGACAGAGTAAAGTTCCTGAACGAAAAAGGCGGCGGAATCGTGACAAAAGTCATCAGCCCCAGCCTGGTCAGTGTGATGGTGGAGGAAGGATTTGAAATCCCCACTGCCACCGGTGATCTGATAAAGATTGACAATCTGGATGCTGCCGGCAGACTTTTCCAGGATAAACTGAGCGTTCCCATGCCGTCTGAAGGCGGAGGTGAAAATATACCCATCGCCGAAACACTGATACCACTGCAACGAATCAGCAACCGCAAGGATTTACCGGCAGGGGTGTATCTTTCCTTTATCCCGCATGATCAGAAGTGGCTAATCACAGGTTCCCTGGATATTTTCATCATTAACCACACTCCCTTTGAAGTACTTTACACTTACTTCCTTTACGAGACCGATGGAACATACACCCTGATGGACAGTGACAGTATCCCTGCCCTGACCAGGCTGTATCTGCAAACTGTTGATCGTGAGGAAATTCCTGACTGGAACAGAGGAGTCGCGCAAATGCTTTTCAGCAAAGAGAGCATGAATCAGATGCTGCCTCCCGCGAGTTGCCAGTTTCATATCAAGGAAAAGCGCTTTCTTGACAAAGCCCATTACGTGGAAACACCTTTTGCAGGCCCCAGGATGCTCATCAGTCCGCTTGTCGAACTGTCGCGTCTGAAAGCAACCCTCAGCAAAGACAAGGACAGCGGAGGTGACAGGCTCGGGAAACACATTGAAAGCAACGACATTTACCGGGAAAGCCCCCTGATTGAAAAGTACCGGACCGGTGACAAGGAAGCCGAAGTGGACCTTCATATCGAGGAACTTGTAGAAGACGAATCAGTCCTGGATGCCGGACAGACGCTCGGGATACAGCTTGATTTTTTCAAACGCTGTCTGGAAAGCGCCATTGAAAATGCTTACCGGAAAGTCATTTTTATTCATGGTGTGGGCAATGGCACCCTGAAATCCGAAATCAGGCAACTGTTGGATGGAAGAGAGGGTCTGCACCATCAGATAGCTCCGATGGCCAGGTTTGGTGTGGGAGCCATTGAAGTTACAATACGTTCTTAATCAATGATATGCGGTCTGTTCTGTCGCTGTCTGCCCAGGCAGGCAGAGGAAAGTCCGGGCAACACAGAGCACCATACTTCCTAACGGGAAGGTACGTTTGATGAAAGCGTAACAGAGAGTACCACAGAAAATTACCGTCCCGGAGGTTCGCTTCCGGGATAAGGGTGAAAACGTGAGGTAAGAGCTCACGCTGCCGGGTGGTGACACCGGGCAGGGGTAAACCTTATGGGTTGAAAGGCCAAATATACCGGGGCATGTAGGGTTGCTCGCCCGATCCCGGGGGGTAGGCCGTACGAACGGCAGGGTGACCTTCCGTCCAGATAAATGACAGAATCACCCGTGAAAACGGGCCAGACAGAACCCGGCTTACAGGATCGCATTTCATCTCCCCTGGCCTCCCCCTCGCGGGGAGACAGGCCGGGGGATATACTAATACGGACTTCCGGACGTTTTCCAGTCACATTAGACTACTAACTTATGCCTGCCTCAGATTTCGTATCGGGTAATGAGAAGCGGATTGGCCTCAGCAGTTTCGCGAAGCAAGGGAGCATACGCCACGGGTCCAGGCAGGTTCCAGACCAGGGCAGAAGACACCCGGCTGTATCAGAAATGTGGCAAGACTTTCAAACATCTTCCTGTTGATAAAAAAGACCCTTACTGACAGACAAGCGGCACCATAATCTGTACTTTTGACGTAATTTCATCATTTTCAATATGCAACGCCATTTGAAACGCCTGCTTCCGGTATGGTTCATGTGGGTATTCGCTTTCAATGCCTGGTCACAGCTCAGCATGGTGTACCAGGATCCCGAAGCAAGCCTCAGGACAGCTTTGGAGCTTTTCAACAAAGAGAAATACGCCATGGCCAGGGAAATATTTCTGGAAGTGGCAGATCAGTACCCCGAAGCATCCTCCCCGATAAGGGCCAGAGCCGAATACCTGGCAGCAGTTTGCGGATTCGAGCTCTTTAACAACAATGCAGACCAGGTTCTGGAATCCTTTCTTGCCAAACAGGATGCTTCCACCTTGACACCCTATGCCTGTTTGCAGCTTGGCATGATGGAATACCGGAAAGGCAGCTTTCACAAGGCCGTGAGGTATCTTACCCGCGTAGACAAGGCGGAGATCAGTGAACATTACCGCGACGAATACCTGTTTAAACTGGGATACAGCTATCTGCGCACCAATGATCTTACATCAGCCGATAAAAGCCTCGCCCTGATCAGGGACAGCAATTCGCTTTACCATCCTCCCGCCACCTATTTCCGTTCGCATATCGCTTACACCAGAGGCGATTACCAGAAAGCACTCAAAGGGTTCAAAATACTGCGCGACGATCCGACTTTTAAAAGCATCGTCCCTTTTTATATGGCACAGATTTATTACCTGGAGGGAGAAGATGACAAGCTCATGGAGATGGCACCCGGTCTTCTCGGTACGGCAAATGTTAAACGAGGTCCTGAGATTGCCCGTATGATAGGCGAAACATACTTTAAATCAAAGCAATACAAGGATGCCGTTTCCTACCTGCAGCATTATGTTGATAAAACCAAAACAAGTGTAAGCCGCCATGACTACTACCAGCTTGCCTATGCGAGTTACAAAACAAATGACTACAGCACCGCCATCGACTATTTCAACCGTTGCATAGGCCCGTCAGATACCCTGTCGCAAAACGCTTTTTATCATCTGGGCGACTGTTATATCCAGACCGGTCAGAAGAAATTCGCCCTGAACGCCTTTCATTCGGCTTACAAGGAAGGATACGACTTTCCAATGAAAGAGGACGCGCTTTTCAATTACGCCAAATTATCCTATGAGTTGTCCTATAATCCTTACAATGAAGCCGTAAGGGCATTGAAACAGTACATTGCGGAATATCCGTCGTCGAACAGGCTCGACGAGGCGAACACCTACCTTGTCAACCTCTACATGTCGACGAAAAACTACAAAGAAGCGCTGAACTCCCTGGCAACCATCAGGAACAAAGATCCCCGGCTGTTGCCTTACGCACAGCGGCTGAATTTCTACCGTGGCATAGAGGAATTCAATGACGGACAGTACCAGGATGCCGCACCCTATTTCTCCAGGGCGGCACAGGACAATTTTGACAAAAGCATTCAGGCTTCGGCAGTTTTCTGGGAAGGAGAATGTGCATACCGAAGCGGAAAATATGAAAAGGCGATAGAACTGCTCAAACAATTCCAGCTGACTCCCGGATCCTTTGGTTTGGATTTTTACCCGCAGGCCGATTACGTGATCGCTTACAGTTACTTCAAACTGAAAGATTATGAGAAAGCCATCGTATCATTCCGGAAGCTTTTCACCAACCGGGACAGGACAGACGAGAAAACCCTCAACGATGCCTACCTGCGGACCGGTGACTGTTATTATGTTTCCAGGAATTATAGCGAGGCCGTGGACTATTACGGCAGGGCCGCACGGCTGAACCGGTCCGACCGTGACTACGCCCTTTACCAGACGGCTCTGGCATACGGAGCTTCAGGCAAATTGCGTGAAAAGGCGAACGCACTGGAATCACTGATTTCGGATCATCCTGCCTCTGCCATGCAGCCACAGGCACGCTATGAACTCGGACTGACCTGGCTGGCCCTCAGAAATGACGCACAGGCCATTAAAAGCTTCGGGGATCTGATTGAAAAATACCCTTCCAGCAGATATGTAAAAGACGCCCTGCTTCGAAGCGGTCTGATTCACTATAATCAGGACCAGAACGATCTGGCACTTGCCACTTTTCAGAAAGTCGTCAGCGATTATCCCGGCACTCCGGAATCAAAAGAAGCCCTGATGAGTATCCGGAATATCTATGTGGATATGAACAAAGTGGACGATTTCTTCGTGTATGCCAAGAACCTTCCATTTGCCAATGTGACGGATGCCGCGCAGGATTCGATCACTTACCTTGCCGCCGAAAACCAGTACATGGCCAGGGACTGCCAGTCGGCAAGCCGCGGCTTTAAAAACTACCTGGAGAAGTTTAAAACGGGAATCTTCAGACTCAATGCCCATTTTTACCTTGCAGAATGCCTTTATAAAGGAAACCAGGCAGATGAAGCCCTTGAATCCTACCTCTATGTAATTCAACAACCAAAATCAGGTTTCAGCGAATCAGCCCTGCTGAACATTTCCGCCATTTACTTCAGCAGGCAGGATTACGGCAATGCCCTGAACCATTATACCACATTGAAGCAGGTAGCCGAAGTACCTTCCAACCTGTTGATTGCCCAAACCGGTATCATGCGGTGCACTTTTCTCACCAAAAACTATCCGGATTGCCTGAAGGCTTGTGAGGCCGTGATCATGAACGAGAAAACCTCACCTGAACTGATGGCGGAGGCCTGGTTGACAAAGGCAAAAGCTGCCCTGAATACGGGAGATACCGCCCTGGCCATCCATTCGTTTGAACAAACCTACAAACTGGCTAAAAATGTGATGGGAGCCGAAGCCAGTTACCATCTTGCCGAAATAAAACACCTGGAAGGCAGTGATAAAGAAGCAGAAAAGATGATCTTCGATTTCATCAATGAATTTCCTTCTTATGATTACTGGCTGGCCAGAAGTTTTATCCTGCTGGCAGATGTTTATGTAAAACTTGAAAACCGGCTTCAGGCAAAGCAAACGCTTCAAAGCATCATCGACAATTATGAAGGGCCCGACCTGGTTGCCCTGGCAAAGGAGAAGCTGAACCAGATCGAAGCTGCCGAATTACAGGAAGCGAAGCAAAAAGCCCTTGAAAACCAGAAAGCCCTGGAGAAAGAAGGAGAACAGAATACGATAAAGATTGAGCAGGAAGGCCTCATTGAACAAAAATAACAGTCAATGAAAGTTCATAAAAAAATTAAGCTGATTTACACCTTAATCCTCCCCGCCTGGCTGATCCCTGCCGTGTGCCCTGCCCAGCAGCAGCCGTACTCAGAGGAAGTCACCGTTATCGCAGCCTTTAAACCCGTGATACCGGATGCGAACAAAATCAGTTTCAACCCCCGGATCGAAGACACCATCCTGCCTAAACCACAGTTCAGGTATACCATTGCCTCCACACCCTATCCAACCACTTACAAACCGGAACCTATCGAGGCTGCAAAAATGGCAGGAGAACCCATCAGGAAGCTTCATGAAAACCTGCTGAAACTTGGCTTCGGCACCTATATGACCCCTTACGCAGATTACTTTTTCAACAGCACACGCTCCCGAAGCCTGGCATACGGAGTGAATGCGAAACATCTTTCAAGCAGCGGAAAAATCAGCGGATACGGCTTTCCGGGGTACAGCGAAAACAAACTCAGTTTTTTTGCAAAAAAGTTCAGCGAGAAAAAACACAATCTTTTCGCCGACGGAGGCTTAGCGCGTAAGGTAGTGCACTATTACGGATACCATCCGGAAGACTACAACCCGGCGCCGGACAAGGATGACATCAGGCAGCGCTTTATACTTGCAAACCTGAACACAGGCATCAGCTCCGCCAGTCCGGATTCCTCCAGGCTGGCTTATTCGGCCAGGCTGAACACTGCTTTGTTAACCGACAAATACAAAAGCAGGGAGACCCATGTGGCCCTGAACGGTGGTATCGAACGCAGCGATCAACTGCTTAAATTCTCCAAAACACAAAGGTGGGGAATTCAAACTGCCATCGATTATTTTAACGACAAGGCTGAAAACCGCCACGCATCCGGCCGGGCCGTCATCGCCATCAAACCCTTCCTTTCCGCAAAACGAAATGCACTGCAACTCAGGGCCGGATTCAATACTTCCATCGAGGCAGATTCGACGGCTCACCTTCATTTGTACCCGGATATCGAAGCCAGGGCAAATCTTCTGCCGGAAAGGCTGACATTGTATTTCGGCCTGAACGGAAAGTTGGAAAGGAACAGTTACCGGATGTTCACCGAAGAAAACCCCTTTGTCGACCCGGGCATACCCCTGAGTTTTAAAAACACAAGGATCAATGTATACGGAGGATTCAACGCAAACCTCTTCGACCTGTTTGACCTGTTCTTTGAATTATCCCGCTCACAGGTCGAGAACCAGTACTTCTATGTCAATGACTTCTCAGACTCCCTGAATAATAAATTCACGCTGCTTTACGACGACAATTGTGATGTTTTCAAACTGACATCAGAGCTGGCCTGGCATTACAGCGATCGCTTCCGTATGGCCTACCGCATTCACATGCACCAGTATTTCACCTCGGATGTGCTGCCCTGGCATATCTCAGACTACAACATGAGCCTTACCCTGGCATACAATATCAGGGACAAACTGCTGTTCGATGCAGCCCTGCTATATTATGACCGCATGTACGCCATACAATACGGGCCGGGCGGAGCCATTGAATCAAAATATCTCCGCGACCGCCTTGACCTGAACCTGGGAATTGAATACCGTTACTCAGAACTGATCGGTGCATTCATCCGGCTCAATAACCTGGCCAATATCCAGTACTATTACTGGAATGAGTATCCCGCCCAGAAAATGAACGCGATGGCAGGATTGAGCTTTTCGTTTTAAGGCACTGATATCCATACGTTTAATAAAGTTGCAACAGGCTGATACGCATTGTTGAAAAAATGCGTTATTTTCTGCCTGCCGCACGTAATCCGAATGAAAAAAAACCTTACTTTTGTATAGGAAATGATAATATGTAAATGATTGATTATGAGTGAATTAACGAATGGGTTACATGGCAATGGAAACGGGAACGGAAATGGAAACGGGAACGGCAATTACACGGCCGAGAACATCCAGGTGCTGGAAGGGCTTGAAGCTGTCAGGAAGAGGCCTGCCATGTATATTGGAGATATCAGTGAGAGAGGATTACACCACCTTGTATATGAAGTAATTGACAACTCAATTGATGAGGCCCTTGCAGGGTATTGCAGTGAAATAGAAGTACGGATACACCCGGATAATTCCATCACGGTTGTGGATAACGGCAGGGGGATTCCCACAGATTTTCATGAAAAGGAACAAAAATCAGCCCTTGAGGTGGTGATGACCGTGCTTCATGCCGGCGGAAAATTTGATAAAGGTTCCTACAAAGTGTCGGGTGGTTTGCACGGTGTGGGGGTTTCCTGTGTCAACGCACTTTCTTCCTACCTGAAAGCCGAAGTATACCGCGACGGAAAAGTCTTTATGCAGGAGTATGCCTTTGGAAAACCAAAGGCAGACGTACTGGAAATCGGGACTACTCAGTCTACCGGAACCAAAATCCACTTTATTCCGGACAACAGCATTTTCACCGTAACGCATTTCAGTATTGATATCCTGAGTTCCCGCCTGCGTGAGCTCGCTTACCTGAACAAAGGCATCCGCCTTACGATTTTTGACGAGAGAGAGACCGATGAGCAGGGACATTCCGTGAATGAGACATTTTTCTCTGAGAACGGGCTGAAGGATTTTATCAATTACCTGGACGCCAACCGCGAAAAGCTGATTCCCGACCCCATTTACATGGAAGGAGAGAAGAACAACATTCCGGTGGAAATCTCCATGCAATACAACACTTCCTTTTCCGAGAACATCCATTCCTACGTCAACAATATCAACACTCACGAGGGGGGAACCCACCTGGCCGGGTTCAGGCGTGGTCTGACCAGGACACTGAAGAGTTATGCTGAGAAGTCGGGCATGTTGGCCAAACTCAAATTCGAGATCAACGGCGATGATTTCCGTGAAGGACTGACTGCCATTATTTCGGTAAAAGTGCAGGAGCCCCAGTTTGAAGGACAGACCAAAACCAAGCTTGGGAATTCGGAGGTAATGGGTGCCGTTGACCAGCAGGTGAGCGAGATGTTGTTTAATTATCTCGAAGAAAATCCCAGGGAAGCCAGGACGATCGTGAACAAGGTTATTTTGGCCGCCACCGCCCGGCATGCCGCGCGCAAAGCCAGGGAACTGGTCCAAAGGAAAGGAGCCCTCAACGGCTCAGGGCTTCCGGGCAAACTGGCCGACTGTTCCGAACGCGATCCGGCCCGTTGCGAAATCTACCTGGTGGAGGGAGACTCCGCAGGAGGAACGGCCAAACAGGGCCGCGACCGCAAGTTCCAGGCCATCCTTCCCCTCAGGGGTAAGATCCTGAATGTGGAAAAGGCCATGCAGCATAAGATCTTCGACTCCGAAGAGATCAAAAACATCTTCCAGGCACTGGGTGTGAGTATCGGCACGGAAGAAGATTCCAAAGCCCTCAACCTGGAGAAACTGCGTTACCACAAGATCATCATCATGACAGATGCCGACGTGGACGGAAGCCACATCGCAACCCTGATCCTGACCTTCTTTTTCCGTTACATGAAAGAACTCATCGAGAACGGATACGTTTACATTGCCACCCCCCCCCTTTACCTGATTAAAAAAGGGCAGGAAGAAAGATACTGCTGGTCGGATGAGGAAAGGGTACTCCTTGTAAAAGAACTCGCTCCCAACGGCAATGAATCAAGCGTACACATCCAGCGTTACAAAGGCCTTGGTGAAATGAACGCCGAACAACTCTGGAGCACCACCATGAATCCCGAATTCCGCACCCTGAGGCAGGTTACCATCGAAAACGGAACCGAAGCCGACAGGATCTTTTCCATGCTGATGGGTGATGAAGTCCCTCCCCGCAGGGAATTCATTGAAAAGAATGCAAAATATGCCAATATCGACGTCTGATCCGGGATCTGGCACTGAATTTGTTCTTTCCGCAAACCGGATCATTACCGTCTTTATCCACTTTTTCAACCGATTATGAAATCCATCCTCTTGAAAACCTCCGCCCTGATCATACCCCTGCTCGTCCTTTGCTCTTTTATCCCGGGAGACAACTCCCTGGTGAAGGACGAAACCCTGATCAAAGTGATCATCGAAAACCTGAATGCCGGGCATTACCAACCCCTGCCCATCGACGACCAGTTTTCGAAAAAAGCTTATTCACTTTACATCAAAAGACTCGACATTAACAAACGCTTCCTCCTGAAGGAAGATGAAAAACTGCTGAAAAAATACGAAACCCTGATCGATGACGAAGTGAAGGGCAGCAGCTTCGCTTTCTTCGACCTTTCCATCGCGCTGCTGGATAAGAGAATCAACGAAGCCGAACAATACTACAAAGAAATCCTGGACCAGCCCTTTGATTTCAGCCTTAATGAAACCCTGGAAACAGACCCTGACAAAAAGGACTTCGCCAAAGATGAAAAAGCGCTGAAGGAAGAATGGCGGAAAATCCTCAAGTTTGAAGTCCTGACCAGGATAGACGAACAACTGAGTTCCCAGGAAAGAATGGAAAAAGAAAAAGACACGGTGGTGGAGGTTAAAAGTCTGGAAACGATTGAGAAAGAATCCAGGGAGAAGGTGAAGAAACGCTATGATGATTATTTCAGACGGATCAGGCAGGACAGGCGGGAAGACCGGCTTGCCTTTTACCTTAACTGCATCGTGAATGTATACGATCCCCATACCGGCTATTTCCCGCCAAAGGACAAGGAAAATTTTGACATTCAGATGTCGGGGCAGCTGGAAGGGATCGGAGCCACCCTTCAGGAAAAAGACGGATATATCCGGGTTGCGGGGATCGTGCCGGGCAGTCCGTCGTGGAAGCAGGGCCAGCTGAAAGAAGGCGACCTGATCCTGAAGGTAGCCCAGGGAGATGAAGAAGCCGTCGATATTGTGGACATGCGGCTTGACGACGCGGTGAAACTGGTGAGAGGGAAAAAAGGAACCAAAGTAATCCTGACGGTTAAGAAGCCGGATGCAAGCATCATCCAGATACCCATTATCCGTGACATTGTCATTCTCGAAGAAACCTTTGCCAAATCGGCCATTCTGACCGTACCGGGAAGCAACAGCAGGATCGGTTACATTTACCTGCCGTCATTCTATGCCGATTTCACCAATGGTACAGGAAAACGGGCATTCACAGATGTGAAGAAGGAAATTGAAAAGTTGCAGGCAGAAAACGTGGAATCCCTGATTTTTGACCTGAGAAACGACGGGGGTGGTTCGTTGCAGGATGCCGTGGACATAGCCGGGCTTTTTATCGAAGAAGGCCCGGTGGTTCAGGTCAAGGCAAGGTTTGGCCCCCCTTATGTCTATGAAGACAAAGACCCCAAAGTGCAGTTTGACGGACCCTTGCTGATCATGGTAAATACCTACAGCGCTTCCGCATCAGAAATTTTCACTGCAGCCATGCAGGATTATGGCCGGGCTGTGGTGGTAGGAACCCCTTCGACTTTTGGTAAAGGAACCGTGCAGCGCTTCGTGGAACTCGACAGGACGCTTGCAAGGCCTGATCCGTCGCTGTTGCCGCTGGGCAGCCTGAAAGTCACCATACAGAAGTTTTACCGGGTGAACGGAGGTTCGACCCAGCTGAAAGGAGTCGCACCGGATATCGATCTGCCGGATGCTTATTCCTTTATCGACCGGGGAGAAAGAGAGGCAGACTACCCGATGGCATGGTCAAGTATTGAAGCGGTGCAGTATCAAAAATGGCAACAACCCCCGCCTTTGAACATCCTCAAGCAAATGGAAAAGCAAAACCTGGACAAGGACAGCGTTTTTCAGCTGATTACGCAAAATGCGAAAAGGCTGAAGACCATGCGGGACGAAAGCATCTATCCCCTCAACCTGGAAAAATACAGGAAAATGCAGCATGAACGTCAGGCCGAGGCCAAACGTTTTGAGCGCATCGGCAAAGACACCACCGGCCTGGGAATCAGGTATACTGACACCGACCTTCCCAAGCTGCATGCCGATTCTGCAGCGACAGCCAGAGCAGATGCCTGGATCAACAACCTGAAAAAAGATGTTTACCTGCACAAGGCTGCAGGAATCATGAAAAACTACATCAGTCTGACATCAGGCCGTTAGTGATTTTTCCGCACTTCATACCGGCCTGAAGAGATCTGCCGGCAATTCCGGAATCAATCCCGACTTCACACCGTACTGCAACATGGTAAGCACCGCTTTGCGGCCTGTTTCACCGAGGTCTTCCGTGTATTGGTTTACGTAAAGCCCGATATGACTTTGAATCACATCTTCCGTGCTTTCCCGGGCATGGTACTGAATATATGGCCAGAGCGCTTCCCTATTTTTCACTGCAAAAGACAGACTTGAGCGGATCAGACCTTCCACGGCGGCAATCACACTGAGGGGGAGTGTCCGCTTTGCTACGATACCACCAAGGGGGACAGGACCTCCGGTACCTTCTTCCCACAATTCCCCCAGGTCGGCCAGTTTCAACAATCCTTTCCGCTCATAAGTGAAACGGCTCTCATGGATGATGACACCCGCATCCACACTACCGGCCAGAACGGCATCTTCAATCATGGAAAACAATACCGGCTGGCGGTTTTTAATCTGAGGGAATGCATATCCGAGCAAGAGATTGGCGGTTGTATACAAACCCGGAACAGCCACTGTCATGTTAGAAAAATCACCCGCAGGGATGGGCTCCCGTGCTACGAGCAACGGACCTACACCTAACCCAAGAGCCGCGCCAGCATTCAGTAAAACATAATCCCTGCATAGATGCAGATACGCACCAAAACTAACCTTGGTGACGTCGATCTTTTTTGCAAGCGCCAGTTGGTTCAGCTCCTCCACGTCAGCAATGGTGAAATCGAAGGACAGGCCGCCTGTGGCTATCATCCCCCCGGCCAGGGCCCCAAAAATGTATGTGTCGTTCGGACAAGGTGAAAAGCCAAGGCTCAGGGGCTGAGGAAAAGCGGAATCATTCATATCAGGAAGGATTTTATTCCTTATTGCAAAAACTTACACCAGGCAGCGGGTTCACAGTCAAATAAGATCCGCACATAACGGCTGATCTGTCCGAGGGCAGGCCCCACCTGCCATGCGTTCCTGTTCCTCTTTTCCACCCGGTTTGAAATGGCACGGATTTGCAGGAATGGGATATCAGACAGCAGACAGGCATAAAAGAAGGCAGCCCCTTCCATGCTTTCGATATCAGGCCGGAAGCGGTCATTCATCCGTTGAATGCTTTGTTCATTACCCAAAACCTTATTCACTGTCAATGCGTTAACCAGGGGGAGGGTTTCCGGAAGCGAAAAAGCACCGAGCCAGGGATTCCACAGCTGCCCCTGTTTAAAGGGGATTTCGTCGGGCCGGACTATCCCAGCTTCGAAGGCCGTGAGGAAACCGTCCCCGTCTTCTGCGCCGAAATCCGCAAGGGTCTCCTTTTCCACATTGACGAGGCAGCCGGCAGGAAAGCTGTCGGAATAACTGCCGGCAATACCGAACTGTATGGCAATTGCCGGGCGTTGCAGGCTGAGATGTTTGCCGAGGCTGAAGGCAGTGGCCATCATCCCCGGTCCGCTTATCAGATACTGCACATCCAATCCGGCTTTCTCAGGACTTCCGGATTTCACGGCATCCATCTCCAGCCGGGTGGCCGTCACCAGTAAAAACCGCATGAGAGATAATTTTGAGCTGGCGATAAAATTAATCCAAACTGTGTTAGCTTTGCGCTTGCAATTTTAAATCCCTAAAATTTTTCATCATGACAGAGAGCATTACCCGGGTCTTAAGCGACTCAAAATCAATGCGCTGGACGGCGCTTGTCCTGGTATCACTCACGATGCTGGCGGCCTATTACTTTGTGGATATGATCGCTCCTCTCCAATCGCTGCTCGAAAAGGATTACATGTGGACGCCCAGCAATTACGGCTTTTTCTCGGGTTCGGAGTATATGTTGAATGTGCTTGGCTTTCTGATCGTATCCGGGATTATCCTGGATAAGATGGGAATCCGCTTTACCGGTCTGACAGCCGCCGGTGTCATGTTTGCCGGCGGGCTGATCAAGTGTTACGCCCTGACCCCCTATTTCAGCAACGGAGGATTTGGCTATGATTTCTTCAATTCTTTCTGGACTTCCATGCCGGCGACCGCGAAACTGGCTTCCATCGGTTACGGAATGTTTGGCATCGGGGTAGAGATGGCTGGAATCACCACATCCAGAACCGTGGTGAAGTGGTTTAAGGGAAGAGAACTGGCGCTGGCCATGGGTATGCAGCTGGCTACGGCCCGTTTGGGAGCCTCCGTAGCTTTCTTTTTCTCTGCACCACTTGCAGGAGTAAGAAAGGTTGACGGTGTTCTGCAAGGGAATGTACTGAATCCCGTTTATTTCGGACTGGCGCTTTTGTGTATCGGGTTTCTCACTTTCCTGATTTACACCATTTTCGACAGGAAGCTGGATAAACAAACCGGTGAGATCAATGCAGGGGCCGATCCCACAGAAGAGTTTCATGTCAGGGATCTGGCCAAGATCATCACCAACCGTGGTTTTCTGATCATTTCACTATTGTGCGTACTTTTTTATTCCGGTGTTTTTCCTTTTCTGAAATATGCGGTAAACATGATGCAGCACAAACTGGGGGTTTCTCCTGACACCGGAGGTATCATCTCTGGACTTTTACCTGTCGGGACGATTATCCTTACGCCGATATTCGGGAATTATCTCGACAACAAAGGCAAAGGGGCATCCATCATGATACTGGGGGCAGTGCTGCTTACCCTTGCGCATCTTACCTTTGCCCTGGTTCCGATCAATATGGCAGTGGCTGTGATAGCCGTCATGGTGCTGGGGGTGGCATTTTCTCTTGTACCGGCTTCCATGTGGCCATCGGTACCTAAAATCGTGGAAGAGCGATATCTTGGTTCGGCCTATGCCATGGTATTCTGGATCCAGAATATCGGGCTGATGTTTTTCCCGTGGCTGATCGGTAAAATCCTGGAAGCCGTCAACCCCGGTGTATCTGAGCGAATCAGGGCCGGAGATACTACCGCTGTTTATGATTACACCTACCCGATGCTTGTATTTGCAGGATTAGGGATTTGTGCCATCTTTCTGGGCTATCTGCTGAAACGTGAAGACCGTTTGAAAAATTACGGACTCGAAGCTCCCAACAAGAAAAAGTAACAGCGATAAGACTTCAGGTCGAAGTTACCGACTTAACAGATTTCTTCCTACCTTTGCAGGCGTTTAACCCAAATCACCTGCGATATATGAAGAAATATGCCATGTTGGCATCCCTGCTGGCCGTTGCATTTATGAGCTCAGCCGGCATCGTGCCGCTTACCACTGCGAAGAAAGCAGCACTTAATTTTTATTCCGAAAGAATTCTTTCTTTTAATAAAACTGAAAATACATCATTCAGCATCACCTCACAGGAGGTGATCGGAGAGCCCGGCCTGCCGTTGCTTTATGTATTCAATATCAATGAAGGCAAAGGATTTGTCCTGGTAGCAGCAGAGGAAGGGAGTGTTCCGGTAGTGGGCTATTCATTTGAGGGGAGTTTCAGGACTGATGCCATGCCGGCCGTGATTGAGGACTGGATCAGCAATTACGCCGGACAGGTAAAGGAGATCCGGGATCTCGGCCTGCTACCGGATGCGGAAAGCCAGGTCCAGTGGGAACGTTATGCATCCGCTGACTTCTCTCCTGCCAAAGACCTGATGGCGGTCAATCCCCTGCTTACCACCAACTGGGACCAGGGCTGTTACTACAATGCACTTTGCCCGATAGCTGCCGGGGGAGACTGTAACCGTGCCTGGGCGGGTTGCGTAGCCACGGCCATGGGAATGGTCATGAAATATCATAATTATCCTGCTCAGGGCTCCGGATCCCACACTTATGTGCACCCGACCTATGGCACCCTGTCGGCAAATTTCGGCAACACTGCCTATCAGTGGTCATCGATGCCCAATACGCTGTGGAGCAATAACAATGCCGTGGCCACCCTGCTCTATCATTGCGGGATAAGCGTCGACATGAATTACGGACCCAGTGGTTCGGGTGCATATACCCAGGATGTCCGCAACGCCCTGATCAACTATTTCAATTATTCCTCCAATGCCCAATACGTTCAGAAACTGTGGTATTCGGTAAGTGATTGGGAAAACCTGCTCAGGACCAACCTTGACAGTCACAGGCCGGTCATATACAGCGGCCAGGATCCCTCTTACGGACATGCTTTTGTATGTGACGGATACCAGGGAACGAACTACTTCCATTTCAACTGGGGCTGGAGCGGCTGGAACAACGGTTACTTTTATGTGAGCAACCTGAACTCAGGCAACGGAACATTCAACAACAACCAGGCTGCAGTAGTGAATGTTGCCCCTGCAAACGCACCCACAGCGGAATTCATGGCCAGTGTAACGGCCTATTGCAATAGCGCCAATGTGCAATTCTGGGACCTGAGCATGGGAAGCCTGACCAGCTGGAACTGGCAGTTCCCGGGTGGTAACCCTTCATCTTCAAATCAGCAGAATCCGACTGTTTACTATCCCAATCCGGGATTGTACAATGTGACCCTTACCGTGTCAAACGGCAGTTCAAGTCACACCATAACCAAATCCGGATACATCCGGGTACTTGCCCCTCCTCAGGGTATTTTCCCCACGGACACCACTATCTGCTGTAACCACACCATTACCCTTGATGCCGGAAATCCGGGCTCAAGCTACACCTGGAGTACCGGAGGCAACTCCCAGTTTCTGACGGTAGATTCAAGCGGAACCGGTATCGGGGAGAAGAAGATCTTTGTTGACATCCTGACGCCTGAAGGTTGCTGGAACCTGGACTCCATACGCATTGTCTTCGCCTCCTGTTTTTCTGTTGAAGAAAAGGCGGAAAACAGGCTGATGGTGTATCCAAACCCTGCCAGCGGCCATATTATGCTCGACCTGCCCGGGCAGGCATCAGAGCATGTCCTCCGGGTTTACAATCCGCAGGGAATGCTGGTGCATGAAGACCGCAACAACGACGGATCATCCGCATGGCAGGTCGACCTGTCATTCCTGCCAAAAGGCCCCTACCTGCTCCAGCTAATCTCGGGAAGCCAATCCTCGAGATCATGGCTGATGTTACAGTAGCCGGTTCTTGAGTCTCAGTGCCGTGAAGAGCCCTCCGGCGAGGGCTCTTCCGTTTATGTCGAAAAAAAAGAGCCACTCACGGATGAAAACAAACATTCTGCCGATTATATTCACAGTTGCCTGCTTTGCAATTATCTTTGCATTGACTTCGAAAACGGCGCTAAAAGAAAACAATAATACTGCATCATGGCCATTATCCGCAGTGTAAAAGGAGTCAGTCCCAGCTGGGGCAAAGCCTGTTTCCTGGCCGACAATGCCGTGCTAACCGGTGATGTGGTGATGGGTGACGGGTGTTCGGTATGGTTCTCGGCAGTGGTTAGGGGCGATGTGCACTACATCCGGATCGGAAACAATGTGAACATACAGGATGGTGCCGTCATTCACTGTACCTATCAGAAAGCACCTGTGAATATAGGAAACAATGTTTCGATCGCGCACCGGGCCATCATTCACGGCTGTACCATCCACGACAATGTCCTGATCGGGATGGGTGCCATTATCATGGACCATGCCGTGATTGAAAGCAATACCGTGATTGCAGCAGGGGCATTGGTACTTGAAAATACCATCGTGAAGTCGGGCAGCGTTTATGCCGGTGTACCTGCCAGATTCGTCAAAGCCATTGATACAGCCCTTCTGGAAGGACAAGTCAACCGAATTGCAAAATCATACCAGATGTACGCAGGCTGGTACTCTGAAGCCGGACAAACCGAAGCTGAATAACACACCGATCCATGCTGAACCTGAAAAACACCCTACTTCCTTTCAGTCTTTTGCTGATGCTAAGCCTGGTATTTACCGCTGAACTTTCTGCACAGAATGGCAGCATCAGGGGGTTCGTATATGAAAAGAAGACAGGTGAACCAGTAATATACACCAATGTATATTTGTTTAAAACCACTTACGGTGCAGTAACTGATGTCAACGGCTACTTCCTGATCGCAGGCATTCCTCCCGGCCAGTATACCCTGATGGTCACCTACCTGGGATATGACACCCTTCGTGAGGAAATTGCCATCAAAGCAGGAGACATGCTGACCAGGAAGCTTTTTCTTGAGCCCTTGAACATCGTGTTGAAAGGAGCCCAGATATCGGCTGAACGTCAGGAAGCAAAAACCGAGACCAAGACTTCCGTAGTGAAGATCACACCGAAGCAGATCAAGCAATTGCCCACTGTTGGCGGGCAGGCCGACCTGGCTCAGTATCTTCAGGTTCTTCCGGGTGTCATTTTCACAGGAGATCAGGGCGGGCAGCTCTATATCAGGGGAGGTTCGCCCGTTCAGAACAAAGTGTTGCTCGACGGGATGATCGTTTACAATCCTTTTCATTCCATCGGCCTGTTTTCCGTATTTGAAACCGATATTATCCGCAATGCAGATATCTACACCGGCGGCTTCGGGTCGGAATACGGCGGAAGGATCTCGTCCGTGATGGATATTACCACCCGCGACGGCAATAAAAGGAATTACAGCGGCAAGGTCGGCGCCAGTGTGTTTGGCTCCCGCCTGCTTCTGGAAGGACCGCTTAAAAAACAGCAAAGCACCCAGTCCGGCAGTTCATCTTTCATCCTGTCCTTTAAAAATTCCTATCTGAAGGAAAGTTCTAAACTGTTTTACCGCTATGTGGATGACAAGGGGCTGCCTTTCAATTTCACGGATATATACGGAAAGATGTCTTTTCATGCGGCCAACGGCAGTAAAATCAACTTTTTCGGTTTCAATTTTAATGACCTGGTGGATTATGAAGGAATCAGCGATTTTCAGTGGACCAGTTCGGGAGGCGGCACCAATTTCGTAGTTATTCCTGAACGCTCTCCGGTTCTGATACAGGGCAATTTTTCCTATTCCAAATACAGGATGACACTCGAAGAAGGTGACGGATTACCGCGGACCAGCGAAATCAACGGCTTTAACAGCGGGCTCAACTTCACCTATTACCTTCAAAAAGATGAAATAAAATACGGCATTGAGTTGCTGGGCTTTAAAACCATTTTCAATTTCTACAATCCCGTGGAACGCCTGATCGATCAGACGGAGAATACCACAGAACTGGCAGGTTTCGTCAAATACAAGGCTACCAGGGGAAAATTCCTCCTTGAACCGGGATTTCGCGTTCAATACTATGCTTCGCTCTCGAATCTTTCTCTTGAACCAAGACTTGCGCTGAAGTTTAATGCCAGCAGCAGGTTACGGTTCAAATTTGCCGGGGGATTGTATTCGCAAAATCTGATCAGCGCCAGTTCCGACAGGGATGTGGTGAACCTGTTCTACGGATTTGTCTCCGGCCCGGACAACCTGCCCGAAAAGTTTGACGGCAAAGATGTGAAACATAAACTCCAGAAGTCGAGGCACCTGGTGTTTGGTATCGAGTTCGATCCTATCAGTCATCTGAATATCAATGTTGAAACTTATTACAAACACTTCCCGCAACTGACCAACCTGAACCGGAACAAAGTCTTCGACGACATTGGAGAATATTACGACAAACCCGATTATCTGAAAAAAGATTTCGTGATTGAGTCGGGGGACGCAAAGGGAGTTGATTTTTCTGTGAAATACGACCTTAACCGATTGTATATCTGGGCTGTATATTCACTGACCTATGTCAGCAGGTATGATGGGGTGATCCATTATTCACCGCATTTCGACCGAAGGCACAACCTGAATCTGACCGCTTCCTATATGCTTGGATTGGATAACCAGTGGGAACTGAATGCAAGATGGAATTTCGGATCGGGCTTTCCATTCACCAAAACCGCCGGGTATTACGGGAGTATTCCCTTTTCCGGAGGCATCATGACGGATTACTGGCTGGCAAATGAAGAACTGGGTATTGTTTATGGCAGGCTAAATGACGGAAGACTTCCGACCTATCACCGGCTGGACCTGAATGTGAAACGCATCTGGAAGCTTTCACCGGATACCAGACTCGAGCTCGACTTTTCAGTGACCAATGTTTACGACCGTAAAAATATCTTTTACTATAACAGAATCACCAATACCAAGGTTTATCAGTTACCTGTGCTGCCAAGCCTCGGACTGAACCTGAGTTTCTGAAGCGGTATCCAGCGCAGGAAATTATCCTGTTACGGTATTTTCCTGGTGGTTTGACATAAAAAAAGCAAAAGGAAGTGCTCCGCGATCAGAGGGTTTCAAGTTTGAACCCGGTCCCGTGTACATTGGAGATGTTGATGGAAGGATCTTCTTTGAGATATTTTCTCAACTTGGTGATAAACACATCCATGCTTCTGCCGATGAAATAATCATCATCGCCCCACACAGTCTTCAGGGCGACTTCTCTTTTCAGCAGCTGGTTTTTATTAATCACCAGCAGGCGCAGAAGATCTGCTTCCTTACGGGTGAGTGGCTGGACATGTTCTCCACGCCTAAGCACCATATTGGAATAATCAAAAGTAAACTGTCCGAGCTCAAACACATCCTGCCGCGGCTGCCGGATCATTTCCTGTTTCTGTAAACAGCGTTTAAGTACGGCCTGAATCCTGAGACTGAGTTCTTCGGTAGAGAAAGGTTTCGGGATATAGTCATCGCAACCGACCTTGAATCCCTGGATGCGGTCTTCATTATATGACCTGGCGGTAATGAAAATGATAGGGATTTCCTGGTTTATTTTCCTGATTTCTTCTGCCAGGCTGAAGCCGTCTTTTTTCGGCATCATCACATCCAGCAGGCAGAGATCAAACTGATGACGGTAAAAGCGGGCCAGACCATCCTCCCCGTCGAAGCTGCGTACGATTTCGTAGCCCTGCATTTCAAGATAATCCTTCAATACCTCGCTCAGGTTAGGATCATCTTCAATCAGTAATATTTTCGCCAGTTTGTTCTTCATCTGTAAGTATTTGATCTTCCTTGCCGGTAAAAGGGAAAAACACATCGAAACGGCTTCCCCTGCCCGGTTCACTCAACATTGAAACGCTACCATTGTGAGCCTCAACCATGGTTCTGACATAATATAATCCCAGGCCAAAGCCCTTTACATTATGAATATTGCCAGTTGGAACCCTGTAGAGTTTCTTGAAAATGTGCTTCTGCGCGTCCGGACTTATCCCGATGCCGCGGTCTTCAACCGAAATCCGGATCCCTCCGTTCACATTCTCCGTACTGATGGTGATAACAGGAGCACCCGGAGAGTACTTTTCTGCATTGTCAAGCAAATTGTGCATCACATTGATAAAGTGATCCCGGTCGGCAACGATCACGGACCTGCCGGCATGCAGCCTGCTGATCACATAGCCGTCGCGCTTCTTTACAACCACAGAGAAACTTTTCAGTATTCCTTCAAGAACGCGGTGAACATCCATCTTCCTTTTACGGATGGTAAACTCACCTTTATCTAAAACAGCTACCTGCAATACTTGTTCAACCTGATTTTTCAGCCTGTTGATCTCATTGTGGATAATACTCCCGTATCTTTCGATTCTTTCAGGCGATCCGATCACACCTTCCCTTGTCAGCATCTCGGAAGCAAGAAAGATAGTGGAAATGGGCGTCTTGAACTCATGTGTCATGTTATTCACAAAGTCTGTTTTCATATCCGATAACTTCTTTTGCCGGATTAGTGCATATACCGAATAAGCGAATCCGGAAAGCAGGAAAATAACGAAAACGACGGACAGCACCAGCCATGAAATCATGCTCTGCACGGCCAGGCTTCTCTCTTCGGGGAAATATATACCCAACACATAGCATTCGGGCTGATAAAGACAGGATAAAGAGACAAACAATTTCGTATTTGTCAGCTCCTTGTGAAAAGATGAAGCTGAGGCAAAAATCAGTTGTTTATCCTTACGTGTAAATATCCCGTAAACATAGTCCTTGTTCCTGACATGAGGTTCAAACTCTTCCCTGACCAGGGAATCAAGCAGCCGGGGACTGAAGTTCCCAAGCAGTGTTGTATCAGCCAGGCCACACACCATGCCACATCCGGGTAGTTCGCTGTTTTCATGATCGGTATGCACCAAAAGCCTTTGCACTACTGACCTCAGTCCCAGTTCAACCCTGTGTCCGAACTGTTCATCCTTCAGCTCAACCGATTTCATCACCCAGAACAACTGGGTGATGATGATCCCGATCAGAGAAAGGCTGGTCATCAAAACGATCCAGGGTATCCATTTCTTTTTCATAGTGTAAAGGTAAAATTTCTGCTGATTCCAGGTACATTTGCCTTGATTAACAACAAGGCATGCAGCTTGTTTCATTCACGATACGGCATTACGAACGGCTGGCATCCACGCAGGATTTTCTGCTGGAGGCACTTGCAGGGGAAGCATTGCCCGAAGGCACCACGATCGTTGCAGATGATCAGTTCCGTGGTAAGGGCCAGGAAGGCACAAATTGGGAGAGTACAGCGGGTATGAACCTTACTTTCAGCTTGCTGCTTTATCCTGGTTTTCTTCATGCCGGACAGCAGTTTCTGATCAACAAGGTCATCTCCCTGGCCTGTCATGATTCCTTGAGCAGCATTCCCGGCATTTCAGCTCCCCTGCGAATCAAATGGCCCAACGACCTGTACATCGGACACAGGAAAACAGGCGGCATCCTGATCAACCATGCTATCATGGGCAACAAACTCCTCCATACCGTGATCGGTACCGGCATCAACGTGAATCAGACCAGTTTCAGCAGCGCTTGTCCCAACCCGACCTCGGTACGCCTTGAAAGCGGGGCAGCATGGGACACAGCGTCACTGCTCAGGCAGATCCTTGACAGGACCGCCTTTTATTATCACAAGCTGAGGAAGCATCCATCTGGACTGGATGAAGCATATACCGAACGATTATACCTCAAAGACATCATGAAACCCTATCTCGTAAGAGGGCAACCATTGGAAGCCATGATATGCGGGGTTAACGAATACGGTATGTTGCTGTTGCAAACCAGGGACGGCTTGAACCTGGAATGCGGGCTGAAAGAAGTGGTTTTTCCGGTGACCTGATCAGCCGATACGCCCGCTTTCTGCCAGTTCATTCAGCTTGTCGACCAGCAGGTTCACAAAATTTGTCAGGGGAGTCTTTACCATCATCGACAGCATCGGATTCAATGTGGCATCGATGATGAGGGAAGTATCCGTATAAGACTCCTGCTGTGAGAACTGCCAGGTCATCCACAGGGGAATGGGTGTGGCGGCGGTGGCTGCGATCCGGATGCTGCTGAAGGGCAGTTTCTCTTCGATGACCAGCCCGATATCGGCCATCCCCTGTATGTTGAAACTGCACTGATCCTCGGTGGATTGCCAATTGCTTACCTGCGGAGGCATGATTTCCCTGAAATTATTGAAGTTGCCCAGGAAGGTGAACAACTGCTCCGCCGGCAGGTGAATCGGCCGGGTTTTACTTTCTATCCTCGTCATGTTTATTTGCCCCAGGCAGAGGGATTCTCTCTCCAGTCCATCAGGGACTTCAGATCCGAATCTGAAATGTATTTGATCGACAAAGCCTTCTTTATCAATATATTGTAATCTGTCAGGGTGATCAGGGGTACATTTGCCTTTTTAAAAGCGGCGATCGCTTCCGGAAGGAGGTAGCTGAAAACGGCTACCATTCCTTTCACCACACAGCCGGCATTTCTGAGTGCCTCCACAGCCAGAAGGCTTGATTTCCCGGTTGATACAAGATCTTCCACCACCACAACCGATTGACCGGATTCTACCACACCTTCAATTTTGTTTTCCATTCCGTGCCCTTTCTTCTCTGACCTGACATAGACGAAAGGCAAGCCCAGCTCCTGTGCAACGAGCACACCATGCGCAATAGCGCCGGTGGCCACTCCCGCAATCACCTCCACGGCAGGAAATTCATCGCTGATGATACGGGAAAACTCCTGACGGACATAGGTTCTGACCTTAGGATAAGATAAGATCCTCCGGTTATCGCAGTATATGGGTGACTTAATCCCTGAAGTCCAGGTAAAAGGTTGATTGGGTTCGAGTTTTATTGCTTTAATTTGCAGGAGAAACTCAGCAGTGGTAAGGGAAGTATTTTCTTGTTGATTCATGCGGCAAAATTACAAAATATATTTCAAGGAAAAACTGTTACTGCCTGAACAGCCCGGAGGCAATATTGAACGTGAGGGTGCTGTGGTTATTACGGAATCGGCTGACTTTATTTCCCTTCTTCAGGAATTAAGCCGGAAAGAGGGGGCTGAGGATATCCGTCTGCTTTTTTCGCGGCCGGCTGAAGAAGTTATAAACACAAGCTGCCGTGTGGTATTAGCGGGCGGAGGCCTGGTATTTTCACCTGAGGGTCACCTGTTGCTGATTGAGCGTAATGGATTGTGGGATCTGCCAAAGGGTAAACTTAAAAAGGGCGAATCCCCTTCCAGCGGTGCACTGCGCGAAGTATGCGAAGAGACCGGGCTGCACAAGCTCAGGCTGATCCGTGAGAGCGGCTGCACCTACCATATTTATTATCACAAGAACGCCTTTAACCTGAAAAAAACGCATTGGTTCACGATGCATCATGAAGGGGATGAAACCCCTGTCCCCCAGGCTGAGGAGCACATAACGAAAGTGGCATGGTTTGAACCCGCTGCGCTTCAGGTGATCATGAAAGACAGTTACCGCTCGCTGCGTGAATTTCTCCGGGAGAAGATGGCAGCACCGGACTGCCTTTAGCCTTCTTTTTCAACCATAGCGGCAATCCAACGGTAGGTTATTTCCATCCCATGACGCAAGGGAAGGGATGGTTCCCACTGCAATACCTTCCTGATCAGCTTATTATCCGAATTTCTTCCCCTGACGCCTTCCGGGCCGGGAATATTGTGGATTTCAATGTTCTTACCTGAAATGTCGATGACCATTTCAGCCAGGCGGTTAATGCTGATCATCTCCTCCGAACCGATGTTAAGCGGTCCGGGAAAGTCAGAATCCATCAGCCGCCTGATCCCATCAAGGCATTCGTCGATATAGAGGAATGAACGGGTTTGCAGGCCATCGCCCCACACCTCTATGGAAGATCCATTGCGGGCCCTGGCCACCTTCCTGCAGAGGGCTGCGGGAGCCTTTTCCCTGCCCCCGTCGTATGTCCCTTCGGGTCCAAAAATGTTGTGAAACCGTGCGATCCTTACATTCAGGCCGTAATTCCTTGAAAATGCCCTGTACAGGTGTTCACTGAAGAGTTTCTCCCAGCCGTATTCGCTGTCGGGCATGGCAGGGTAAGCGGATTCCTCGGCACATTTGGGATTGTCGGGATCTGTCTGGTTGTATTCCGGATAAACACAGGCTGATGAAGAATAGAATATCTTGCCCGCTTTGACCAGGGCTGCCTGATAAGAAATGTTGATATTGATCAGGGCTGAATTATGCATGACATCCGCATCATGTTCACCCGTAAAGATATAGGCAGCGCCTCCCATATCGGCGGCAAGCTGGTAAACTTCATCGAAGGGAATATCAAGCACCTGGCTGCACAGGAGGGGGTCGCGAAGGTCGCCGATCACAAACTCATGGGCCATGGTGTCGCTGAACTCAGGGTATTTCAGATCGACACCCCTCACGAAATATCCGCGCTGCCTGAGGAAGCGGGCGAGGTGACTGCCGATGAAACCACCTGCACCAAGAATAAGCGCCTTTTTCATTCGAAGCTTGTTTGGGCAAAGGTAGGGAATTCTCTTTTACCGTACCTTTGCTGAAAATCACTGCCATGGACCGCCGTATCAGTGCGTTTGCCCGTTTGCTGGAAATCATGGACGACCTCAGAAGTCAGTGTCCGTGGGACCGGGCCCAGACGCTTGAAAGCCTTCGTTATCTTACCATAGAGGAAACCTATGAATTATCGGATGCCATCCTCGAAAATAAATTGCAGGAGCTGAAAGGGGAACTGGGAGACCTGATGCTTCACATTGTTTTTTATGCAAAAATTGCCCAGGAGAAAGGGGAATTTGAAATTGCAGATGTGCTTGAAGGGATCTGCGACAAACTGGTGACCCGTCACCCCCATATATACGGTGATGTCGTGGCAAGGGACGCCCAGACGGTGAAGGAAAACTGGGAAAAGATCAAGCTAAGTCAGGGGAAACGGTCTGTATTACAGGGGGTTCCCCTTTCACTTCCGGCCATGGTAAAAGCCTACCGTATACAGGAAAAAGCCAGGGGCGTGGGATTCGACTGGGAACAGCCTCACCAGGTGTTCGACAAAGTGAGAGAGGAATTGGAAGAACTGAACCATGAAGTGACGGCCAGCCATGACCTGCGGAAGATAGAGAATGAATTTGGAGACCTGCTCTTTGCACTGGTCAATTATTCCAGGTTTATAGGGGTAAACCCCGAAGATGCGCTTGAAAGGACCAACCGAAAGTTTATCAGAAGGTTTCAATACCTTGAGAACAAGGCAAGAGATGCTGGACGAAGCCTTCACGACATGAGCCTGGAGGAGATGGATGTCTACTGGGAAGAAGCAAAAAAGTCGGAATAGAATGAATCCCGCTTATCGACCTGCCTGACGTTTTGATATGGAATTGTCGATGCTTTGTCTATTAGTCATGGTACTTCCCGGCATTTTTCTTATTTTTACCCTACTTTCGCAAAAAATTCAGGATCAATGCATCGCCTGATCAGAAACAACCACCGCCTTCTCCTCCACATCCTATTCTGGATCTTTGTAATCGGAGCTTTTACCTTCACCTTCGGTTTATACAACAAGGGAGCATATTTCAAAACCTTTCTCTCGCTGCTGTTCACCCTGCCGGTGGATATGGGCTGGACTTACTTTGTACTGTATTTCCTGATTCCGCGCTTCCTGTTCAGGGGCAGGTATTTTTCCTTCTTTTTGGTGTTTATCCTGACCTGCGCCCTGGTGTTGATCGCCGAACGGGCACTTAACATGTACCTTGCAGACCGGGTGGTGGACTGGGGATTACCAATGAAGGAGATCCCCTTCTGGCATCCATCGATGTTCATGCTGGCCATCAACATCAACATCATCGTATTTCTGGCTGCATCCATCAAATTGCTGAAGCAGTGGTATTTCACTCAAAAGCAGAAAAATGAGCTCGAGCGCCAGAACCAGGCGAGCGAGTTGGCCCTGTTGCGCAGCCAGGTGAGCCCTCATTTCCTTTTCAACACCCTCAACAACATCCATACCCTTGTCAGCCGAGAATCCGAAGTTGCTTCCGACGCCATCGTCAAATTGTCGGAGATCATGCGGTACATGCTCTACGAGGCCAATTCAGACACTGTGCCCCTGCAGAAGGAGATCGATTACCTGAGAAGCTACATCGACCTGCAACGGCTCAGGATCAAAGACCCGGGAATTTGCACCTTCCGCATCACGGGTGATCCCGGCGGCAGGGCTGTCGCACCCATGCTTTTCATCCCGTTTATCGAGAATGCCTTCAAGCATGGAGAGAAAAAAAGCCGGGAAAAGGGAATAGAAGTTGACCTGGTGGTGGGAGAAACCTCCATCAGACTGAAGGTGATCAATTATATGCAGGCAGATCCGGCAGGCATGAAAGATATTACGGGCGGCATCGGGTTAAGAAATGTAACCCGCAGGCTGGAACTGCTGTATCCGGGAAAACATGACCTGACCCTCCGCAGCGATGAAGGCCGTTTTATCGTTGAACTCATCCTCTTTGACCAATGATCATCCGTTGTATTGCCATCGATGACGAACCGCTGGCCCTCGAAAAAATGGAAGATTATATTTCGAGGGTCCCTTTTCTGAAACTGGAAGCCAAGTTCGACAATGCCATCAGTGCCGTTGAATACCTGAAAGAGCATGATACCGACCTGATGTTCCTCGATATTCAGATGGAAGGGCTAAGCGGCATCCAGATGCTGGAGTCCCTGAAGATCCACCCCAGGGTGATCTTCACCACGGCCTACCATCAGTTTGCCCTCAGGGGTTACGACCTGGATGTATGCGATTACCTGCTGAAACCCATCGCTTTTGACCGGTTTCTGAAGTCCGTCGATAAAGTGTATGAAATGCTGCAGACACGGCAGAAACAACAGCTGAAGCCGCCAGAAACCGTGGTTCATGATAAGCGGGACGAGTTCATTTTTGTCAAGACCGAATACCGGCTCGAAAAGATCAATTTCAGAGATATCCTTTTCATCGAAGGGATGAAGGATTATTTGAGGATACACACCACAGAGAAACGGGTGATGACCCTGATGAGCTTCGTAAAAATGGAACAACTGCTTCCGGCTGAACTCTTTGTGAGGGTTCACAAATCATATATCGTGGCGCTCGAAAAAGTTCAGGCCATCGAGCGTAACCACATCCGCATCAACGAACACCAAATTCCCATCGGGGAATCCTACCGCAAGATGTTCTGGACCCTCCTTCAAAGCAAGGGCCTGAAGGCGGATGATTGATCCTTAACAGACAGCAGCAAGATTACTTCTTACCCAGAAATTCAGCGACACCTTCATGGGTAGCCTTCATGGCTTCCTCACCCTTGTGCCAGTCGGCCGGGCAAACCTCGCCGTTCTCTTCAAAATGCTGCAGTGCATCCACCATTCTCAAGGCTTCGGTGACACTTCTGCCCAAAGGAAGATCGTTGACAACCTGATGCCTGACAATACCATTTTTGTCAATCAGGAATAAACCGCGGTAAGCAACAGGTGCACCGTCGAACTTCATCTCACCGTTGTCGTTGTAATCATAATCGCCTGCAAGGACATCGTAATTGGTGGAAATGGTTTTCGAGAGGTCAGAAACAATGGGGAATTTCACACCCTTGATCCCACCATCCTTTAATTCGGTGTTCAGCCAGGCCCAGTGAGAGAATTTGGAATCGATGGAACAGCCGACAACGGCCACATTCCTTTTCTCAAACTCGTTGTGTTTTTCCTGGAAGGCCAGAATTTCGGTGGGACAAACAAAAGTGAAATCCAAAGGATAAAAGAAGAAAATGACATGTTTTTTCCCGAGGTACTGGTCGAGGCTGAAATTCTCGACGAAGTCTCCTCCGTTTACAACGGCATCCGCACTGAAATGAGGCGCTTTTTTTCCTACAAGTACTGACATAATAATCTGTAATTTAATTAGTTAATAAATTCAATGTAAGCTCTTTATGATAGGATGAAGGGGCCGGGTTCAGCCAAACCGCTTCAAATCCCCCTACATAAACAAGGAAGATTTCCGATTGTTTAAGCCGGAGAATGGGAAAAAAGAATTGTTTAATCTCAACGGTAAATGCTTTTGAAATCCACCTCTATTTCCCTGTTTAGAAGAAAGTCGAAGAGAGTCAGTTTTCTCAGCTCAAAGTAAGTTTTCCAGAAATTTCTCAGGGCGGTGATGTACCCCAGCTGGGCATTGTCGGTTTCTGTTTGGGCGATGTTGAGTTCCGTGATATCGATTTTGCCGATAAGATAGCGCTGTTTGGTAACATAGTAGCGTTTCTGCGCCACGGTATCAGCCTTTGCGGCGAGCATGAGCTGGTTCTGCTGCATATTGAACTGCATCACCTTCAGATACACTTCCTGTTCAAAAGCGATACGTTCCTGTTCGATGGTGGTGCGAACAAGCTCCCGGTTCGATTCAGCCATCTTTATTTTTCCTCTAGCGAGGCCCCAGTCGAGGATGGGAATCTGGATCCCAAAAGCCAGCACCTGCCCGTCCTGTGGATTTTGATACACCTCATTCAATTCTCTTGCACTCTGTGTCAGTCCGTACTCAGCGTATAGATTGGCATTAAAGCGGTTCTGCAGCCTTGCCTTGTGCACCTCGCTTTCCGCTTCGAGTTCTCTTCTTTCATATCCCGCAATATCAGAGCGGTTGGCCCTGGCAACCTGCACTGCCTGCTGCAGATCCACCACCAGCGTATTCGCCGGTCCGGGCAACACAAGACTCACTTCCTGCTGTTCAGGCAAACGCAGGAAAGCTTTTAACTTTGATACATTCATTCCAAGCCCGAGACGGGCATTCTCCACCTCCGCCCTGGCTTTGAGGAAACTCAGTTCGAGCTGCAACAGGTCATTCTCGGCGATCCGGCCCAGGTTGTAGCGTCCCTGTGCAATCTTGAAAAGCGTATCGTAATTGGCTTCATTGGTCAGGGCAATCTTCAGGGAAAGCTGGGCCTGCAACAGATCGAAAAAATTATTAATGGCCGAGATGCTCACCTGTTCTGCATCTTCCAGGTATCGCTGCCTCGCTTCCCTGTACCTGATGGGTTCTATTTTATTGTCCCAACGGTATGGATTGTATGCCAGCACGGGCTGAGAGATACCGAGTGTGACAGGGTTGGAAAGGTAGGTTGAAAAAGTGGAATCCGAGAGATTATCGATACGGTCGAGGCCCGAACGCAGGAAGACACTGCCTCCGGTAAAACCCAGGGTTTTACTGAGCGTCATTTCGAGGCTGTAATTGGCTACGCTTTGTTCCACAAAGATATCATTCCCCTGAAGGGTCGTATACTTGATAATGCTGCGCCTCAGGGAAGGAAGGGTCGTATTCAGATTGAGCATGGGAAGATACTGGGTACGGAAAGTCCGGTATTCCCAGTAACTCGACCTGAAGCGGTGTTTGGCCGACAATGCTTCCCTGCTCTGGGAATGCGCCATGCTCATCACCTCATCCAGGTTCAATCTGACGGATTCCTGTCCTGACAAATGCCCGGAAATACAAAGAAGTCCACAGAGGAGTCCTAAACCGGCCATTGCCCTGAATAATCTTATTAATCCGGCTTTATTCATAGCGGAGAGATTCTACGGGATCCTGTGAGGCTGCCCTTCGGGCAGGCATATAACCAAACAGTATGCCGACAAAAGCTGATACACCGAACGATAAAAAGATGGAAATGCCGGAAATGATTGTCAGAATACCCGTTAATTGCATAATGAGTTTCGCCAGGATCACACCTACCAGGATTCCGATCACCCCACCGGTCAGACTGATCAGGGTGGCCTCCAGCAGGAATTGCACGGTAATGTCTTTCCGGGTTCCCCCCATGGCCATCCTCACCCCGATTTCCTTAATCCTTTCCATCACACTTGCCAGCATGATGTTCATGATGCCGATTCCGCCAACCAGCAGGGAAATACCCGCAATCACACCCAGCACGATATTGAAGATGTCCTTGGTCCGCTGCTCCTGCTTAAGCAGTAATTCCGGTATCTTGATCTCAAAGTCCTCCACCTGCTGATGCCGCCGCAACAGCATCCTGTTGAGCAAGGCGGTGGTAGGTCCGATCTGTTCACTCTCCTTCACCTGAACCACTATCTTGTCGAGTTCATTCTGATGGTCTCCGGCTTCACCGGAAGATGAAAAGCTGACAGCAAAATCTCCACCGTAATAAGTATCCTCACCTCCTTCGCTGTCGGGATTGACTACACTCCGGTTCTGGAATCTGAGCAACAGGGTTTGAATCGGTGCATAGATGGTATTGTTATAATCGCTGATATCCAGGTTTTCGGTGGCGTTTTTGGTCACATTCCTGTTTTCAAGCACCCCGATTACCTGCAACCACACATGACCGCATTTAATATACTGCCCCATGGGATCCTGTTGTTTGAACAACCTGGATTTCACCATCGGGCCAATGATGCAGACCGGCTTTCCCATTGTCAGTTGTTCATGGTTGAACATCATTCCCTGGTGGACGGTTAATCCGAACATGCTGAAAAAATCCGGCGTAACCCCGCTGAGCCTGGCCGGGCTGCGGACACCGTCCTTGATGATAAAGGTTTCGTAATTGACCTCGGGACTAACCTTTTGAATTGTAGGTATATACATCCGGAAAGATTCGGCATCTTTCAGTGTCAGGCCGGGGCTGAATTTATCCTTGCTTTCCTTTCCCTGTTGTTCCGCATCCTGGTTTTCCTGATCCTGTTTCCCTTTGATTTTGGGTTTAACAATGATGTTGTTGACCCCGACGAGTTTGATCTGGTCTAGGATTTCCTGCTTTGCCCCGGCACCGATGGCCATCATTGAAATCACCGCGGCAACCCCGAAGATGATCCCGAGCGCGGTCAGCAACGACCTTGATTTGTTGATAAAGACCGCTTCAAGCGAGATGTTAAATGTATAAAGATAGCGTTTCACTTTTTGCCGGATTTCTGTAAACGGCTGATTCTGATCTTATCCGCTTCCTCAGGCATGTTCAGCAGCACTTCATCGTTCTCTTTCAGTCCTTCGGTGATCACAATCTCGTTGTCGTTGCTTTGTCCCACTTTCACTTCCTGCCGGCTGACCCTTTTCCCGTCCAGCCTGAACACATAGGTCAGGCTGTCATTGTTGTGGATAGCTTCTATCGGGACAAAAAGGACTTTGGGGATCACAGAGGTAATGATGGTGTTTTTGGTTGTCATGGCCGGTCTCAGGATAGAGTCATATTCATTGACCTTGATTTTCACTTCAAAGACCTTGGCGTTTGTATTGCGCATCTGTTCTCCGATATTGGCAACCTCCATCACTTTACCAGAATATTTTTTATCCGGGAATGCATCCACACCGATCTGCACTTCCTGGTTTACCTTCACTTTACTGATATCTATTTCATTAACATAGGTTTTCGATATCATTTCCTTCAGGTCCGGGAGCGTGGCCACCGTGTTGTCCCATGCGCTGAGGGTAGAACCGATACCCTGTTTCCCTCCATCCCAGTTTCTGCGGTAAATGACCATTCCCGGGCTGGGCGCTTTAACGGTAAACTGTTCGACCACTTCCAGCAGATCGTCATAATTCCTCTGAACCTGCTGGAGTGAAGCGGACACTTCGGCCATATTGGCTTTAGCCTTTTCGAGCTTCAGCTGGTAATTCTTTTTGGCCTGTTCATAATTTCTTTCCTGTTTTTCCAGATCAATGGTCACCTGGCGGATCGTAGCAGGCGGTTCAAACCTGGATTGTTCCAGGGTGATCCTGGCTTCTTCCATTGCGTATTTGAGATTGATAAGTTCATCCCTGGCATTCCGGAGTTCCAGGGAAGTATCGAGCCGGGTTTTGGTATATTGCGACTGAAGTTTCTCGAGCTCAGTCTGTTTGTCTTTCAGTCTGTTGGAGATTTCGGTCCGGTCGAGATCGGCGACAAAGGCTCCTGAATCGACCACGGTTCCTTCGGGAATGATATTTTCAATTTTCACCTGCCAGATTCCCACACGTCTCAGGCCGGCAGGACCATAAATCTTTTCCGAGCTTTTCGCTTCCAGTTCCCCGGTAGTAGTGACGTAAATCTGAAAATCACCTGCTTTAACCTTCGCGGTGATGGATTTTTCCTCCTTGCCGAGGGTGCTGCCCAGCCACCAGATCAGGAGCAGGATGATGATCGCAGGCAGGACAAAACGCAGGAAAGTCTTTTTCGTCATATTGCCTATACTTTAAGAATTTCAGGGAATCCGCCCCTGCCGGTCAGTTTTATTTCAACAATTCGCTGATGATGAGTTTTTCTGTGATTCCTTCTGCTTCAGCCTTATAATTTCTGACGATACGGTGGCGGAGGATGGCCTCGGAAACAACCTTCACATCTTCAATATCTGGTGAATACTTTCCATTGATGGCTGCGTGGCATTTTGCCCCGATGATCAGGTATTGCGAAGCCCTGGGACCGGCACCCCAGGTCAGGTAGGAATTGGCCCAGGGATGTGCATGGGGAGTTCCCGGCCTGGTGATGGTGGCCAGGTTCACGGCATACTGGTATACATTGTCGGGTACGGGTATTTTCCGGATCAGCGACTGAAAGAACCGGATTTCCTCCTTTTCAAGGATCACCCTGATATCGGCAATCTGATCGGAAGTGGTTGTTTTCACAACCATGATCTCCTCTTCAAACGAAGGATAATCGAGCCAGATATTGAACATGAAGCGGTCCAGCTGTGCTTCCGGCAGCGGATAAGTCCCCTCCTGTTCGATAGGATTCTGGGTTGCGAGTACAAAAAAAGGTTCATCCAGCTTGTAAGACACCCCGGCGACGGTCACTGCTTTTTCCTGCATCGCTTCGAGCAGGGCCGACTGCGTCTTCGGAGGCGTGCGGTTGATCTCATCGGCAAGGATGATATTGGCAAAAACAGGTCCTTTCACAAAGCGGAATTTTCTGCTCTCATCAAGGATTTCGGTTCCGATGATATCGGATGGCATCAGGTCAGGTGTAAACTGAATGCGGTTATAGGACAGGTCAAGGGCTTTTGAGATCGTATTGATCATTAATGTTTTGGCCAGGCCCGGCACACCAACAAGCAAGCCATGTCCGCGGCTGAAGATATTGATCAGGATCATTTTCAGGACCTCATCCTGCCCGACGATCAGTTTTCCGATTTCATTTTTAAGTTCGTTGTATTTCTGCCCCAGGGCATCCAGGGCTTCTACTTCTGATGAATACTGCATACGAGTGTTGTTGTTAAACTTGGGTTAATTCATCCATTGGTGCGTAAACGGACATTGAAGGTAATCTTCAATGATATTGATATAGGTTTTCGCAACTTTTTCACTGATCCACTGATCAATTTTCTTCATATTTTTATCTTCGAGCGCCCAGATCTGAATCCTGTCGTAGTCGTCCTTCAGATTAGCATAATGAGGAACGGTCCTGGATTTCAGATAGATCAGCCTGTATGCTTGTTTCCCTTCGGCGGTTCTCATCAGGAGGGGCTGTGAAATGTCGCCCACATTCATTTTATCGAGGGCAAAAGAAATGGCAGGTTCCACCTCATCCATTTCAAATTTGGTGGTTCCGGTTTCAGGATTGATCATTAATCCGCCATTGTTTTTCGAAGGGTCGTCACTGAAATCCAGGGCAGCTTTTTCGAAGCTCATGGAATCGGATTTCACCAGCCGGGCCGCCTTTTCAAGGATAAGTCTGGCATTCACAAGGTCCTGATCCGAAACTTTTGGCTGTAACAGGATATGCCTGACATTGATATAATCTCCCCTGCGTTCGATCAGTTGGATGATATGGAAGCCGGCTTTGGTTTCAAGAATTTCACTGACTTCATCCTTTTTCAGGTTGAAGGCGATGGATTCGAATTCGGGATAGAGTTCTCCGCGTCCCACAAAACCCAGTTCCCCTCCTTTGCCGGCCGAACCAGGATCTTCAGAATACAAAACGGCAAGCGTGGTAAAATCCTCGCCTTTCAGGATACGGTCGCGCAGTACCTGGAGTTTATCCTTCACCCTGATTTTCTCTTCCACGCTTACCGGAGGATTTTTGATAATCTGGCCGATCTCCACTTCACTGTTCATCATCGGTACACTATCTCCGGGAATCTGATTGAAGAACCGTTTCACCTCGGACGGGGTTACCTTCACATCCCTGGTAATGGCGTACTGCACCTGCTCAATTAATTTCTGGTCCCTGATCACATCCCTGAATTCCTCCTTGAATTCAATAATGGTTTTTTTATAAAACTCCACGAATTTTTCTTCAGAACCAAACTGGGCAATGTAATAACGCAATTTGCGGTTCAGTTCCTCTTCCACCTGTTCGTCGGTAACGGTAACACTGTCGATCTCGGCCTGGTTAAGCATCAGTTTCTGGAAAAGCAGGTTCTCGAGAATGCGGCAACGGATATTGCTTACATCGGCGATATTCCCCTGAAGTTTATATTGCAGGTACTGATTTTCGATGTCGGATTCGAGGATAGACCATGAAGCCACCACAGCCACGACCTGGTCAATCACTTTCCCCTGTGAAAAAGCCGAAGGCAGCCAGAGCAAATGAATGAAAAGAAAAGCGAATAGTTTGAAATTCGGCATATGTTTACAAAGGCAAATGAATATCCCAATAACTGAATTTTATCGTTTTAATTGTCTTGCGGGCTTTCAGAAAATTTCAAATTCCTTGTTTGCCAGGGCTTTGTCATAGACCTCCTTTTCCATTTCACTGATCAGCCTGAGTTTCCTCTTATTCACGATGATGTTTCTGATATTGTCCCTTTCGAGGCTAAGCGGCGAGAGCCCTTCCTTAATCCTGAAATCGATAAAATTCACCAGGTACACAACCTCCTTATCAGAGAATTCAACAAAACGGTGGTTTCGCAAATATTCCTCCTGGTTGTATGTATTGATCGGTATTTCCTTCAGGAGGTCGTTAAAAATCAGCCATACCTGGTCATCGAGGAAGGAATTCACGGCAATGCTGGCGCTGAGTCTGAGGAGTTCATCCTTATCGTCTTCCCTGTTACTGCGCACAAGGTTTCTGACCCGGTTCAGGTTGGGATCAGATTTTCTGAGTTTGATATACACCACCCTGACGATATTATCCCTGAGTTCAAAATCTCCGGGATTATCCCTGTAATAGGTTTCAATCTCCTGTTCACTCACCACGGTATCAAGTTTTTCCCTTACAAGGCGGCTTTCATACTTATATACCACAAGGGAATTGCGGTATTTTTCCAGTTCAAGGCTGAAATCCTTCTCTGCTGACTGAAGGTTGTTCTCTGCCTGGACAACGATCAGTTGCTGTTTAACCCATTGCTGGATATAATTGGTGATCATATCGGCACTGTCGGCCGAAGATGTTCCTTCCGGCACCACCCCTGCAAGTTCACCTGCATAGAGGTAACGATCGTAAACCCTGGCGAGCGGACGTTCTCCGGGACCATTGTCCTTTTTGCTGCATCCGGCAAGATAAATCAGGGTCGCACACAGCAACAATATGCCAGGGATTCTCATCACCTGATACTTGACAACACTTCTTTATTGACTGTAACAGGATATTTGTTTCTGAGCGTTTCGATCCATTCCTTCTCAAGGAAAGCCTGATAGTCGGCGGTAACCAGCCCCCTTGCTTCATTCAGGGATTTGGGCTCGGGATCCAGTTTTCTCATCACGTTCACGAAATACCACTGTCCTTCATCCTGCAGCACGGGATAAACCCCTGAAATCCAGGGGGTGTTGTCTATCCATTTCTGGTCTCCTTTAGCATACTTAGCCTGCTCGAATTTCACCGCCTGTCCGGGATCCTTGTTCAGTTTACTGCTAATGGCAAGGGTATCGAGGCTTCCTTTCCTCAGTTGTTTCTGCGCCATTTTGAAAGCTTTCTCAACCTGAGCCTGGTTTTTCCCCTTAATAATGACCGCTTCCAGTCTTTCGCCCCACTGATAATCATTTTTATGGGTGTTGTAGAACTGCTCAAGCCCGCTTGTATCCTTCACTGCCTTGGTCCACACCTTTTTATCGGTCAGGTCGAAGAGGAGGATTCCGTCCCGGTATTCCTTCATCAGGTTCCTGAATTCCGGGAATTCTGATTCCAGTTTGCTGTCTTTGTAGTTCAGGCAGCTTTCATCCACAAATTTATCATAGGTGTTTGCAAGCAGGATGCCCAAATCTTCAGATGGTTTGCTTTTGGCCTCAGTGGAGAGGAAAGCAGCCAGTTCGGCCTGGGTAAATGCTTTGTTTCCAAGAGCAGCCACAGGGCTGTTCATTCCCTGGGTTTTGGTCAGATCCCAGCTTCCCTGGAAGAGGGTGGAATCCATCAGAGGCAGCAATGCCTGCCTGGCTGCGGGGTATTCAACAAAACCGTATTGTTTTTTAATTTTTTCGACGACCGATTTTTTGCTGAGTTGTGAGCGGGTATCACGTGTCACTTTTTGTTTGATGTCAGCCCTGGTATCTTCAAGGCTGCCGGGTTCTTTCCTTTCAAGCAGCTTAATGATGTGCCAGCCGAAAGGGGTTGTGATAGGTTCTGAGACGTCACCGATTTGTTTCATGTCGGATACCTTGAGGATGAAATCGGGAACCATCCTGTTCACTCCGAACCAGGGAAGGATCCCTCCTTTGGGTGCTGTTCCCTTGTCATCGGAGTAAACTTTTGCCAGTGAATCCCAATCAGCGCCTCCCTTGAGTTTCTGATATATATCAAAGATCTTTTCCCGGGCGGCTGCGGAATCCTCTGCATTGGCAGCCTGTTGCATCGAAATGAAGATATGGGCAGCCCGTGCTTTTCCCATGGCTTTTTTCACATCTGTCACCTTCAGGATATGATAGCCATATTCTGTCCTGATGATCTGGCTGATCTGTCCTTTTGGGGTATTAAAGGCTGCTGTTTCAAAGGGATAGACCATATCAAAAGCGGTAAAATATCCCAGATCTCCGCCATTGCCCTTGATCATCGGCCTGTTGGGAGCAGGTTCCCGGTCGCGGGCCGAGAGGTCATCGGAATATTGTCTTGCGATGGCTTCAAAGCTTTCACCTTTTAGAATCCGCTCGCGGAAGTCCTTGATTTTATTGTAGGCCTCAAGGCTGTCTTTGGGTGAAGCCCCCTGGTCGCATTTGATTAAAATATGACTGGCCCTGACATCCTTCTGCATCCGGTCATAGGCTTCCAGAATCAGCTTTTCGGTAACCTCCTCGTCCACCATGTATTTCTGGGCAAGTTGTTTACGGTATCCGCCGAGTTCGGTAATAAAACTGCCGACGGTATCCATTCCAAGCTCTTCCGCCTCCCTGACCTTGAGTTTAAAATTGATGAACAATTCCACATATTCATCCAGCGATTTCTTGTCTATCACCTCACCTTTGACATTGTTTTTCTGGTAGATATTAAGAAATTCTGATTTTGTTACGGGTGAACCTGCTATGGTCATCAGCACCGGATCATCGCCGTTCTGGGCTTGCAGCGCAAGGGAAAACAACAGCATGAGCAAGCCTGTTGTCCGTAAAAAAAGCGTTTTCATAATAATATGACATTGATTTGACATGCAACAGAACAATTTTTAACGAGAATAGTTGGGAGCCTCCCGGGTAATTGTGATGTCATGGGGATGACTTTCAACCACACCGGCCTGGGTGATTTTGATAAAACGGGCCTGTTGTAGCTGGGCAATGCTGGCTGAGCCTGTATACCCCATGCCGGCCCTCAGTCCGCCCTGTAACTGATGAATAACCTCCGAAAGGCTGCCTTTATAGGGGACCCGCCCGACAATGCCTTCAGGCACCAGCTTTTGCACTTCATAAACATCATCCTGGAAATAGCGGTCGCGGGAACCTTTTTGCATGGCTTCGATAGATCCCATACCCCGGTAAGCTTTAAATTTTCTTCCTTCAAAGATGATGGTTTCGCCCGGACTTTCATCCACACCTGCAAAGAGAGAGCCGGCCATGATGGTGCTTGCACCGGCGGCAAGGGCTTTCACGATATCGCCCGTATACCTGATCCCGCCATCGGCTATGATGGGAATATTCTTACCCTTGAGCGCACTTGCCACCTCGAAGATGGCGCTGAGCTGGGGTATGCCGATACCGGCCACGACACGCGTGGTACAAATGGAACCGGGACCAATGCCCACTTTCACTCCGTCGGCGCCCACTCCGGCCAGCATGGCCGCCGCATCCGCAGTGGCAATATTCCCGAGTATAAGGTCTATCTCCGGATAACGTTTCTTGATCTTTTTCGCAGTTTCCACCACATTTCTTGAGTGGCCATGAGCCGTATCCACCACAATGGCATCCACCTCCATGCGCACCAGTTCAGCAACCCTCTCCAGGGTATCCGGAGAAGTACCCACGGCTGCCGCAACCCGGAGGCGGCCACGGCTGTCCTTACAGGCATTCGGCCTTGCCTTGATTTTGATGATATCCTTGTAGGTAATCAACCCGATCAGCTTGTTTTTGGAATCGACCACCGGTAACTTTTCAATCTTGTATTGCTGAAGGATGTCTTCAGCCCGCTCAAAATCAGTAAACTCCGTTGTCGTAACCACTTCCTTCGTCATGACCTCGCTGATCGGTCTTTCAAGGTCACGTTCAAAACGCAGATCCCTGTTGGTGACAATGCCAACCAGCTGCTTCCTGCTGTTGACCACCGGGATCCCTCCGATTTTGTATTCCCGCATGATGAAAAGCGCATCTTCCACGGTGGCTTCAACCTTCAGGGTAACCGGATCGATGATCATCCCGTTCTCAGCCCTTTTCACTTTCCTGACCTCATTGGCCTGTTCATCCACCGGCATATTCTTGTGCAGCACCCCGATGCCCCCCTCCTGCGCCATTGCTATGGCCATGGTGGATTCTGTAACCGTATCCATGGCTGCAGACACGATGGGAATATTCAATCTGATGTTCCGGGAAAATGGTGTGGAAATATCCACATCTTTTGGTAACACCTCTGAGAATGAAGGAATTAACAAAACATCGTCATAGGTTAATCCCTCTCCGGTGAATTTCTCATGATAGGTGGTAACTTGTTTAGCCATTTTTTGCCAAAAGTTTCGCAAATTAACAGAAAATTATTGAATGATGGGTTATATTGGATGAGACGGATCGTTAAAAAAAGCCCCGGAAGAGGGGGCAGCTCATTCCGGGGCGGGGGACTTACAGTCGTGGTTTATTTAACCACCGTCACTGTACCGCGTTTTTCAAAGGTTTCACCCCTTGATGTATGGAATTTAACATAATACATATATACTCCGACCGGAACATACTTATCTTCATAAGTTCCGTCCCAACCCTCGTTTGGATTGTTGGTCTCAAACAGCAGTTCACCCCATCGGTTGTAAATCATGAAGATATAATGGGATTTGTCGGCATAGATGCTGATAGGTTTGAAAATGGGATTGTAACCCTTGGGGGAAAAGGCATTTGGAATATATATCTTTGAATCCTGGATATCGCTTGCCCTGTTCGAATAGCTGGTATCCACAAAAGGAAAGATGCTTGGTGCCGGGATGGCTTCGACATAATACCTGAATTTGCCCTGGGTTTCGAAATAGGGCGAAACTTCATCAACGAAAGTATTGGTCCCATAGGGTACCGTTGCCAGCGGGATCGGGTCCACCAGGCCGTCAATGCCCCTGAAGAGATTGTAACCCCTCACATAGGTCCAGCTCCATCCTTCAAAGTCGTTCCAGCTTAGATAATTGGTGAAGTCTTCCATGGCTACGGCCATCAGGTGAATGCTTCTCACCGTATCGGAATGCATCACCTCCACCCCGCAACTGTCGATCACCGAGGCGAAGTAGTAATAGGCCTGATCCACGGGGAGAGCAGTTTCATCCAGATATTCGATATAGGGTTCAGGAAATCCCGGAATCGTGGTAATCAGTTCATAGGGTCCCGCTTTTTCGGTGGCTCTCAGTATCCTGTATTCGGTGACGTAGGCAGAAGTATCGACAAACAGTTTCACCTTGACTTTATTGGTGGTTTCGACACTGACATTGCGGAATACAAGGAATTGCGGCTGTTTGGGTTTCGTAGCCAGAATGCAGTCGTAGCAGGATGAAGATGTTTTTGTCCCATCCTGGTTAAAGGCCTGAACGTAATAGCAATAATAGGAATCCTTGGTGAAATTCTCGTGTACAAAACTGGTGGCGGCAGGCAGACCAGGACCTGCCGGCAGGTTGGTACCAAGCAGAAAAGGCGGTCCTCCGTTTTCAGTGGCATAGATCCTGTATCCCCCCAGGAAATCATGCATGTTGATATAGGGATTCCAGTGCATGGTAATTTTATCTGCACAGGGATCGATGGCGGAAATTTCCAGGTGAAGGGTATTATGAGGCATATTGAGCGACATGCCACTGGGATTCCAGCAACTGTCAAACGCAAGGATCACGTATGTTTTCGGCGCATCACAAGCATTCCCCGGAGAGCTTCTGTCGATATAGCTGTTGCTGTTGTTTCCGAAAACAGTATCCAGCAGCATCCAGCTGCCATTATTATCGTAAAAAATGATAAATCCCTGTGTTTCTGCATCATTGTAAAACCAACTGATGTGGGTATATCCGGTAAGTGAATCAATGGATACTGTATCAATCACCGGAATGGCAGGAGGATCATCATCCCAGTATTTGACACCATTGATATTCGATACCGAAACACATCCACTTTGGTCGCCAACTTCCACCCGGTAAGGAATTGTATCTCCGCAGATTGTCAGGCTGTCGATGGCTGTCAGCAGGGCAGTCTGGGTGAGTGGATTCCAGCTACCCACCGGATAACTGCGGTAAATATCGTACAGTCCTGATGTGGTGGGGAGGGCCGGGGTATGGATCTCGTTCCAGAACAGGTTGGCATGTTCCTGATCGATGGAGGACAGTGACAGGTACATCGTCCTGAGGGTATCGCTGGCGTCGGAAAAGAAAAAGCCGTCGCAGTCAATACGGTTGATGATGTATAAGTATTGTGACGCTCCGTTGGCATTAATGGCAGTGACATTCTTGCTGAACTGGTTCATGGATTTCACACTGTCAACCAGGTTGTATGGCCCGAGGGGATTGGATGCCGCATAGATAAGATAGCCGCTGAAATAAAAACTGTTGGTGTCGGGCGGAGGGACAAAGGATATGGTGACGCTTCCGTTGGGTTGGACTGCAACACAGCGGGCATCGGGAGGGGTCGCCGCCTGGAAGAGCGCACTGTCAATATTGGATAGGGATTCACAACCGCTCGAATCGGCCAGCCCGACCCTGAATTTAATATATCCGCATCCGGTAACCGCATCATTGCTTGAGAAGCCCTGGGTACTGTTCAGGGTAACCCAGTTATTGCCCGTCAGCCGGTAAACATTGTACCATCCTGTAGAAGTCGGGGGTAACGGATCGGAGATGCCATTCCACTGGGTATTGGCAATCCCGTTGCCGACATTCTCCACATTCAGCCGGATGGTATTCAGGGTATCGGAATTCCCCGAATAGTAATTACCATAGCAACCTGATCTGGTTTGCATGTAATAATAATACATTGTGTCGTTTCCGTATGCCGTAAGGTCAGTCCAGCTGGTGGAATAGAACGTATACTGGTTGATTGTCTTGAGGCTGTCGATCAGGGTGAATGGTCCGGTGGGACTCTTTGATCTGAATATTAAATAAGCATTCCAGGTATTCGGAATTTCGGAGGTATCGGGCAGCACCCATTCCAGTTTGACATGCCCGTTAGGCTGGACGGAGATACATCGGGGTGAAGGTGGCAGCATGATAGCGTTACGCACGATGATGGTGATGGTAGTCCACCGGATAGCCGGGGCAGGACAATAATCGTCTGCGGTCCGGATCACGAAATTATACTGGTTGGTGACCCCGCCGCATGCCAGCTCTGTGGCAAGGTGCGTACATTCGGTCTGCCACCGGAACTGTGTGTTCAATGCCCAAACCCCCATGGCAGGGAGCGGAAGCGGATTGATGGTGTCACCCCAGAAAAGCATGGCGCAGGGAGGATTCAGGCAGCCTGTCGTGGTGCTGATCCCATTCAGTCCAAGCTGGATACCATTGCCCGTAACTTTAATGTTCTGCGGAGTAAACGTGTCGTTCAGCATCTGCCCGTCATAGGCCCACATGCTGTATTTGACCAGGGCCCCGGCAAAAACCGTATCTACATAGTTGTTCAGGGTATCACCGTTGGGATACTGGATAATGACCGTTGGGGGATCATTGCCCGGACAGGGCAGCAATACCACCTGCATTTCACGGAAGATTTCTGCGATCTTGATGCCGCATCTGTATGCCGAAACTTTGTTTACCGTAACAAAAGCACCCTGGGTGTAGGAGGTAAATGAGATTTCTCCCGTATACTGATTAACAGAGGCCGGAATATTGTTTGGGTTTTGGGTAGGTCCGGGCAGCGGCGAATTCCAGGTATATCCGCCGACATAGGAAGCGGCCGGGATTGGCTGGTTGTTTCCTGTCCAGGGCTGGTCCCATTCATAGGAAAGCGAATCCAGTTCCGGGTCATAGGCGTTGGGATTGTAGCTGAAGGGATAACCGGTACAGATCACCGTGGAAGGTCTTTCCACGAAACGGGGTGAATTATCCCAGCAGGTGTTTACCGGTGTGTTTTCATAAGGATACATGATGGCTCTCAGATACCAGTTCATGTTAGTAGTGCCGGTGATATTGGTACAGGGGTTCCTGCAACAACCCGTAAAAGAAAATACCCAACCTGTGGGTGGAGGAGGTCCGGCAGGGAGTGACACCGGATTCGACTGGTATATCCATTCCCTCACTCCTCCGGTATTACTGATGGAAGTAGTTTCGCAGTTGATATGCTGGAACAAAGGCGGCAGTCCCGGGAAACAAGTGGGAGAGATGTCGATGGAATCAATAAAATACATCGTAATGGAAGGCAACCCCGGCACAGTTGTGTTCAGTGTTTCGGTCACCGTACTGTATAAAATACCCGCACATTCCTGGTAAACCCTCATATGAAAACGGTATTGCCCGTTGGGCATGCATTCCCAGTAGATTTCCCCGCCCATGTAATGGGAAGCGGAAAGCTGGCTGCTGATGGTCAGGAAAAACAAAATGGAAGCGAAAATCCTTTTCATTATATTATATGATTAAATTACCTGAAATGTTTATTTAAGTAAAGTGAGCTGCCCGGTCCGGGTATGTTCTTTTCCGTTGCTGTCGGTATAGGTAATACGGTACACATACACTCCCATCTCGGCGGGTGAACCTTTGATGGTGCCATCCCATCCTTGCTGAATATCCCTTGTTTCAAAAATGATCTGACCGGTACGGCTGAGGATGATCATGTTGAAATCTGTAACCTGGTTCCCATAGACCAGGAATTTGTCATTTTTACTGTCATTATTCGGGGTAAAGGCATTGGGAATATGCAATTCCTCGCAATCGACCACGGTAACCAGGATACTTTCCTGGGTGGGTGTACCGCTATGGTCGGTGACTGTCACATAATAGGTAGTTGTCAGGGCGGGTTGCACGGTAATGGAAGGGGTTTCTTCGCCTGTATTCCAGTAATAGGTTGTGCCTCCGCTTGCCCAGATGGTAAGGGATTCACCTTTGCAAACAACCTGGTCTTCAATGACATCTACCTGGTTTTTGGGTTCCGGGAAGGAAACAGAGGGTTGGGCAGGCGAAGGATTGACGGCAGGCTGGTTTGTTCCGGCCGTTGTGTTTTTCACTGCAGCCTGCAACATGGTTTTGGGAGCAGTACTGGCCACAGGCAGGTCATGAATCTGTTTGAGTACCGGTTTCAATGCCTTCCCGGTATTGGTAAGGATCTGGTTGCCTGGATTCACTTCCCCGGCTGACGGATTTTTCTGAACCTGAGGGCTTTCAGATCCGGTCTTTTTCAAAACCTGCCCGGTCTGCCCGGCTGCAGCTGGCTCAACAAGTCCGGGACTGGTTGAAAGATTGCCGGTCTGTGGATTGACCGGTTGTTCCTGCTGAACCGAGGGTGTTTCCGGGCGGGGCTTCACATCATCCTGCCTGAAAAGGTAGGCGATGAGAAATATGCCACCCACCACCGCCGTCAGCGTGATCCCCTGTATCCACGGATTACCCCTGAACGGGTTCTTGGGCGGCTTCACCGGTGTGAGGGCCGGGTTCTGAGCGATCTTCTCCCAGACAGCGGGTGAAGGTTGCTCCCGGTAACCTTCAAAAGCCCGTTTATAGAGCTCCCCTATCTTGCTGTGTTCTTTATCCATTGTTAAAATCCAAATGTTGCTTTTCCCTGTTCAACAAATATAATCTTTTTTGTAACCACTTCCTGGCCTTCAGCAGCTGCGTTTTGGAGGTACTCACCGAGATCCCCATCATATCGGCGATCTCTTTATGGCTGTATCCCTCGATTTCGTATAGGTTGAACACCAGTTTATAACCGGGAGGCAACTCCTGCAGGAGCCGGAGCATTTCTTCCCGGTTGATTTCACCCACGATGTCTTCATCCTCGCTGATCACATTCACCGCATCGTCGATGTCTGTATGGAACTTATACTTCAGATGATTCCGGATCATATTCAGGGAAGTGTTGATAATGATGCGGCGCACCCATCCTTCGAGAGATCCTTCGTTGCGGAACGACCTGAGGTTTGCGAATACTTTGATAAATCCTTCCTGTAAAGCATCCTCAGCTTCTTCCCGGCTGTTAAAATACCTGAAGCACACACCGAGCATGGCAGGTGCATACCTCTGGTAGAATTGTTTCTGGATCTCTTTTTTGCCTTCAAGACAACCCTGTATTAATTCGGCTTCTGAGACCATTAGTTCCTGATACGGTTTTTAGACACATGCATATGAATGAAAGTTGTCTGCAAAGATGGAGTTTTTCTTATGAGTTATACCGAAAGAACACAGGAATGCGAAAAATGTGCCTCCAGAGTCATCGGTATAACTGAAACTAAGCGAAAACTGCTTCGCATTTTCACTAAGATTCATGATATTTTCTACCTTTGCACATCTGAAGAAAAACACTTTAAAAAATGACAAGAGACGTACAGGTGTTCGACCTGATTGCAGAGGAAAAGGCCCGTCAAATGCATGGGATAGAATTGATTGCTTCCGAAAATTTCGTCAGTGAGCAGGTGTTGGAAGCCATGGGATCGGTCATGACCAACAAATATGCCGAAGGCTACCCGGGAAGGCGTTACTATGGCGGATGCCAGATTGTGGATCAGACCGAACAGCTTGCCATCGACCGTGCCAAAAGTCTTTTCGGAGCAGCCTGGGCGAATGTCCAGCCGCATTCCGGCGCACAGGCCAATATGGCTGTTCTGATGACGGTGCTGAAACCGGGAGATACCTTTATGGGTCTGGACCTTTCACACGGAGGACACCTTTCTCACGGTTCACCGGTCAATTCGTCCGGTATCCTCTACAGGCCTGTTGCATACGCGGTTGAACCCGAGACGGGCACCATCAACTACGAAAAGATGGAGGAAGTCGCCCTCAGGGAGAAACCCAAACTGATCATTGCCGGGGCTTCGGCATATTCCCGCGACTGGGACTACGCCAGAATGAGGGTGATCGCCGACAAGGTTGGCGCCATCCTGATGGCCGACATTGCTCATCCTGCAGGGCTCATCGCCAAAGGGCTGCTCAACGATCCCCTGCCTCATTGCCACGTGGTAACCACCACAACCCATAAGACCCTCAGGGGTCCGAGGGGTGGTCTGATCCTGATGGGTAAGGATTTCGAGAATCCATGGGGACTTAAGACACCGAAAGGAGAGATCAAGATGATGTCTGCCATGTTCGATTCCGCAGTCTTCCCCGGCGTCCAGGGCGGCCCGCTCGAACATGTCATCGCTTCCAAGGCCGTTGCCTTTGGTGAAGCCCTGAACCCTGACTTCCTCGGCTATGTTACCCAGGTCAGAAAAAATGCCATCGTCATGGCTGAAGCTTTTATGAACAAAGGGTACCATGTGATCAGCGGCGGAACCGACAACCACCTCATGCTGATAGATCTCCGGTCCAAATTCCCCGATATCACCGGCAAAATGGTTGAAAACACCCTGGTGAAAGCCGATATCACGGTCAATAAAAATATGGTTCCCTTCGACAGCCGCTCTCCCTTCCTGACCAGCGGCATGCGTGTCGGTACGCCCGCCATCACCACCCGCGGCCTGAAAGAGGATCATATGCCCGGAATCGTGGCACTGATCGATGAGGTCATCTCCAATATCGATAACGAAACTGTGATCGGCAACGTCCGGCATAAGGTCAACGACATGATGTCGGCCTTCCCACTGTTTGCATACTGAACCGAAAGCACCTCCCCATGTCCGGGCTAACTGTAAGGTTCAGGATCAGCGCGCGCCAGATAGCCGCCTTCCTTGCATTTCTTCTTGCTTTACCTGCCGCTGCCCAACCCTATCTCGCATCCTTCGAAACCGACCTTCCGGAGAAAAAACTGTTCCTTTGCGCGTTCTACGGTGAAAAAATCAGCCTGCTTGATTCAGCAGTCACAGATACGAAGGGAAAAACCACCTTCACCTTTTCTGCCTCCCGTCAACCAGGCCTTTACAGACTGATGGTAAACAGAAATCAATTCCTTGATTTCATCTATAACAGGGAAAACATCAGCATCCGGATGGACCTGGGCAAGGGCCAGGAGGCACCTCAGGTCTTGCAGTCGGAGGAAAACAGGGTGTTTTACAAATTCCTCTCTGAAGACCATATCTACAGGAGAAAAATTGAAGTCCTGGTACAAATCAGCCAGCAATACCCTGAAAAAGATCCCTTCTACCATCATGCCAGAAAGGAATATGAAACACTCACCAGAGAAAGGGATAAAAAACTTGAAACATTGATCTCAGGGAACGAGGGAAGCTTCGTTTCCCGCATCCTGCGCCTGTATCGTGAGCCTTCCATGCCCTGGGAATTGAATGAGCAGGAAAGGGTGGAACAATTCAGGGAAAAATACCTGCAGGTGGTTTCACTGAAAGATCCAGCTTTAATCCGAACAAACCTGCTCACTTCCAAAGTGATAGACTTTCTTTCCCTTTTCCCAAATCCCCAGATGCGGCAACAGGAAGCCGAACAGGCCTTTATCAAAGGAGTGGACATCGTGATGGCCAATGTAAAGGACGACAGTGCTGTTTTTCAATTCCTGTTGTCATACCTGGTAGGTGGTTTTGAAAAATACAAGATGGAAGTGGTGCTGACCCACCTGTACGAAAAGTATCTTTCGGAAAGCATGTGCGAAGGGGACGTCAGGGAAGACGAACTGGCCAGGAGGCTGCGCGCCTATGAACAACTGGCAGTCGGTCGGACAGGACCCGAAGTGAATATTGCAGACAGCAGTGGAAAGATACTGTCTATCAGTACTTTAAATTATGATTACACCCTGCTGGTATTCTATGCAAGCTGGTGCCCCCATTGTCACGATCTGCTGAAGAAACTTCCCCAGCTCAGGACACAGTTCGACAGCCTGAAACTGGGAGTGATCAGCATCACGCTTGACACCAGCAGAACGGATTGGATCAACTATCTGAAGCAGAACAGGCTTCCCTGGCACAATGGTTTCGAGGGGAAAGGCTGGAGCGGGCCGAGTGTGAAAGCATATAATATTTATGCCACTCCCACGATGTTCCTGCTCGACCGCAAGCGGAAGATCATCTCCAAACCCATCACCTGGATGGATTTGACCGAATCGCTCGGCATGCTGAAAGAAGTAAAGTAATCAGGTTTCCTTCAGCAGCATGTCCACAATACCGGGCACGCTGCTACCGGCTTTTTCCGGGATTACCGTGAGGTTGGGGATCCAGGGCATGGGTCTTGCGTTAGGATCGATCAGGTATTTGGGCGAGGAATGCGGAACGTAATCGATCAGTCCGGCAGCAGGATAAACCGCCAGCGAGGTGCCGATCACCAGCAGAATATCGGCCTGTGAACAAAGGTTTGCAGCAGGCATGATGTTCGGAACCGCCTCACCGAACCATACAATATGAGGTCTGAGTTGTGAACCCTTTTCACAGGTATCTCCCAGGTTCAGTTCCCATCCCTGGATTTCGTAAACCAGATCCGGATCGGCGGTACTCCTCGATTTCTTCAGTTCACCGTGAAGGTGCAGGACTTTTTTGGATCCTCCCCGTTCATGGAGGTCATCCACATTCTGGGTGATGACAGTAAGGTCGAAATGATCGTCAAGGCGGGCCAGGGCGTAATGGGCGGGATTGGGTTCAACTTCCAGCAGTTTTTTTCTGCGTTGGTTATAGAATTCCAGCACCAGGGCAGGATCCTTATCCCAGGCCTGCGGAGTGGCAACATCCTCAATCCGATGTGTTTCCCACAGGCCGCCACTGTCGCGAAAAGTACTGATGCCGCTCTCGGCACTGATACCCGCCCCGGTCAGGACAACGATTTTTCTCATTGATCTTCGAACAGCTTCATATCATCCAGGACTTTCATCATGGACTTCACGGAGTCGGCCGAATCCTTGAGCATTTTCATTTCATCCTTGTTCAGCTTGAGTTCGATGATCTCCTCAATGCCATGAGCCCCGAGTTTCACGGGAACCCCGAGGTACACATTTTTCAATCCGTACTCACCGGTAAGCAGCGTAGCCACCGGGAATATCCTTTGCTGGTCATCGACGATGGCTTCCACCATCTGTGCGGCTGCCGCACCGGGTGCATACCAGGCTGAGGTTCCCATCAGGCTGACAAGTTCACCGCCACCCTTACGGGTACGCTCCACGATTTTATCGATCTCATCCTTGTTGAGCAATTCGGTGATGGGAATGCCGGCAACCGAAGTGTACCTGGGCAGGGGTACCATGGTATCCCCGTGACTTCCGAGTAACATGGCATGAATATCTTTGGGGCTGACCTTCAATGCATCCGCCACGAATGCACGGTAACGGCCCGTATCCAGGATGCCGGCCATTCCGAAAACTTTCCTGGAATCTTTACGGGCGGCCAGATACGCACAGTATGTCATTACGTCGAGGGGATTGGATACCACAATAATGATGGCCTCCGGAGAATACTTGATCACCTTCTCGGTGACTTCTTTCACAATGGCCGCATTGGTGCTGATCAAATCATCGCGCGACATGCCCGGTTTGCGGGGCAATCCCGAGGTGATGACAACCACGCCCGACCCTTTGGTCCGGAGGTAATCGTTGGTTACTCCAATAACCTTGCTGTTAAAGTGATTGATGGAAGAAGTCTGCCAGATGTCAAGGGCTTTGCCTTCAGCAACACCTTCTTTGATGTCGACCAGTACGACTTCCCTGGCCAGGTCTTTGTGCGCTATTACATTAGCTACAGTGGCGCCGACATTTCCGGCACCGATCACGGTGATACGTTTCATTTTTAAGGAATAAATGATTGATTTGAAAAACTGCCGTAAATATATCAAATTAACAATATATCCGGACTAAAGTTTTTCAAAAAACCACCATCATCTGCATTTTTCTCCTGTCTTGGTACGTTTTTCCACACATTGTGCGTCAAGGACAGCAATGGTGACCATATTCACGATTTCCGATACGCTGCTGCCCAGCTGGAGCACATGTACCGATTTATCGAGTCCGTTGAGAACCGGTCCGATCACTTCAAACCTGGCCATTTCCTGCATCAGTTTATAGGCGATGTTACCTGCGGAAAGGAAAGGAAAGATCAGGGTATTGGCCGGACCGTCGACGAGTTTGCTGAAAGGAAATTCATTTTTCATCAGCTCGGCGTTCAACGCGACATTGGCCTGTAATTCACCGTCGACGACCAGATCGGGATATTCTTTGTGAAGAATGGAAACGGCATCCCGGACTTTCATAGGGACCTCCCCCGTATTCGAACCGAAATTTGAATAGGCAAGCAGGGCAATTCTCGGGACAATATTGAACTGTTGCACGGCAAAGGCAGTCTGCAGGGTAATTTCCACCAGTTGATCCGTACTCGGATTTTTATTGACCGTACAATCAGCAAAGAAGAACGGTCCTTGTTTGGTGTTGATGATATACATTCCCGAAACCACATTGCCACCCGGTTTTTTTCCGATCACCTGGAGGGCCGGTCTGATTGAATCGGGATAATTGCGGGTAAGTCCGGAGATCATGGCATCGGCATATCCTGTCTCCACCAGCATGGGCGCATAATAGTTCCTGTGGGTAAGAATGTCTTTGGCTGAAACCAGGGTAACACCCCTGCGCTGCCTTTTCTGAAAGAAGATTTCAGCAAAGCGGTGGCGGGTGGCTTTCACCTCGTCCGATTTGGGATCGATGATCTCCACATCGTCGAGTTCGAGTTCCATTTCCCTGATCATGCTGCTGATCTTCTGCATATTTCCCAGGAGGATGGGAATGGCGATTCCTTCGTTCAGGCAGATTTCAGCAGCCTTCAGCATTTTAAAGTTCTCAGAATCAGCAAACACGACCCGTTTGGGATTCTTTTTAGCCCGGCTTTTTATCTGACGTACCAAAGGATTGGTCGTACCAAGCCGTTTACCCAGTTCCTCTTTGTAGTTATCCCAGTCGGTGATCGGCTTGCGCGCCACACCGGTTTCCATGGCAGCCTGGGCAACGGCGGGAGCTACATGCGTGATCAGACGCGGATCGAAAGGCTTGGGTATGATGTAATCCTTGCTGAAATGAAGATTCATGGTATTATAAGCCATATTTACCTCATCGGGAACCGGCATTTTGGCCAGGGATGCCAGGGCCCGGCTGGCGGCAAGTTTCATTTCGTCATTGATCTCGGTGGCCATCACATCCATGGCTCCCCTGAAGATGAATGGAAACCCGAGTACGTTGTTGATCTGGTTGGGATAGTCGGAACGCCCGGTAGCCATGATGATGTCTTCCCTTGTGGATATGGCGTCATTGTACATGATCTCGGGTACGGGATTGGCCAGGGCAAAAATGATGGGCTGAACATTCATGGTATGCAGCCATTCTTTCTTGAATACACCTGCCACTGACAATCCGAGAAACATATCGGCACCCTTCACTGCTTCTTCCAGGCTACCATAGTCTTTTTCGTTGGCGAACTGTGCCTTTACAGGATTCAGGTCGGTCCGGCCCTTGTGCAGGCAGCCCTTTGAATCGAACATCACGATGTTTTCGGGATTCACACCCAGTTTGATATAGAGCCTGCTGCATGAAATAGCCGAAGCACCTGCCCCGTTGACCACAATCTTTACCTTACTGATGTCTTTCCCCGTAATTTCCAGCGCATTGAGTAAACCTGCCGAAGTGATGATGGCAGTCCCGTGCTGATCATCATGCATGACGGGAATCTTCAGGGCAGCTTTCACCCTGTCCTCCACTTCAAAACATTCCGGTGCCTTGATGTCCTCCAGGTTGATCCCTCCGAATGTCGGCGCAATCTGTATGATGGTTTCCACCAGTTTGTCCACATCCTTGGTCTCTATCTCAATATCAAACACATCGATATCCGCAAAAATCTTGAAAAGCAGCCCCTTACCCTCCATCACGGGTTTTCCGGCTTCCGTCCCGATATCACCCAGTCCCAGCACTGCAGTACCATTGGAGATCACCGCCACCAGGTTGCCCTTGGCTGTGTATTTGTATACATCATCGGGATTGTCTTTGATTTTCAGACAGGGATCAGCGACTCCCGGTGTATAGGCAAGGGAAAGATCCCGCTGGGTGGCATACGGTTTGGTCGGAATCACTTCAATCTTACCCGGCCTCCCTTCGGCATGGTACGACAGGGCGTCTTTTCTGAATAAGGTGTCCATCTTGCAAATTTTTTATGGTGAAACTCCGGTTTACTCATGCAAACCTATAAATTTTTGCGCATTGTTAAGAAATTAACAACTTAGATTCAGTATAAATTGCAGGGGCGAACGGCCATTCGCCCCTGCAATTCAGACGCACACAGGAAGGTATCCGGTTCCGGCTTACTGATGCTGGCGCTTGTGGAATTCGGCCTTTCCGGCCTCGAGAAAACTGACAAAGGCGTCGACATCGAGATCATAAGCCCTTGCCGGAACCAGCAACTGGCCTGCCGTATCCAGTAACACATAATAGGGTTGTGCATTCACATTGAAACGGGAGATCTGAAGATCGGCATATTTCTTTCCCACGGAGTTCTTCACCTTGCCATCATAGGTTGAGGTAATCCATTCCTGCTCAGGCAGTTTTGTCTTATCATCAACATAAAGGGCAATGATGATATAATCTTCCTTGAGGCGTTTCAGGACGGGAGGGGCAGACCATACATTGGCTTCCATCTCGCGGCAATTGACGCATCCGTGACCGGTAAAATCAATAAAGACCGGTTTGTTCAGTTTCCGGGCACAAGCCATTCCCTGGTCATAGTCGAAGTATCCTTCGAGACCGTGAGGCAAATGCAGGAATTCTCCGTACCTGGGTTTGTCACAGATCGTGCTTGCCTGTTTTATACCCGATTCCGAAGACATACAAAGGCTAACATTTTCCCTGACAATCTGGTTCAGATCAAAATCATGGGAGGACTGTGGCGGGATATAGCCGGAAAGGGCTTTGAGCGGTGCTCCCCACATACCCGGTATCATGTAAACGACAAAGGAAAACGTAATGATGGCGAGCGCCAGCCGAGGTACGCTCACATGCTTCACCTCGCTGTCGTGAGAAAATGTAAGTTTACCAAGCAGGTAAAAACCCATGAGGGTGAAAATAACAATCCAGAAGGCAAGATAGATTTCGCGGTCGAGGATGCCCCAGTGATAGGTTTGGTCGGCAATGCTCAGGAACTTCAGTCCGAGTGCAAGTTCGAGGAAGCCGAGTACAACCTTGACCGAATTGAGCCATCCGCCCGACTTGGGCAAACCTTTAAGCCAGTTGGGGAAAAAGGCGAAAAGTGAAAAAGGCAGGGCGAATGCAAGCGAAAAACCGAACATCCCGATAATGGGTTCCAGCACCTTACCTCCGGCGGAGGCAACAAGGATGGCGCCAACGATGGGGCCTGTACAGGAAAATGATACCAGCACCAGGGTAAAAGCCATGAAGAAGGCACCGGTGTAACCGCCTTTATCAACCTGCTTATCGGATCTGTTGATCATCCAGCTTGGAAGTGTCAGCTCGAACATCCCGAAGAAGGAAGCGGCAAAAAACACGAATATGAGGAAGAACAGCACATTGGGGATCCAGTGGGTGCTGAGGAAATTGGCAAAATTGGCTCCCAGGGTAACAGCCACCACGGTACCGATGATGGTATAGATCAGGATAATGGAGATGCCGAAAACTCCTGCTTCCCTCTTGGCCTTCCCTTTTTTCTTATCCTTCATGAAATAGGACACTGTCATCGGGATCATCGGAAACACACAGGGTGTAAGAATCGCGGCCAGGCCGGCCAGAAATGAGAAAAAGAACAAGGTCCACAGGGATTTGGTGATGCGTTCGTAATCCGTGGAATTTTCGGCTTTCAACTCCCCCTGCGAAGCTGTTGCCGTTGCCGGGATGCTGTCGGGTTGCAATGCAGCCTGCGTATCAGGATTCACTGCAATAGCGGTAGCCGGGCTTTGTTTTCCGGCGGTGCTTTCCGGACTTGCCGCCTTATAACCGGCGAGGGAAAAAGAAAAATCCACCTCCTTGGGGGTCAGGCACTTCTCATCATCACATGCCATAAATTCCAGGCTTCCCTGCACCGTGGGATTATCCGCACTGGTAATCCTCACTTTCTGTCTGAATACGGCCTGGTTGTCGAAGTATTTGATATTGGCCTGAAAAACCTGGTCATAGTGCGGCTGCACATTGGGTTCCGAAGTCTTGCCCACAAGTTCGACACCCCGGAGGCTGGTAAAACTGAAAGTCGTCGGTATCGGACCGTCTTCAGGAACCTGCTGTGAATACAGGTGCCACCCTTTGTCAATTTTGGCAGTCAGTACCAGTTCAGCCTCCGAATCAGAGATTTTATTCACGGAGAAACTCCATTTCACGGGATCCAGAACCTGTGATTTCAGGCTCATTGATAGCAACAGTAAGGAAACTGCCAGGAGCCGGGAGGAAAAAATCAGGAAACGCTTCATAAGATGCAGGATATGAAGGATGGTAAAAAAATTAACAGATTAATAACAAAATTCAGGCGCTTTTAGTTTCAGCAGCAGGATCAACTTTTTTGACCAGTCCCTGAAGCACAGTACCCGGGCCTACCTCGATAAAGCTCAGCGCCCCGTCTTTGAGCATGTTTTTGACGGTCTGGGTCCATCGTACCGGGGCAGTAAGCTGTTTAATGAGGTTTTCCCTGACGGTTTCCGGGTCTGTCACAGGCAATGCCGTGACATTCTGATACACCGGGCAGCACGGTTTCTGAAAGGAGGCAGCCCTGATGGCAGATTCGAGTTCAGCACGGGCAGGTTCCATCAGGGGTGAGTGGAAGGCCCCTCCGACCTTCAGGGGCAGGGCTCTTTTGGCACCGGCCGCCTTCAGCAGCTCACAGGCCTTGGCAATGCCGCTCAGGGAACCGGAAATGACCAGTTGGCCGGGACTGTTATAATTGGCGGCCACCACCACCTCATCAGTGATGTCAGCCAGTATTTTCTCCGCAAGTTCATCATCAAGCCCGAGGATGGCAGCCATGGTTGAGGGTTCCTGCTCGCAGGCCTTCTGCATGGCCATGGCCCGGGCATACACCAGGCGGAGTCCCTCTTCAAAAGGAAGGGCCCGGCAGGCTACCAGGGCGGAGAATTCTCCAAGTGAATGGCCAGCCGCCATGTCGGGACTGAAATCGGAAAGGGTGGCGGCTAAAATCACCGAATGCAGGAAGATGGCCGGCTGGGTAACCCGGGTCTGCCTGAGATCTTCTTCCGTTCCGGCAAACATGATCCCGGTAATATCAAAACCAAGGATATCGTTTGCCTTGTGGAACATCTCCCTGGCACCGGCATGATGCTCATACAACTCCTTGCCCATACCCGGGAACTGGGCACCCTGTCCGGGAAAAATATATGCCTTCATCGATTATATAATATTGATTATCAGATTGTCATCTAATGGTAAGTCTGCATGTCAGTGCAACTTTGCACTAATCAGGTGCATGAACTCCGCCCTTGTTTTATCGACAAGAAATGCACCGGTAAAATCCGAGGTTGTCGTAACAGAATTTTGTTTCTGGATACCCCGCATCGACATGCACATATGGACTGCCTCAATCACCACGGCGACACCAAGGGGTTTGAGGGTATTCTGAATGGAATCCTTGATCTGGGTGGTCAGTCTTTCCTGCACCTGCAGGCGGCGTGCGAACGCATCCACAACCCTGGGGATTTTGCTCAGGCCGACAATAAAATGGTTTGGAATATAGGCCACATGGGCCTTGCCAAAAAACGGCAGCATGTGGTGTTCACACATGCTGTACAATTCAATATCCTTCACGATGACCATTTCCTGGTAATCCTCCCTGAACTTGGCCGATTCCAGGATTTTTTCCGGATTGATATGGTAGCCGTGCGTCAGGTAATGCATGGCCTTCGCAACCCGGGTGGGTGTATCGAGCAATCCTTCCCGGGAAGGATCTTCGCCAAGCAACTGCAAAACCTCCTTGTAATGATACTTCAGTTTATCGATGGATTCGGTGTTGTACAACTCAAGCTTTTCATAGCCATCCATCATGTTTTCCTCAAGCATTTCCTGCAAAATAGACCTGTCCATAGGATTTATTATTTTTCTAACCTGAATTCAACCATGTTATTTTCAGTTTCTTCGATCCTCACCGCGTAAAGTTCGGCACCGAGCGCTGCCACCGCTTCCCTGAGCTCGTCGAAAATCGCGGAGGCAAGGTTCTCGGTAGAGGCCAGCCTGCCCTGCATGAATGGGACTTCCAGGTTGATATTGCGGTGGTCCAGCTTGTCGACCACCCTTTCCCTGATCACCCTGCTGAGCGTAGAAAGGTTCACCACAAAACCGGTTTGCGGATCGACATTCCCGCGAACGGTGACGTACAGGATGTAATTATGCCCGTGCCAGTTGGGATTGGAACATTTACCAAAGACCTCAAGGTTCTGCTCATCAGTAAAGTCCGGCCTGAACAGGCGGTGGGCAGCATTGAATCTCTCCCTTCGCGTAAGATAAACCATGGAACAAAATTAAAAAAAAACCCGGAGCTTGTCCGGGTTTTGTCATTGCATCTGTTCTGTTAATTGAGATTTTGCTGGTAGCCTTTGAGGTTCTCCATCAATTTCTTCCTTCCGAAGAAGATGCGGCTCTTCACCGTACCGATGGAAATCTGCAGTTTCTCAGCAATCTCCTTGTATTTATAACCCTGGGTGTGCATCTCAAAGGGAATACGCTGGTCGTCGTCAAGCCTGTCGACCCGTTTGCGGATATCCTTCAGCGATATCTGGGATTCCGGCGAAGGAATGCCCGACTCTTTCGTAAGGTTTAAAAAATACAGGTCATCGGTGGTGTCAATAATGGCATTGGTTCTGATGCTGCGCCGGTAGTTGTTGATGAAAGTATTTTTCATAATGGTAAAGGTCCAGGCTTTCAGATTGGTGTTGTCTTCAAACTTGTCCCTGTTGGTCAGCGCTTTCACAAAGGTATCCTGCACCAGATCCTTGGCTTCTTCGGAATTGGAGGTAAGGGTCATGGCGAAATAGTGAAGATTATCCTTCAGACTCGTTAACTTATGGTTGAATTCTATGGCTGTCATGGCTCAGAATTTTTAATGTTTAAGATTTCACTGCAAATATAGTACACAAACTGAAAGATTCAACAAATTATTTTAAATTATTTTAAATAAAAATTAAATAATTTGTAAACTAATTGTATATCAACTATTTAAAATGGGGTTAAGAGATAAATTTTGTTGATCATACATCACCATTTATTAAACGTCATTTCAATTCAAGCAATGTACTACCTAATTACATGCCGCCAATAACAAGGCGCTCAGGGCAGTCTTTACCCTGCAGGACTTGAAAAGAAAGGCATTGACAAAGAAGGGCTACAGAGAAAGCAGGAATTGTCTGAATTCGGCCAGGGAATGAACCGGCCTGATATTGGAAGGCAAGGGATCTTCAATGTCTCTTACCTGATAACCCGCAATGAATATGGTTTTCGAGGAAAAATGACCGGCGAGCTTGTGGATATAGGAGAGCACATCCTCATTCTGCAGGCTGCAGGTCAGGATTGTCATCAGGAAATCGGGCTCAAGCCTGGCTGAAGTCTCCGTTAATCCGGAAAACGGCAGGGACTGACCGAAATAGAGGACTTTGTGCCCTGCCTTTTTGATGAAATATGAGAAGATGAGCAGGCCAAGCTCATGCCATTCGTCCTCACGCAGGAAAAGAAAGAAAGTTTTTGGGGAAGCATTGCTGACGGTCATGACACCATCGATGGCCACCAGTACTTTCTGCCTGATGAGGTTGGAGATGAAATGCTCCTGGGCGGGGTTGATGGCACCTGTCTGCCAGAGCATCCCGATCCTTTCGAAGAGGGGATAGATGATCCTGTTCAGGGTTTCCTCGAAGCCGTAATTGATAATGGCTTTATTGATGATCTTGTCAAACCTGATCTCATCCAGGTCGATCATGGAAGCGAGCAGGGTGTCAAGCTGTATGTCGGTAAGTGATTCATTTTGAGACAGGGAGAGCACCTTTTCATTCAGTGCCTCATCGCTCAGGCCCGCAAGGTGGGAAATCTTATATCCCTGTCTGTTGAGAAGTGCCACATTGAGGATCTTCCTCAGGTCGTCATCGGTGTAATACCTGATGTTGGTGGTTGTCCGCTCAGGCGAGAGCAACTCATACCTTTTTTCCCAGATGCGGAGGGTATGTGCCTTGATCCCCGACAATTTCTCCAGGTCTTTGATAGAATACTTTGCTTCTTTCATGAAATGTGGTTCACTTCATGTCATGTCCAAGTTTGGCAATCACCAGCCGAAGATGATATAAAACCCGGACATTCCATGTGACCATTAAAGTCTAAATTGTTATCACATGAAACAAACAAAGGATGATAAAAAAAGTTCTGCCTTTTCCCTATAATCCTAAACAAGCTTATGCATGAGGATTTGCCTCGCTTTCAGCAGGGCCTGGTCAAGTCCGGACGGATTTTTTCCGCCGGCAGTTGCAAAGAAAGGCTGCCCGCCTCCCCCGCCGTCGATTTCCCTTGCCAGTTCCCTGACGATGTTTCCTGCATGCAGGCCGTGGCCGGCTACCAGATCGTCGGAAATCATCACAGCCAGCCCGGCTTTTCCTTCGGCGGTATACCCGAGAACCAGGAACATCCTTTCTGTTTTCTCTCTGAGTTGAAACGCAATGTCTTTAACGGAAGCGGCATCGAGGTCCAGTTTCCCGGCAAGAAAGCGAATGCCTTTCACATCTTCAAACTGTTTCTCCAGGTCTGCAGCCCTCCGGCTGTTTTTTTCATTTTCAGCTTCCTGCAGTTGCTTTCTGAGTTCGTTGTTATCGGAAATCAGATGGTTCAATGCTTTCAATGGATCTGCAGGTGATTTCAGCAACTCACGGAAGGAGGTCACAAGCCTGGCCTGTTCCTGCAGATACCTGAGAGCCGCATCACCCGTAATGGCCTCCATACGCCTGATCCCTGCAGCGATGGCTGATTCGGATATGATCCTGAAAAAGCCGATTTCGCCCGTGGCCTGTACATGTGTGCCGCCGCAAAGCTCCAGAGAATCGCCGAAACGGATCACCCTCACGCTGTCTCCGTATTTCTCTCCAAACAATGCCATGGCACCCAGGTTGCGGGCTTCGTCCATGCTGATGGTCCGCATCTCATCCCTCGGAAGGTTCTCCATGATCCAGTGATTGACTTTGTCTTCCACCTGAAGAATCTCCTCTTCGCTGACTTTCTGGAAATGCGAAAAATCGAAGCGCAGCCTGCTGTCGTCCACCAGTGAACCTTTCTGCTCCACATGATTCCCCAAAACCTCCCTGAGCGCCTTGTGAAGCAGATGTGTTGCGGAATGGTTCCTCATGATGCTGCGCCTGGCATTCGCGTCTACCTGGGCAAAACAGCTCATGGACGGATCAGCCGGAAGGGTTTCGGTGATGTGGATGGTCAGGTTGTTTTCTTTTACAGTCCCGAGTACCGCTATCTTCTCCTCCCCGAAAACCAGCCAGCCCTTGTCGCCGACCTGTCCGCCCGCCTCTGCATAAAAAGGCGTCACATCAAGCACAAGCTGGTATTTCACCTTGCCCTGGGTACTCATTTTCCGGTACCTGACAAGCCGGGCAGCATGTTCCAACATATCCCAGCCCACGAATTGTGTTTCAGCCTGCGGCAAGAGTTCAACCCAGTCATCAAGCTCCTTTTCGGCCGCTTTGCGCGAACGGCTTTTCTGCGCTTCCAGTCCCAGACGAAAGCCTTCCATGTCCACTGTAAGGCCTTTCTCTTTCGCGATCAGTTGGGTAAGATCCACGGGAAAACCATACGTGTCAAACAACTCAAAGGTAAACCCGCCATCAATCACTTGAATACCAGGATTCTCAGCTACCCAGACATCAAATTTCTGTATCCCCGTGGCCAGGGTACGCAGAAAAGACTGTTCCTCCTCCATCATGACGCGGGTGATCAGATCCTGTTGCTGCCTGAGTTCAGGGAAGAAGTCGCCCATCTGCTGTACCAGGACGGGAATGAGCCTGTACAGCACAGGATCTTTCATATCGAGGAAGGAAAAAGCGAAGCGGACCGCCCTGCGCAGGATACGGCGGATCACATAACCGGCTTTATTGTTGGAAGGCAACTGTCCGTCGGCAATGGCAAATGCAATAGCACGGATATGATCGGCCATGACCCGCATGGCCACATCTGTCGCTTCAGAAGCACCGTAAGCTTTCCCGGCAATGGCGGAAATCTCCCTGATGAGCGGCTGAAAGACATCTGTATCGTAATTGGACTGTTTCCCCTGCAACAGGCGGCACAGCCTTTCAAAGCCCATTCCGGTGTCTATATGCCTGGCAGGCAATGGCTTCAATTTTCCATCGGCCTGGCGGTTAAACTCGATAAACACCAGGTTCCAGATTTCAATCACCTGGGGATCGCCAGTATTCACCAATGCCCGGCCGGGCACCCCGGCTTTTTCTGCTTCCGACCGGAGGTCTGCATGGATCTCGGAACAAGGTCCGCAGGGTCCGGTATCCCCCATTTCCCAGAAATTGTCCTTCTTGTTTCCCGACAGTATCCTTTCTTCCGGCACCAATGCGCGCCAGTAGGTGCGGGCTTCTGAATCCTCAGGCAGTCCGTCCGACTCATCACCTTCAAATACAGTTACATAAAGAATTCCAGGATCAATCCCGTATGTTTTGGTCAACAATTCCCAGGCCCAGGCAATGGCTTCTTTTTTGAAATAATCTCCGAATGACCAGTTACCCAGCATCTCGAACATGGTGTGGTGGTAAGTGTCGTAACCAACCTCTTCCAGATCATTGTGCTTTCCGGAAACCCGCAAACATTTCTGTGTGTCGGCAATCCTGTGGTGCACTGCTGCCGTATTGCCCAGAAACACATCCTTGAACTGGTTCATCCCGGCATTGGTAAACATCAGGGTAGGATCATCCTTGATGACCATGGGTGCCGGGGAAACAATGCGATGGTCCCTGGATTTGAAAAAGTCGAGAAAAACCTGTCTTATCTCACTGGATGTCATATACCTGCTATTTGGGGGAAAATGTACATTAACAATTTTTAAAACTTTAAAAACTTGCAAAGGTAGTTTAATTAATTAACTTTGCAGTCAGGGGACAGTCTTTCGCCTTTCCGCTTTATGGCTAAAGCAAGGTATCATTTCAACCATAAATCGCTCACTTTTGAGAAAGTCAATCTGAAGTTAAAAGACAGGTTGATCAAACTCCTTTCTTTTCTTGCAACGGCCATGGTATTTTCAACCGTGGTGATCTTCATTGCTTATAACTTTTTCAGTTCGCCGAGGGAGAAATCTCTGGAGCGTGAAATTGCACAATACAAGCTTCAGTATAAGATCCTGAACGACCGCATGTCACATCTCACGGCCGTAATGAACGAACTGCAGGAGAAGGACGATAATATTTACCGTGTGATCTTTGAAGCCGAACCCATCCCCAGTACCGTACGGAATGCGGCTTATGGCGGAAGCAACAGATACGCCCACCTGGAAGGATTGAAAAACACCGAGGTGATTGTTGAAACGGCAAAGAAACTGGATAATCTGGCCAGGAGGATGTACGTGCAGTCGATCTCATTCGACGAAGTCTTCAACATGGCCAGGAACAAGGAGGAAATGATGGCCTGCCTGCCTGCCATCGTGCCGGTCAGGGGAGGCACTTCACGCATTGTTTCAGGTTACGGTTACCGTATCCATCCGATTTATAAAACCATGCGCATGCACTGGGGAATTGACTTCACCGCCCCCAAGGGAACCCCGGTTTTTGCCACCGCCAACGGAACCGTTACCATCCCTGACCGGGCCTCCACCACGGGTTACGGTATCACCGTGCTGATCAACCATGGTTTCGGCTACCAGACCTTTTATACCCACCTTTCCAGAACTGCTGTAAAACCGGGGCAGAAAGTCACCCGGGGACAAATCATCGGATATGTGGGAAGCACCGGATTGGCAGTGGCACCGCATCTGCATTACGAAGTCATTAAAAACGGAAAGAAAATCAATCCCATCAACTTCTTCTTTAATGACCTCTCACCTGAAGAATACAAAAAGGTGCTTGAAATAGCCAGCCGGGTGACCCAATCACTCTCCTAATTTCATTCTCCCATGATTTCAACTGACCTGCCCCCGGGAAAACTCTATTTCACCATCGGAGAAGTTGCTTCCATTTTCCAGGTGAATGCCTCCCTGATCCGTTACTGGGAAAAAGAATTCTCTTCCCTGAGCCCTGCAAAGAATAAAAAAGGGAACCGCTTGTTCACCCCTCAGGACATTGAACAACTTGCCCAGATCTTTCATCTTGTCAAGGAGAAGGGCTATACCCTTCAGGGAGCCAGGGACTTTCTGAAGGCTCAGGGGAAAAAGCCGGCAGGGAAAGATCAGGTGATGGCATCCCTGCTCAGTATCCGCAAGAAAGTCATTGATCTGAAAAACACGCTCGAAATATACTGAATCTTAGTGAAAATGCGAAGCAATTTTCGTTTAGATTCAGTTATACCGATGACTCTGGGAACACTTTTTTCGCATTCCTGTGTTCTTTCGGTATAAAACCGGGCTCCTGAAATCAATAGCACCTGTGGGTGCTCAGAAATTCAAGCACATATTCGTTCACTCCCGCTTCAAGTGAGTAAAAGGGAAGCCTGTAACCGGCAAGGGCCAGTTTGTCCATGACTGCCTGCGTATAATATTGGTAGGTATTTCTGATATCAGCAGGCGTATCTATGAACTCGATTACCGGGCTTTTCCCGCTTGCCTGAAACACCGCTTCCGCCAGATCGAGAAAGGTCCTTGCCTCCCCGGTACCCAGGTTCATGATGCCGTGGGTTTTCCTTTCCTTCATGAGAAAATAAATCACACGGGTGACATCCCTCACATAAATGAAATCCCGGAGCTGCATTCCGTCCTGGTAATCAGACCTGTGTGATCTGAACAAGCGCACTTTCCCCTCTCTTGCGACCTGCCCGTAGGCATGGAAGACCACCGATGCCATCCGGCCTTTATGATACTCATTCGGCCCGTAAACATTGAAAAACTTTAATCCCGTCCAGGCAGGCGGCTGATCTTTTTGCTGAAGCACCCAAAGGTCAAACTGCTGTTTGGACTCGCCGTAAGGATTAAGGGGTTTTAAGCCGGGAATGATGCTGTGATCGTCGGAATAGCCTTGTTCTCCCATGCCGTAAGTGGCAGCAGACGAAGCATATATCAGCGGAATGGAATAACGGCTGCAGGCCTCCCATAGCCTGCGGGAATAATTCAGGTTCAGCCGGTCGAATACCCTGTGATCGAATTCCGTGGTGTCAGTCCGTGCACCCAGATGCAGGATATGCTCCACATCATGATGATTCCGGTCGAGCCAATCAAAGAAATCATCCCGGTCGACCTTCTCCCTGAACACCTTTTTCTCAAGGTTCTGCGCTTTCGCCGGCCTTTGAAAGTCATCCACCAGGATCAGGTCTTTCAATCCCTTGTTGTTCAGCTTATTGACCATGCAGCTTCCGATAAAACCCGCAGCGCCCGTGACAATAATCATAACAGATGATTTTGATCAGCAAAATATTTCGTGCAATTTTTCCGGATTCGGATTTTCATGCAACTATACTAAGTGAGGACACAAATGTATAAAATTATGAGGCAGTCAGAAAAAAAGCCGGTACAGCGCAGGCTGGGCAATGATAAACTACTTATATGCCAGGTAGTTACATTGGCATTTCTGCTGGGCAGCCGGCTCATGGCACAGCCGGTATTGACCAGTTGCTACCGGGGAACCGGCAGTGGAGCCCTGGTCTGGGGGCCGGGTGCTGTATGGGGAAATCCGGCGGGCAGCGGAACAGAGCAGAGCCTTCAGCTGGCTTTGTACTGTGCTGATCGGTTTATGATAAAGGATCTTGCAGCAGGGGGAGTGGCTGCACTGATCCCGGCAGGAAAAGGAATGCTGAGTATCCTTGCCCAGCAGTCAGGCCGGCAGTTATTCAAACACCAGTACATCATGCTTGGTTATGCCGCAAGGATGTCCAGGGGGCTGCATGCAGGTATCCGGCTGCTTTACGACCATCTTTGCATTGGCGAAAACTATGGCCAGGCATCAGGGACTGGAGCGGTGGCAGGCTTTCAGTATGCTGCCGGGAAGGACTGGATAACAGGGGCAAGTATTTCCTTTTTGCGGATGCCTGCGCTTTACCCTGAAAAAGCTTTCGTTTTTTCCTCAGCATGGGCCTTCGGGTGGAAATTATCCGGAAATCTCTTACTATACGGGGAAGTGGAGAAATCGGAGGCGCTGCAGCCGAGGGCAAAGCTGGGTATCCAATGCCGGTTTCCATCAGGGCTTTTCTGCCAGGGCCGCATGGGACTGGGTCCGTCGAACAGCCTGCTCGGCTTTGGCTGGGAAAAAGGGAAATATATGGTCCAGATTGAGACTTCCTACCAATCCCTGCTGGGCTTTTCACCCTCGCTTGCATTGCTATTCACACCGGGAAAAAAGTGAAAACCTTATGCATCATCATGCTGACTGCCCTGGCCACCATGCTTAGCGGGCAAAACCTACCTGCCGGTCAGGAGGGTGTGGACTGGCGGAGTTATTTTGACAACAATCATGGTCAGGATCCTGATCATGATATGGATTCCGATTTCTCTTCCCTGGATGACCTGGAGCAGGATTTACAAAACCATCCCGTGAACCTGGCTGTCCGCGACCCGCTTGATCTGTTGCGGCTTAGCCTTATCAGCCGGGAGGCAGCCGATTCCATTTACCGGTATATGCTGGATTTCGGTCCGATGCTGAGCCTGTATGAACTTGCAGCCGTTGGCGGTATCAACAGGGAAATGGCAGGGAAACTGCTTCCCTTTGTTTGCCTCAGACCACAAAGCAGTTTGATTGCCAATATAAAAAACGCAATTCAAAGGCCACACGCGGAAATCCTGCTATCGTGCCGCAGGGTGTTGGAAAAAAAGGCAGGTTACTGTAATGATACCGCCGTCATCCCGGCTTCACAACAATACCAGGGCGATGCAAATCAATACAAAGCCAACCTGAAGTTTGGTTTTGGCAAAAACTTCACTGCAGCCGTTGCCCTCAGAAAAGATCCGGGAGAATCGGGTCCGGATGAAAAGCAACCGCTGAACTTCGACGACAAGGCATCATACGTGGCAATACAGGATATCGGGAGTCTGAAAAAGGCCGTGATAGGAAATTTCGGTTTCTCGGCCGGCCAGGGCCTGACCCTGGGCAGCTATTCCGGCAGCGGTAACCAGGCATCCGATTTCAGATTCCAGTCAAGAGGTCTCTACCCGCTATTGAGCCAGGGCAGCCATACGGCATTCCGAGGAGCAGGGCTGAGCCTTCTGGCGCAGGGGATCACCCTGTCAGTCTTCCTTTCTCAAAGAAAAAGGGATGCAGGAACTGACACCAATGCTGAAAACCCTGATCATTTGTTTTACACCAGCCTGGGCGAAAGCAATTACCACAGAACTGTTTCTGAGGTCATGAACAAAGGCAGGATCATTGAACGGAATGCAGGCCTGCACCTGTCGGGGGGGGGAGAATTGTGGAGGACCGGCTTCAGCGTGCTGTATCATCAGACGGAAGGATTGCTGATTCCTTCGCACAAAGCTTACAGGCTTTTCCAGGATACAAACTCCCGTATGGTTTTTTACGGTTTCGACTGGCAGTTATTCCTGCGAAAAATAAGGGTCTTCGGTGAAGTCAGCCTGAAAGAAGGCATTGGTCCTGCCATGACGGCCGGATTCAACTGCACCCCCGAACCACGGCTTTCCATCTCCTTCTCCCTTTGCATGTTCCCGGCAGGATGGTCGAATCCCCAGGCATCCGCCATCTGTAATAATATATATGGTATGCCGCTGATCCGTCCACGTGCCACGCTGAACATCATCCTGAACCGCCGGATGGACGCCGGTCTCTACGTCGATTACAACGATTACCGGTGGTTACGGTACAATGTTTCCCTGCCGCTTCCTTCCCTGAAACGAAATGTATTCCTCCATGCCCGCCTGCCCGGAGGCTGCAGGCTTGACCTCTCGGCAGGATGGTCCGATGATCATTCCGACCTGGCTGGAAACACTCCCACTGATACCCTGATTGCCAACCATCGCTTTTTTTTCAAAATCAAAACACAACTACAAATAAGTAAAATGTGTGATTATGAGATACTTTGTCATTACCAGTTACGCAGGCAGAACGGCATCGGAAGGGGTTTTCTGATCAGCCAGAAGCTGGCGATCAGTCAGATCAACAAGAACATGAAGATGATATGCAGCATCTCTTTGTTTGATACTGATACTTACGCCGACCGTATATACGCCTGGGAAGACGACCTGTACCGCAGTATCACCATCGGAATGTTTATGTACAGGGGCTGGCAGCTGCTGGGAGTAATGCAAATATCGTTGAACCCTTCACTGAAGATGCGTCTCAAACTCAGCCGTATCACTTATCCGGACAAGGTGAAACTGGGCAGCGGTGCCGAGGAAAGCAAGGGCAACAGCAGGACCACCCTTGCCGTGCAATTGCAGTACAATCTCTGACGATTGCGTCCTGCCCTGCCAGAACACCGGCCCGCCCATACGCCCATCTGCCGATTTATTGCTCAAAAAAACATGAATTTGACTGTGTCTGCTTACCTTTGCAATCAAGCACGGGCATTGCCGGCACCCGGGCTGAAAACCAGCAGCTGTACCATGACACGAAACCCTCTTTCCTGCAGATTCATTCCGCTTTTCGCTATCCCTGTTCTTCTGCTTTTTTCCTGCGAACCCCGTGAGCCAAAGATCAGGGAGGATATCCTGCTGCAGGTTAACTTATCCAATACCCTGGGCCTGAAATGGATATACCTGAGCGAACTCGAAACCGGCACTATCCGGCTGATCGATTCCTTTGATGTCAGAAAAACCGGACGGCACACCTTCCGCCTGGATCCGGGAACCTCAGGATTTTACCTGCTCAATGCCAAATCTCAACAGTATATCACACTTTTATTGAGCCCGGGTGAGCAGGTGAGTCTGTTCGCTGACGGGAAAAAGTGGCAGAAATCATGGGAAGTGAAAGGTTCACCGGGTTCTTTGCTTCTGAAGCAATATTTCGACCATACGGCTTCAAACCTGGCGAAGATAGATTCGCTGCGCAAGGATTTCCTCGCAGCCAGATACCGGGATGATTTTGCCGGTAAACGGAAGTTGCTCGACTCGACCTATTACCAAATCTACCGCGACCAGAAACATTTTGTGGAGCGCCTGGTCAGATCTGATTGCGGCTCAATTGCAGGAGTATTCCTTCTGAATCAACGTTTCGGCCCGAAGGTGATTTTTTCTGAAGAAACAGATCTTCAATTATTTGAATTCATTGACAGTTGCCTGATGCAGCAACATGCCGGCAACAAGCACGCCATCAGTCATCATGAACGTTTAAGCCGGCATAAACGGAAGATGGCGGAAAAAATGCTGGCGGAAGAAAGACTTGCGCCGGGGCAGGAAGCACCCCTTTTCAACCTTCCCGACATCAAAGGGAATATTGTGAAACTGGAATCCTTCAGGGGAAAACAGGTGTTGCTGTATTTCTGGACAATCACCAGTGCCAGGGCAAGAAAAGACCATCAGGAACTGAAAGGCCGTTACCCTTCCCTCAAAGCCGGGAATACAGAGATCCTTGCCGTTTCACTGGATGAGAACAGGGATTTATGGGAAGCAGCCGTAAAACTGGATGCCCTGCCCTGGATCAACCTGACGGACACCCAGGGAAAACAATCGCCTTTATTGCCCCTATACGCCCTTGATACAGAATTACCCGTGTATTTCCTGATCGATCCGGAAGGTAAAATACTTGGCAAATCGAAACAATGGGATGAACTCATCAGCATCTCCAATTTATGAATCCATGAACTCCCGCAACCATATCTACTTCGCCTCCGATTTTCATTTCGGGATACCTGACAGGGAAAAAAGTCTTGTCAGGGAAAAATTGCTGATCGACTGGCTTGACAGTATTGCGGAACATGCTAGTGAAATTTATCTCATGGGAGATGTTTTCGATTTCTGGTTCGAATATAAAACCGTGGTCCCTAAGGGATTTGTCCGTCTTCTCGGGAAGCTTGCAGCTCTGACCGATGCGGGAATTCCCATTCATCTTTTCAGGGGTAATCATGATGTTTGGGCATTTGACTATCTCAGGCAGGAAACTGGCCTGGTGCTTCACCGCCACCCCGAAATCTGCCGCTTCGGAGAAAAGACCTTTTACCTGAGCCATGGCGATGGCTATGGCCCCGGGGATTATGGCTACAAATTACTCAAAGCCGTATTTGCCAATCCTGTAAACCAGTGGTTGTTCCGCTGGCTGCACCCCGATCTGGGAACCCGGATGGGACTGTACTTCTCACGGAAAAGCCGCCTGGCCAACCTGGCCAGCGAAGGCCGCATGGATGCCGGTAAGCAGGCAGGCGACGAAAGACTCGTGAAATTCTGTATGGAACATATCAAAAAGAACCCAGGCATCGATTATTATATCCTCGGACACCGGCATCAGCCGGTCGATTACCCATTGAACGCGCACAGCAGGTGTATCATTCTCGGCGACTGGATCACGCATTTTTCCTTTGCCGTGTTCGATGGAAACGATGTGTCACTTCAAACGTTCCGTTAACGATAACTTAACGCAGAATTAAAACTGCCACAACTTCCCCTGGCTGTTATCTTCAGACCTTTGCAGCCGTAATTTACTGTAAATTATATGATTAAAAAACTCACTGTCAAATATTTGGCAATAAGTCTTTTTTTGCTGGGACCTATGGTATCCATCGCCCAGAAGGGGGAGGTCAAAGGTGTGGTGCGCGATAAAAAGACCAACGAAACCATTATCGGTGCAAATATTCTGATCAAGGGAACCTCCCTGGGTGTTACTTCCGACATCAACGGTGCTTTTTCCCTGAAAAACATCCCTGCAGGCAAATACGACATCAGTATATCTTTCATCTCATATAAAACAATATTGTACGAAGATGTGAAGGTGAGCGCTGATAAACCCGTGGTACTGAATCCTTTAATGGAGGAGGAAGTTACTGCCATCCAGGGAGTTACCATTACCGAAAGAAGAAAAACCGATTCGGAAATCTCTGCCATCAGCGCCATTAAGTCCAGCAACCTGGTGGTAAGTGCCATCTCGAGCCAGCAAATCGTAAAATCCCAGGATAAAGACGCCTCCGAAGTGATCCGCAGGGTTCCCGGGATTACCATTATCGATGGTCGTTTTGTGGTGGTCAGGGGCTTGATTGAACGGTACAATACCGTCTGGTTAAATGCCACGGCAGCACCCAGTTCTGAAAGTGATGTGAAAGCATTCAGTTTCGATGTGATCCCCAGTTCCATGCTGGACAGGATCCTTGTTTTTAAAACGCCTGCCCCTGAATTACAGGCCGATTTTGCCGGAGCTGCCATTCAGGTCTTCACGAAAAACCTGCCGGAAAAAAACGCGGTCAATGTGAGTTACGGTGCCGGCTTTCAGACAGGAACCACCTTGAAGGATCTTTACCGCTACCCGGGCGGGAAAACCGACTGGCTGGGTTTTGATGACGGGACAAGAAGTCTTCCCGACGGGATGCCTGGTACGGAAGAGATGTTATATACCCTGCAGGACTTTTCCGACGGAACCCCTGCCGAGGTCATTGCAGCCCGCAAGATGAGACTGGAAGAAATTGCCCGGTCTTTCAGCAACACGTCGGCTTCCTCCAAAATGACTGCCCCGCTCAATCACAGGTTCTCCTTCGACCTGGTTAGGCGTTTCCAACTGAGTAAGTGGGAGGTCGGGAATATTACCTCTCTCAACTACAGTAATTCTTACAATACGGATGAAATACACCGTGCTGCCTATGAAGTGTTTGATACCATTAAAAATGTCAGTGTGTATGTGTATGATTACCGCGACAAACAATACAACCAGAGTGCCAATATCGGCTTCATCCACAACTGGAGCTTCGTCAGGGGAAGAAACACCTTGGAATTCAGGAACCTTCTGAACCAGGCGGGAAAAACCAGAACCACCCTGAGGGAAGGAATCGATTACTACCGGACCGGAAATCTTGTGAAAAGCTATGAGCTGGGTTACCGCAGCAGAACCACCTATTCCGGACAGATCTCGGGAACCCATAAAACCGAAAATGAGAAGACCAGCATCGACTGGACCCTGGGTTATTCCTTTGCCACCAAACTCGAACCTGATATCCGCCGTATTTACACCTATTCCACCATGCTGATTGATGAGAACGGAGACACCACCTTCACTCCCTATAAACTTGACTACGCAGCCACGGTGAACACGGAATCAAACGGCAGACTGTTTATCAGCACAAGAGAAAAAATATATGTGGCCGGCGCGAACCTGTCCCGGAAATTTTATTTCGGCGACTTTGTCCCGGAATTGAAGGCAGGCATTTATCTTGAAAGAAAAGACCGGAACTTTGATATCCGGAGCTTCGGGATCGCAAGAGCCGTTCCCATGTCTCAGTTCGATCAGCGTATCTTCACCCAGTCCATCGACAGCATCTACGATGATTCGAATTTTAATTTCACCCAGGGCCTTAAACTGATCGAAGATACCCGCCCGGAATATTCTTATCATGCTGAAAATGAATTATTCGCCGCCTATATTGGAGTGAAAGTCCCGGTTCTGAGGAATTTTAACCTGTATGCAGGTATAAGAGCTGAGCAAAATAACCAACATCTCAGTGATTTCCAAGCTATCACCGATACCATCACCCCGAATATCAAAAAAGACACCCTGAATTTCTTTCCCTCGGCTAACCTGAGTTACAATCTCACTGATAAGAGCCTTTTACGCCTTGCTTACGGATTGACGGTAAACAGGCCGGAATTCAGGGAGATCGCACCTTATTCGTTTTACGACTTTGAACTTTCTGCCACCATTTACGGTAACGATTCGCTGAAAAACGCCTATGTCCACAACCTTGACCTTCGATTCGAGTGGTACCCGACTGTTTCTGAAATGCTTACTATCGGTGCTTTTTACAAGAAGTTCACCAATCCGATCGAGATGAACTTTTTCCCAGCCAGTAACGGATGGGACTTTGTTTTCGTCAACTCGAAAGAAGCCAAAGCATTAGGGGTTGAAATAGATATCAGGAAATCATTCAGCCAATGGAAGCTCCGCCCCGATTTTCTGAGGTATTTCAAGGATTTCACTCTGGTATTCAACACTTCGGTGATCAACAGTGAAGTGGTTTCCGAAGCAGCCTACGTGAGGAGTAAAAAGAGACCCATGCAGGGACAATCGCCATATATTGTCAATGCAGGCTTGTATTATCAGAACGACAGGAATAAGTGGATGTTCAGCCTGCTATACAACATCATCGGAAAGCGGATCATGATAGTGGGTACGCCGGAGAAGCCCGATATTTTCGAGATGCCGCGAAACCTGCTGGATTTCACTTTCTCGAAGCGGATTGGTGAACACTGGCAGATCAAGGGAGGGGTTAAAGACATCCTCAACGAAAAGGTCCTTTACAAGCAGATAGTCGAGTACGAAAAAGCAGGGGAAGGATCAGTCAGCCGCGACCAGGAAATCCGTTCCTGGATCCCGGGTACCGGTTATTCCCTCGGTGTTTCCTATTCATTCTGATTTCGCCCTGTTAAGGCATTGTTAAGAAGTTAACACACACTTAACCCGGGCTTCACAATTACTTCAGGCAAGCTTCACACAGGTCTAACACCCCTGCCGGGGTGACAGGCTAATTTTGCCAGCAAATTCTTATTCACAAATAATCATTCATCATGAAGAAATTTATTTTTGTTTTAATGTTGATGGCCGGATTCAGCGGCCTTTTCGCACAAAGTATCGATGATCCCTTTTTCGAGAAAGTGGATTACATCGGGGCCTTCGGTACCTACAACTGGACCCAGGGCTGGTCTAACTTCGACCCTCAGAATACGGCCTATCCTTCAACCACCATCACCATTCCCGCTGGTGACATCACCACCAACACTACGTGGTCATCAGGGATTTCCCCGGTATTAAATGCCGCTTCGTTCATGAATCCGGCACTCAGCGATCCGTTTTTCACCCCCGTGACTTATGTGGGTGCCTTCGGATCCACCGACTGGACTGCCGGCTGGGCAAACTTTGATCCCCAGAATACCGTTTATCCGCCCACAACAGTTACCATTCCTGCAGGCGACATCACCACCAATACCACCTGGACATCCGGCAATGTTTATCTTCTCAATGGCTGGGTCTATGTAAAAGATGGCGTTACGCTCACCATCGAAGCGGGTACTGTTATCCGTGGTGATAAGGTGAACAAGGGAGCGCTGATCATTGAAAGGGGAGGGAAACTGATGGCCGAAGGCACAGCCGCCCAACCCATTGTGTTTACTTCCAACCAGGCGGCAGGAAGCCGCGATTACGGCGACTGGGGAGGTATTATCATTTGCGGTCGCGCCACGATCAACCAGCCGGGTGGTGAAGCCACCATCGAAGGCGGTGTCGGAGCTATTTACGGCGGCGGACTGAGTCCGAATGATGCAGACAATTCAGGCTCCCTGAAACATGTCCGCATTGAGTTCCCGGGAATTGCCTTTGCTCCCAACAATGAAATCAACGGTCTTACCATGGGCGGTGTCGGTTCCGGAACCACCCTTGAACACATACAGGTATCATACTGTGGAGACGACTCTTACGAATGGTTCGGAGGTAAGGTGAATGCCAAATATCTCATTGCTTTCCGCGGATGGGATGATGAGTTTGATACCGACAACGGATACAGCGGAAAAGTGCAGTTCGCAGTTGCATTGAGAGACCCTGCCATCGGAGATGTTTCTGGCTCCAATGGATTCGAATCCGACAATGATGCCAGTGGCTCAGGAAACACACCCGTCACTTCTCCCGTATTTTGCAATATCAGTATTTTCGGACCCCTTGCCACCCCATCAACCGTCATTAATACCAACTACAAAAGGTCCATGCACCTGCGCAGGAACACCAGACTGAATGTCTTTAATTCAGTGTTTACCGGCTATCCGACCGGACTATTCATCGACGGAACCGCTGCTCAGAACAACGCCACCAACAACCTGCTCAAAATTGAAAATTGCATCCTTTCGGGTATGACCAACAATTTTGCCTCTGCTTTCGAACAGAACTATTTCCTGAATCCCACAAGAAACAATACGGTATTGTCTTCCAACAGCCTGCTTCATTTCCTCGATCCTTTCAATCTTACCACCCCCAATTTCCTGCCCAATGCCACTCCCGAGGTTTACCTGCTGAACGGCTGGGTATATGTGAAAGACGGCGCCACCCTCACCATTGAACCGGGTACCATTATTCGCGGCGATAAAGTCAATAAGGGAGCCCTCATCATTGAAAGGGGCGGCAAAATCAATGCACAGGGAACCCAGGCCGCACCCATCGTTTTTACCTCCAATCAGGCTGCAGGTGCCCGTGATTACGGTGACTGGGGCGGCATCATCCTTTGCGGTAAAGCCACTATTAACCAGGCCGGAGGCGAAGCCACCATTGAAGGAGGTGTGGGAGCACTTTACGGCGGCGGAGCAAGCCCTGATGACAATGACAATTCTGGTGTAATGAAATATGTACGCATTGAATTCCCCGGTATCGCCTTTGCCCCCAACAATGAAATCAATGGCCTTACCATGGGTGGTGTCGGAAATGGCACAAGCATCGAAAACATCCAGGTTTCCTTCTGCGGCGACGACTCCTACGAATGGTTCGGCGGTACCGTGAACGCAAAAAGACTGATCGCCTTCAGGGGTTGGGACGATGAATTTGATACCGACAATGGCTTCAGGGGAATGATACAGTTTGCCGTTGCTCTGCGCGATCCCGCAATTGCCGATGTGTCAGGCTCCAACGGATTTGAATCCGATAACGATGCCTCCGGAAGCGGCAATACTCCGGTTACAAACCCGGTCTTCAGTAATGTCAGCATCTATGGCCCCATGGAAACGCTCTCCACTACGATAAACACCAACTATAAGAGAAGCATGCATCTCCGCAGGAATACCAAACTAAATGTATTCAACAGTACTTTCAGCGGATATCCCGTCGGCCTGCTGATCGACGGTAATAACACCCAGGCCAATGCCAACAACAATGAACTGAAGGTTGAATACAGCATCATGACGGGAATGACCAACTTCTTCAATGTTCCCGCAGGACAAACCTGGACCCTTGCTGATGCCAGGAACTGGTATAACAACCCCGCCAGGAAGAACGATACCCTGGCCCTGACTTCCAGCCTGATGATCACCGATGCATACAACCTCACCAATCCCAACTTTTTACCTCTTGCAGGATCACCGGTGTTTAAAAGATCATACTGGGTGAGAACCCTGAGCGGTAACCTCCACTATAAAAATGCAGCCAGCACCCCGCTAACAAACTCTACGGTGATGCTGAAAAACGCCGCCAACAACCTTCTGGAACAAACCACTACCAACGCCACGGGATATTACGCCTTTAAAGTAATGGACGGTACCTACATTGTGGATGCCGCCACTACCAAGAATACCGGAGGTATCAATTCCAGCGATGCCCTCCTCGCCATGAAACATTTTGTCGGTATGCAACCCATGACTGGTCTGAACCTCGAAGCTGCCAACGTGAATGCTTCCGGACCCGTGAATGCCACCGATGCCCTGATGATACAGCAGCGTTTTGTGGGTGTTATTACCACCTTCCCCGCCGGTGCCTGGTGCTTCGACAAAGGCAGCGTGGTGATCAGCGGAAGTGACCTCAGCAGAAATATTGCCGCACTGTGTTATGGCGATTGCAACGGCAATTTCACTCCCCCGGCTAAAATGCAACCCTCCGTTACACTGCACACTGTTCCGGCTGCCACACCATATAATAAAATCCCACTGATTGCAGATGCCGACATCGAAATCGGTGCCTTGTCCCTGATCCTTCATTACCCGGCCGGAATGGAAATCCGGAATGTTGTGATGAACGAAAAGGCAGGTGGTCACTTCCTTTACCAGGCAAATGACGGCAATCTGGTCATCTCCTGGTTCGGAACAGAACCGCTCATGCTCGAAAAAGGTGAATCACTGCTCTCAATCGATGCCGACGCCAACCTTACATTCAGCGTGGATGAGAACTCCGTTGTTGCCGACGCTGCAGCCCAGTCCTATGCATCAGTCAATCTGATCATGCCAAAATTCACCCCGGCTGTGACCGAAAATACTTCATGTCTGCTCTATCCCAATCCTACCCAGGGACAAAGCACACTCACCATTTCACTGGTCCGTGACGAAACCATCAGCCTGAAAGTGGCCAATGCTTTCGGACAGATTGTGGCCGACCTCGGAAAACACAGCCTTCACAAAGGATTCCACAACATGCAGCTTAATCTTGATGCACTTGAAAGCGGACTCTACTTCCTCAACATTCAGGGAGAATCGACGCAAAGCCTTCGTTTTATCCTGAATAAATAATCCTGAAGTTCAAATTTGATTTGGTTCGGAGCGGGCAGGCAATTGCCCGCTCCTCGCTTTAAATAGAAAGTTAAAAAATGACATGCAGCCAATGAAAAAAACAATCTTTATCCTTCCTGTATTAGCAGTTCTTTGGATATCTGCAAATGCACAGCAAATCATCACCAGCATTCCGCATAAAATCGCTTATCCCGGAACAGTGGTAAGTGTTCCCGTTCAGGTCCAGAATTTCAGCGGAGTGGCATCTATTTCTCTTACAATGGATTACCTGAATGCCTCCTTGAGTTATCAGAATTACCAGAACCTACATCCCAGCCTCGCCGGATCCTTTTTTGTCAATGTACAGCCCGGAAGTACCACCGACCGCCTGGCCATCTCCTGGTTCTCGCTCACTCCTTCCAATATCGGCAACGGTACCCTGATGGAACTGGTGTTCAACTACACGGGCGGAACCACTCCCCTTACCTGGGATACCCTAACCTGGGGCAATTGTCAGTATACCGATCTCGACGGATTGGAACTGCCGGCCTCCTTCATCAGCGGAAGTGTCAGTCCCATCCAGCCAAATACCACCTCCCTGCCGGAAGTATTCGGTATTCCCGCCAATGATCTGCTGATACCGCTTACGGTCAATGATTTCAATAATGTTGGCCAACTGCATCTGACCTTCGGTTACGACCCTGCAGTACTTACCTACCAGTCGGTAAACCAGGTACACCCTGCCCTCAATAACGCGAGTTTTACGGCAGTTGCCAGCAATGGGGTGATAACACTCGATTGGACAGATATGAACCCGGCCAATATCGGCGATGATACCATGTGTGTGCTCAAATTCTCTTACACAGGAAACTGTCCGCTGACCTGGGATACCGCCACCAGCGGCGCCTGTTACTATAAGGACATCAACGGAAATAACCTCCCGGCTAACTTTATCAACGGCAGTGTCGCTTCTTCCCTCATACAACTCAATATCGCTTCGGTTTCGCTTTGCAACGGCGCTGCAATCACCCTTCCGGTCAGTGCTTCCAATATCCACCAGATGGCTTCCTTCAGCCTGGAATTGAATTATGATACTGCCGTCCTGAAAAATCCCGGCTACCAGAACCTTCATCCAGACCTGGCCGCAGGGCTTTTTACACTTAGCCTTCAGGGAAATACACTCCATATCGACTGGTCCTCCACAAACGAGCTGGATATCCCTTCTGCAGTACTCTTCGAACTTACCTTCACTTCACCGGTCACCGGCGGCGGTTACAGCAATATGATCTGGCAGGCGTCAAACTCCACTTTCCTTAACCTGAATAATGTGAACATTCCCTGTAATTATGTCGGAGGTACGGTAAACATGACTCCCTTCATTAATCTTGGCCCCGACCAGGAAGTCTGCCACTACGATACTGCTGTCCTTTTTGCCGGGGCCAACTTTGCTTCCTACCTCTGGTCAACAGGCGACACAAGCAACACCATCGTGGTTGATTCCTCCATGGGTGCAGGTTTCTACAGCGTTACGGTTACCGATGTCCTCGGCTGTACCGGTCATGATGATATCTACCTCACCTTTACTCCTTGCATCTTCGTCGAAGAATATGATGCCGGCTTCCTGAGCTTCACGGCAATGCCAAATCCTTCCGCAGGCGGGATGTTCCAACTCGATATGAATAGCCTTGCAGGAAACTATACTTTCCAGGTAATTGACCTGTACGGAAATATTTGCATGCAAAACACTGAAAAAACCCATGAAGGGAACTGGATGGTACCCATCAACCTGTCCGGAAAACCGGCAGGATTGTATGTACTGAGGATTATCTCATCTTATGGCATAAAGCAGCTGAAGCTGATCATAAACTGATGCGTTTTGCATGATGCCTGACGGCTTAATGATTTCTTAACCCATTAGTAATTTTTATCTAACAATGATTTGACAGGGTGGCAGTAATTTTGCACCCTGTTAAATTATTGTTATGAAATTCCCATGAGTTTACACTCACCTACCGGTATGGTATTAACTACATGGGTATTCTCCCGCATGAAGCGGGACAGGCATCTGACCATTGAAATCAAAATTATTCACAGATGAAAACATTAAGACTATTTTTTATTATTGTTATAGTATTGAATTTCAATACTATTTATGCACAAAATAACATCAATGATCCATTCTTCGACCAGGTGGAATACATTGGTGCTTTTGGTACAGAAGATTGGACCCAGGGATGGACAAACTTCGATCCCCAGAATACGGTTTACCCGGCTACCACGATTACTGTCAATGGCGGGGACATGACCACGAACACGACCTGGTCGGCCGGGCAGGTTTACCTGCTGAACGGCTGGGTGTATGTGAAAGACGGGGTAACCCTCACCATTGAGCCCGGCACCATCATCCGGGGCGACAAAACCAACAAGGGCTCGCTCATCATCGAAAGGGGCGCAAAACTCATTGCCCAGGGTACTGCCGGCCAGCCCATCGTTTTCACTTCAAACCAGGCTGCAGGAAGCCGGGATTACGGTGATTGGGGTGGAATTATCATTTGCGGCAGGGCTACGGTAAACCAGCCCGGAGGCGAGGCCACCATTGAAGGCGGTGTGGGAGCCATGTATGGCGGAGCCGCCAGCCCCGATGACGATGACAATTCCGGTATCCTGGAATATGTCAGGGTTGAATTTCCCGGGGTGGCGTTTGCGCCCAATAATGAAATCAACGGAATCACCTTTGGCGGAGTCGGTCGCGGTACTACCATCGACTATCTGCAGGTTTCCTATTGCGGGGATGATTCATATGAATGGTTCGGGGGTACGGTAAATTGCAAACACCTGGTCGCTTTTCGCGGTTGGGATGACGAATTCGATACCGATAACGGCTTCAGAGGCATGCTGCAGTTTGGGGTAGCCCTCAGAGATCCGGCCATCGCAGATGTTTCAGGTTCAAACGGTTTTGAGTCCGATAACGATGCCAGCGGCTCCGGGAATACGCCTTTTACGCAGCCCTTGTTCAGCAATTTCAGTTTCTTCGGGCCGCTTGCCACTCCCACCACCCCCTTCAATACTGATTACAAACGAGCCATGCACCTGAGAAGAAATTCCAAAATCAATATTTACAATTCCATCCTGCTCGGATATCCCATCGGGCTGCTTATCGACGGCACTTCTACACAGGCCAATGCCATTTCCAATGAGCTGAAAATATACAACACCATCATGAGCGGTATGAAGACTTTCTTTACCGTGCCCGATGGACAGACCTGGACGGTCCAGGATGAAAGGGCATGGTATATGAACACCAACAGAAAAAATGACACCCTTGCCACCAACGATGCCATGATGATCACCGATCCCTTCAACCTCGCTGCACCCAATTTCCTGCCCATGGCCAATTCACCGGTGCTCAACAAATCATCCTGGATGAGCATCCATGAACTGCCTTTACTCGACGTGGAACTTTCAGCCTATCCCAATCCTGCATCCGGCGAATTCAGTCTAATCGTCAGCGGTCTTAAAAAACCGGCTCTGCTTCTCATCAGCGATGCTTACGGTCAGCTTGTCATGCAGCAGGCGGTGAAGCCGAACCAGGGAACACAGCACATCCAACTGAATATGGATGGAAAAGCCTCAGGAGTGTATTTCGTGGGTCTGACTGCCGGCAACGAACGCCGTTTCACCAGAATCCTGCTTAATTAAATCCTGTCGAAAATACTGATGAGCTCAGTCAGCCTGGCTGCATAAGCCGTTTCGTTGTCGTACCAGGCTACCACTTTCACAAGTCTGTTTTTATCCCCGAGAACTGAGGTCAGTCCGGCATCGAAGATGGCAGAATGCGGATTTCCGATAACGTCCACAGACACGATCGGATCTTCCGTATATTGAAGAATTCCCTTGAATTTTCCTTCTGAAGCAGCCCTGAAGGCAGCATTGATCTCTTCGGTGGAAGCGGGTTCTGAAAGGGTACAGCTAAAGTCCGTCAGGCTGCCGTCGGGAACAGGTACGCGAATGCCACAACCTGCCAGGTTGTTTGTAAGGTGGGGGAAAATATGCGTGGCAGCCTTGGCAGCCCCGGTGGTGGTCGGGACAATCGAAACAGCTGCAGCACGCGCCCTGCGCAGATCCTTATGCGGAGCATCAATCAGGTTCTGATCCGCCGTATAGGAATGTACCGTCGTGATAAAGCCCTTCTCTATTCCCCAGTACTGATCAAGTACCTGGATCAAAGGAGCCACACAATTGGTGGTGCAGGATGCATTTGAGATGATGATGTCATGGGAAGTGATGCTTTGTTCATTGATTCCGATCACAATGAATTTAACGCCTTCACTGGTAGCGGGTGCCGAGATAATCACCTTTCGGGCACCGGCTTTAATATGCTGAAAAGCACTCTTTTTATCCTTGAAAACACCGGTAGCCTCCAGTACAATGTCAATATCGAGGGTGCCCCAGGGCAAACGGTCGGGAACCGCTTCAGCATAAACAAAAGTGCGCCTTCCGTTCACCAGCAGGCTGTCAGCCGTATGTGTGATCTCTGCCCCGAAAACCCCGTGTACCGAATCATACCTGAGCAGATGTGCAAGGGTAGTCGTATCTGTAAGATCGTTTATCGCAACAACATCAATATCAGGATTGGAAACCAGCCTCCGGAAGGTCATCCGGCCTATGCGGCCAAAACCATTAATGGCAATTCTTATTTTCTTCATCGCGCAGCAGCTAAACTGCCGCAAAAGTACGTTTTTTCCCTGTCCTTAACGAAGCATGGTCACCTTGCCGTAGTAACTGTGCCTGGAACCCTGGATGTCCCTGTAGGTGATAACCACAGTGTAAACACCCGTGGGTGCAATATCACCCTTGTAGGTACCATCCCACCCGATGTCGATATGATCGCTTGTGAAAATATTTTCCCCCCAACGGTTCAGTATGTCCATATGGAAATCTGTGATATGTGTTCCGAATGCCTGGAAAATATCGTTATGTCCATCATGATTGGGCGTGAAAGTGTTGGGAATAAAGAGGGTATGCTCAGGCATGACGACGACTTCGCCGGATGCAGAATCCACACAGCCATGAATGGTCCTCGTGGTGAGGATTACCTGGTAGAATCCGGTATCCGGATAGGTGTGGCTGATATCAGGAAGCACGCCCGTGCTGCCGTCACCGAAATCCCATGTCCACGTTTCAATCTGGCCAAAACTCATGTCGTTGAACTTGACTGTGGGATCAAGAATACTTACCCTTTTCGGATGATAAGAAAAATCGGCCAGCGGATCGGGATAAACATGGATCAAGGCATTCTTCCTGAGTGTGTCATTACAGCCATACAGGTTTGAAACCACAAGCGTCACGCTGTATGAACCACTCTGATTATAGGTATATACCGGATCCTGCTCCAGGGTCTGTTCTCCGTTGCCGAAGTACCATTCGTAAACGGTCCCCGGCATTACCTGGGTCGAATACTCATTGAAGTGTACTTCCAGTGGTTCACAGCCTTCGGTCAGGTCGGTTTCAAAGAGCGCCACCGGCCTGGGAATAACTGTCACGGTATCAGCATATACCGGACTAAGGCATCCATCCCTGTCAACATAGATGGAAATGATCTTTTCGCCTGCCTCGGTCCAGTATACCAGGTAAGGTCCCATACCGCTTCCGATGCTCAGGCCGCCATCAAAATCCCAGAAATAATGGGCAGACGGAGGTGCATTGCCATCATAAGTGAGGATAGTAGCCGCTTCCACACAGGGGTTATAGTCACTCACAGTGAAATGCGAGGAAGGAACCGGCTTTACCACCACAAGCACGGAGGCTGTATTGCTGCAGGTATTGGTATCGACACCCTGAAGATGGTATATTGTACTAACGGTCGGACTGACAACGGGATTAGGAAGCTCGTTCTGCCCGTCCAGACTCGGATCCGCCGGAAATGATGTCCATAGATAACTATCCGCTCCTCCGGCCGAGAGCATGGCCGATTCTCCGGGGCATATCGAATCCGAAGCGGTTAACGCAACCACCACCGGCAATGGGTTGACAATGACGGTGACTGTATCAACATCAGAACAAACATCAGTTACTGTAACAATATAAGCGGTAGTCACTTCCGGAGTAACAGCGATTGTTGAGGTGGTCATGCCGTTGCTCCAAAGATAGGATGTGCCGCCTGTGGCTGTAAGACTGGCCGACCCACCAGCGCATATGCTGGTGTCAGATCCTGCATCTGCCCAGGGACCGGCAATCCTGACCAGGGTGCTGTCGGTGGAAGAATATCCGCATACGTCGCTGACCGTGATATAATACTGGGAAGTGATCACGGGTGAGGCCATGATCTGATACTCCTGCGAACCCGTGCTCCAGAGGTAAGTGAAGGGTTCCAAACCAGCGCTGACCTGCCCGGTCAGCTGGATGGTATCCCCGCAGGTAACCAGCGTGTCAGCAAAAGCGGTTTGAACCTGTACCGGAAAATAATCCTCGATAATAAAAAAGATAGTATCGTAATCTGTCAGGCAAATGGTGGTGGGGACTACCAATCCCACCGTTTCCTGACCTTCAAGCAAACCATCGGCAAAAGCGTGAACGATGATCGATGCAGAATCTGATCCCGCAGGAATAATCAGAGGGCTGGGAATACTGTCATAATCAACGCCATAGATCGCTGTACTGGAAGCAAGGATGGTAAAGGGAATGACGTAACCGTCAGGTGCCGGGTTAGGTAATTTAAAAGTAACCACGGCATCGTTACAGCCTTCAATGGCTGTGAGGGCACTCAGGTTGGGATTGGTAAAGGATATGTTGGTGGTGATCCCGCCGCTGTTGAAACTGCCCGCTTCAAGGAACACCCCGCTGTCGAGGACATAGTCTCCTGCATCCGCTACGGCAAGTTTAATGTGATACGTCATGCAGGGAATTACATGGCAACGTGCTGTCAGCACTGTGGTAAACCCGTCATACTCAATGGTGGTCATGGGTCCCTGAGGATTGTCGACATAGTATGCCGGATTAGAGACGTTATTGACATTGTTGATGGAAACCGGCGTGTTGGCCGTATTGGGAATGATGGCGATGTTTTTATCGGTAAAAGGCAGGTAGGTGATTGGATCGAGTCCGCTCACAAAAAATCCAAACACATCGTTGTAACTGCTGCCCACCCATTCAAGGTATTCATCAGATCCGAATACATAGCGAAAACTGATGGTATCTCCCTGCGGAATGAAATCAAATTCCAATACACAGGCGTCATGCGTAGTATAGCCTGGGATCAGTCCGTCAAGCGTCGGATCACCCGGCTGCTGACAGTCAGTGGTTATTCCCGAAGATGAATTCGGCCCGATGGCATTGGTGGCACTCCCGCTTGTCAGCAGAAGCCCGCTGGTGATCCCGAGATTGGTCGGGTTGGCCCCGGTGCCGAAGGTACCGTACATCACCTGGGTCCCGGTCAGGGTCACATTCATGGCCATCACGCCTGTCCCCAGCAATACACTGTTAACCAACTGCTCCGGATCACCTCCCGTAGTGACCTGGAGTTGTGCCCCGGCAGGTGTTCCCGTGAAGAAACCGGCCGCCAGGAAAAATGCAATCAATCTGATGAATCCCTGCATGTACGCAATATAAAAACATCATTGCACCAAGCTGATGCAACCAACACATAGACATCCCAAACATGGATGAGGTTGTCTGCAATGGGTAATTTGCAGTAAAGCATTATCTTTGCACCTGTTTTCAAAGTGCCGGAATGCCCTATGTCAGTCCAAAGCTACGAAAAGGAAACTTAGTATTATGATTCAGGAATAAATAAAAAAACATGAAAGAACTCAAATCTTACCAGGAAACCAATAAAGACAGGTTTTTAACTGAATTGTTCGGCCTGCTGCGTATTCCCTCGATTAGTCCCGTTGCAGAACATAAACCAGACATGCTGAAAGCAGCCGAATACTGGAAGGAAGCCCTGCTTGCATCGGGTGCAGATAAGGCCGAAGTCTTTCCGACAAAAGGAAATCCGGTGGTTTATGGTGAAAAAATCATTGATCCCGCTAAACCCACCATCCTGGTGTACGCACATTACGATGTGATGCCTGCTGATCCTGTCGATCTGTGGCATACTCCACCTTTTGAACCTCAGATCAGGGATGAAAAGATCTGGGGAAGGGGCGCCGACGATGACAAAGGCCAGGGTTTCATGCACGCCAAAGCCTTTGAATCCATGGTGAAAACAGGGAATCTGCCCTGCAATGTGAAGTTTATGATCGAAGGGGAAGAAGAGATCGGTTCACCCAACCTGCCGGCCTTTCTGCTCGAACACAAAGAAATGCTGAAATCGGACATTATCCTGGTTTCCGACACCGGCATGATCGGACAGGATGTTCCTTCGGTAACCAACGGATTGCGCGGACTGGCCTATATGGAGGTCGAGGTCACCGGCCCCAACCGCGACCTGCACAGCGGCTTGTACGGAGGCGCTGTCGCCAATCCGATCAATGTGCTGGCAAAAATGATCGCCTCCCTGACCGATGAAAACAACAGGGTTACCATTCCGGGTTTCTATGATGATGTACTGGAACTCAGTCCTGAAGAAAGAGCCGATATGGCACGGGCCCCCTTCAATGTGGACGACTATAAAAAAGCACTCGATATCGGCGATATCCAGGGAGAAACCGGCTATTCGACCATGGAAAGGACCGGGATCAGGCCATCGCTCGACTGCAACGGTATCTGGGGCGGCTACATTGCCGAAGGCACCAAAACCATCATCCCTTCAAAGGCTTCCGCCAAGATTTCCATGAGGTTGGTTCCAAACCAGGACCATGAAAAAATCGCCCTGTTGTTCGAAAAACATATCATAGCAATCGCTCCCGCATCGGTCAAAGTGAAAGTGAAAGCCCTGCACGGAGGACAAGCCTACGTTTCCCCGGTAGACTCCATTGCTTTCAAAGCTGCCAGCAAGGCCGTGGAAAACACCTTCGGGAAAAAACCCATTCCTTTCCGCAGCGGCGGCAGTATTCCCATCATTTCCACCTTCGAACAGATCCTCGGAGTGAAATCGCTGCTCCTGGGATTCGGACTGGAAAGCGATGCCATCCATTCACCCAATGAAAATTATCCCCTGTTCAATTTCTTCAAAGGAATCGAAACCATCCCGTATTTCTACCATTACTTCACCGAAGCGCTTACCACCTAGACGATGGAAGCCGGGAAACTGATCAGCGGACTGGCAAAGCAATACCTGGAGGAGATCATCCGGATCAGGAGGCATCTGCACCGCTATCCCGAGTTGTCGATGCAGGAGCACAACACCGCCTCCTTTATCACCGACTTGCTCTCAGACTGGGGAATACCGTTCCGCAGCGGCATCGCCGGCACAGGCATCGTAGCGCTTATTCAGGGTGAAAAAGGACAGGGAAAGACCATCGCGCTCCGTGCCGATATGGATGCCCTGCCCATTCAGGAAGAAAATGAAGCGGAATACCGCAGCCTGAATCCGGGTGTGATGCACGCCTGCGGACATGACGCGCATATGGCATCCCTGCTCGGTTGCATGAAGATCCTGAACCAGATCAAACATAGTTTCTGTGGAGAAGTCCGCTGCATTTTCCAACCTTCAGAAGAGAAGTTTCCCGGTGGTGCATCCCTGATGATACAAGAGGGGGTTTTGGAAAATCCCCCACCATCCGCCATCTTCGGTCAACATACCCTGCCCTCCCTTGAAGCGGGTAAAATAGGGATGAAAGCAGGTAAATATATGGCATCAACAGATGAAATCTACCTGACCGTGAGGGGCGTCGGAGGTCATGCCGCCACGCCTGAACTTCTGGTGGATCCCGTACTCATCGCCGCTCATATTCTCGTGGCTCTTCAGCAGATCGTCAGCAGACATGCCAGAAGCGATATCCCTTCTGTGCTGTCTTTCGGACACCTTGAAGCTGCAGGCCGTACCAATATCATTCCTTCGGAAGTGAAGATCAGCGGAACTTTCCGTACTTTCGACGAACAATGGAGAGAAAAAGCCCATACCAGGATCACCCGTATGGCTGAGTCTATTGCAGGTGGCATGGGTGGCAGTTGTGAGGTACACATTGAGAAAGGCTATCCTTTCCTGGTCAATGACGAGGAACTGACCGGCAGGGCCATCCGCTTTGCCCGTGAATACCTGGGTGAAGATAAGGTGGTATTGCTGGATATGCGAATGACCGCCGAGGATTTCGCCTATTACGCACAACTGGTTCCGGCTTGTTTTTACCGTCTCGGTACCGCTGATGTTTCCCGGGGAATTACATCCAATCTTCATACGCCAAGCTTTGACATTGATGAGAAAGCACTGGAAACGGGCATGGGCCTGATGGCCTGGCTGGCTTATTGTGAATTATGTTCAGACTGAAAACAGCTGTCGCGAGGCTGCCAGGATAGTGTAATTAATTATTTTTCAGTATTATGGAGGTGAATGGACACCCATATCGCGCCGTCTGGATGGAAGAAGGCCTGCTCTGCATGATCGATCAGCGGGTACTGCCCTTCTCCTTTGAAGTATTCCGCTGCAGTGACTATCGTCTGAGCTGTGAAGCTATCCGCAACATGACGGTGCGCGGTGCCGGTACCATCGGTGCAACTGCAGGCTATGCCATGGCACAGGCAGCCATGGAAGCAGATATCACCCCTGAAGGATTTACCAGGGCCCGCCGTGAAATTGAAGCCTGCAGACCAACCGCAAGGGACCTTTTCTATGCCACCGAACGTGTGTATCACGCAGCAGCAGGTTTGCTGGCAGCCGGAAAACTGGAAGAAGCCGCCAGACTTGCCTCGGAAGCAGCCACTGAGATCGCCGACAACTATGTGGCACATGCATATCAGATCGGAGCGCACGGCAGCCAACTGATCAGCGATGGTTCAAATATCCTGACACACTGCAATGCCGGCTGGCTTGCCCTGGTTGATCACGGAAGTGCCCTGTCGCCGGTTTTCATGGCCCATCGGGAAGGGAAAAAAATCCATGTCTGGGTGGATGAAACCAGACCCCGCAACCAGGGCGCAAAACTCACCGCATGGGAATTGTCCCGGGCAGGAATCCCGCACACCATCATCGCCGATAATGCGGCCGCTTGGATGATGGCCAGGGGTCAGGTCGACCTGCTGATTACCGGAGCCGACCGGATCGCAGCCAACGGGGACGTGGCCAACAAGATCGGAACCCTCGAAAAAGCCATTGCCGCGAAAGCCTTTAACCTGCCCTTTTATGTTGCCGCACCCCTGTCAACCTTCGACCGGAACTGCCCCGACGGATATTCCATTCCCGTTGAGGAAAGAGACCCTGAGGAACTCACATCCATGAACGGAATAAACTTACAGGGCACATCACAGGAATTCAGGACGGCCAATCCCGGATCAGCAGCTTACAACCCGGCCTTCGATATCACACAGGCAAAATATGTTACTGCTTACATTTGCGAGTCAGGTGTGCACAATTCAATATCTGGCTTACATAAAAGGATTACAGCTGAAAAAAGTGAGGAAACAGGGATGTGACACATCATCACCAGCATGTGCCACATGGAAAAAATCTAAGATATCATTTTAATAATCAGCTATTTGTATAAGTACTCTCTTGAAAGATGGCAAATAATAACCTGAGTTTCCTTCCAACCAGCAAAGAAGAAATGGACCACCTGGGGTGGGAAGAAGCGGATATAATTATATTTACAGGAGACGCATACGTAGACCACCCGGCCTTCGGTGCTGCCATCATCGGAAGGTACCTGGAAAGCAAAGGATATCGGGTTGCCATCGTTCCGCAGCCGAACTGGAGAGATGATCTGAGGGATTTCAGAAAGCTGGGAAGACCACGCTTGTTCTTTGGTGTGACTGCCGGTAATATGGATTCCATGGTGAACCATTACACCGCCACAAAAAGACTGAGATCGGACGATGCATACAGTCCGGGAGGTAAAGCCGGATTCCGTCCCGATTATCCCAGTATCGTATATACAAGGGCCATCCGCCAGTGTTTCCCCGATGTACCGGTCATCCTCGGCGGGATAGAGGCCTCCCTGCGTCGTCTCACGCATTATGACTACTGGCAGAATAATATCAAACCCAGTATCCTTGTTGAAAGCGGGGCCGACCTGTTGGTCTACGGAATGGGCGAACAGGCCGTGGAAAGTATTGCAGACAAGCTGAAAATGAATGTCCCGCTCAAGAGTATCAGGGATATCCCCCAGACCGTTTTTCTGTCGGATACTGTCCCTCCGGATATTCCGGAAATACTAATGCTGCCGTCGTATGAGGACTGTTGTTCGGACAGGAAAAAGTTTGCAAAAGCCTTTACCCTGCTGGAACAGGAATCAAACCGGATGTTCCCGCGCCCGATGGCTGAAAAATCCGGCAATAAATATGTGGTGGTTAATCCACCCTTTCACCTTGAGACAGAAAAGGAAATCGACAGATATTATGACCTTCCTTACGTACGTCAGCCCCATCCCCGATACCATAAAAGGGGAATGATCCCGGCCTTTGAAATGATCAGACATTCCGTCACACTGCACAGGGGATGTTTTGGCGGATGCTCCTTTTGTACGATATCTGCTCACCAGGGGAAGTTTATCAGCAGCCGTTCCGAAGCATCGGTCCTGCGCGAACTCTCGCTTATCAGCAATATGCCAGGGTTCAGGGGTACCATTACCGACCTGGGAGGACCTTCCGCCAATATGTACCGGATGAGTGGATTTGATAAAACGATCTGCGTCACGTGCAAGCGTCCCAGCTGCATTTTCCCCTCAATATGTAAGAACCTGAATACAAGTCATTTGCCTCTAATCAAACTATACGACAAGGCATTGGCTGTGAAGGGGGTGAAAAAGGTCTTTATCGGAAGCGGGGTCCGTTACGATTTATTTGTACAAAGACCCGAATCCGTTTCAAAACGTGACCATCTTAACGAATACTGTCATAAACTTATCAGCCGTCACGTAAGCGGCAGACTCAAGGTGGCACCGGAACATACTTCTGAAAAAGTGCTGAAGGTGATGAGAAAACCCTCCTTCAGGCTGTTTTATGCCCTGAAAGAGAAATTCGACACCATGAACCGCCAAATCGGAAAAAAACAGCAGCTGATCCCCTACTTCATTTCCAGTCACCCCGCCTGCACCCTGGACGACATGAAACAACTGGCCGGTGAAACCAGGAAACTGGGTTTCCGACTGGAGCAGGTGCAGGATCTGACCCCTACCCCTATGACCCTGGCCTCCGTAATGTATTATACCGGCCTGGATCCCTATACAATGAAACCGCTCTACGTCGCCCGGACGAGAAAGGAAAAGGAAGCCCAACGCGATTGCTTCTTCTGGTATAAGCCGCTTCATGCGGAAGGCTCCCGAAACCGACGGAAATAACCCCAAATTTCTTCTTCAACGGCATGTGGCACATTGAAAACCCATGTGTCACATCAAACGATCAATGTGCCACATGGCTTTTTGAATTTCTCGAATCCTCAATATCAGAAAGGTATACGCATGGTCCTTCCCATTGAATCTTTTCTGAGCCCGTGCGCTGACAATCATGGAACCAGGCTTCCCGAAACGGAATTGTCTTGTAGAGAATCTCAGGTATAATACACAGTATTACTGACTATTACATCATCTCCTTGCTTTTCCTACAGGAAGGAGAGTAAAAAATGTTCATTTTTTTTTCCGGATTGCAGGGCGAATTGCATCTATACTGATAAACCGATGTGACACATCATGCTCCGATGTGACACATGCAAAACAGATACACCATGAAAAGCAGAAATGAACCAATGTACCCGACATTTACCTACCATGTTTATAACAAAGCAGTGGGCAAAGAAAACCTGTTCAGGTCAGACTCAGATTACTCCTGGTTCCTTTCCAGGGTAAAACGCAGCCTGCTTCCTTATTGCGATATCCTTGCCTATTGCCTGATCCCCAATCACTTTCATTTTCTGATCCGGGTTCGCTGCGATAAGGAAATTGCAACAAACTATATGAAGATTTGCTCAGAAAAACATATATCAGTACCCGAAAGTCAAGGTCCGGTGCTGATCATCCGCCAGTCACTGCGCGGCTTGTTCACTGCTTTTGCCAAATACTACAATGCGAAATACAACAGGAAAGGGAAACTGTTTGAGTTTTCCTACAGGAGAATTACGGTTGAGAATGAATCGTATTTCAGGAATCTGCTGCTGTATATTCATCACAATCCCATCCATCATGGCCTGAGCAATGACATCAGAGATTGGAAATATTCCTCCTTCAATGCATTCATCTCCGATAAGGCATCCCTGATAAGCAGGAAGTTTGTCCTGGACTGGTTTGAAGACCAGAATGAATTCCTGAACTTCCACCAGTGTACTGAAAATCAACATATCAGTCCTGAGCTACTTATTGAAGAATCAACCTCAAATTTAAAAATTACATGCCTGACCGCTCCATAAATTCCAGGCTGTTTTGCAAAAGAATCCACCAAAAGTGAAGCATCAATCTTCGCAAAACGATACCCTGCCGGTTGAATGACTCACCGCATCAGTTTATTCCCATGAGTATTCAAGCCGGAATTGCCGGCAACATCCCGATCCGGAGTTTTTCACCCAGCTTAATTCAGCGCTGAGGAAAGTGATCCTCTCTTATGCCAGAAAACCATCTGTCACATCGGATCACGATGTGACACATTATGATGCTATCTTTACTGTTTTTATTCAACTTTAAAAAATTACCATTCTGCTATGAGAAAACTACTTGTAAATCTGGCCGTTATGGCTGCCTTCCTATGTGCCACATGGCAACCTGCATGTGCCACATCAAAAAAAGAACCCGCAACGGTAAAACCATCTGTGGACTCTCTGAAGTCAGCCACCCTGTCAGGACTATCCTTCAGATCTATCGGACCGGCATATTGCTCAGGCAGAATCTCGGACTTTGCCGTGAATCCCGCAAATCCCTCGGAGTACTTTGTCGGGGTGGCTTCAGGAAATGTCTGGAAAACCACCAATAATGGCACAAGCTTTTCCCCGGTTTTCGATAACTATGGTTCTTATTCTATCGGTCCCGTGGTGATGGATCCTTCAAATCCCCATGTCATCTGGATCGGAACCGGAGAATATAACAGCCAGCGATCGGTGGGGTTCGGCGACGGAGTGTATAAATCCGTCGACGGTGGCCAGAGCTTTCAAAACATGGGACTCAAATCCTCCGAACACATCGGCAGGATACTGGTCGATCCGCGAAACTCCGACATTGTATACGTCGCAGCTCAGGGTCCCCTCTGGGGCCCGGGCGGAGACAGAGGCCTGTACAAAACCACCGACGGGGGTAAAACATGGAATGCCATCCTTACCGTCAGCGAGAATACAGGTATTACCGACATCGTTTGCGATCCCCGGAACCCGGATGTGCTATACGCCGCCTCTTATCAAAGACGCAGACACGTCTGGACCCTTATCGACGGTGGCCCCGAATGTGCCGTACATAAAAGCCAGGATGCAGGCAAAACCTGGAAAATGATCAACAAAGGGCTTCCCGAAAAAGAAATGGGCCGCATCGGACTGGCAATCTCCCCCGTAAATCCTGACGTGCTTTATGCCATTATCGAAGCCAGAGAAGATAAAGGCGGCATTTACAGAAGTACCAACAGGGGTGAAAGCTGGGAAAAAAGATCTCCTTATGTCTCCGCCAGCCCTCAGTACTACAACAGAATCTATTGCGACCCCAGGGATGTCGACAAGGTTTACTCCATGGATACCTATACCCAGGTGACCAAAGACGGGGGTAAAACCTGGAACAGTCTGGGAAACAGATACAGACATGTGGATGACCATGCACTCTGGATCAACCCTGCCAACACCGCAAACCTGCTGATCGGAGGCGACGGAGGTATCTATGAAACCTGGGATGAAGGAGCCACCTGGCAGTTCAAACCCAACCTTCCGGTAACCCAGTTCTACAGAGTCCATGTGGATAACGACCTGCCATTCTACAATGTATACGGAGGCACTCAGGACAACGCAAGCATGTACGGACCTTCACGAACCATCTCCTCATACGGCATCATGAATGAAGACTGGGTCGTAACCCAGGGAGGAGACGGCTTCGAAAGCCAGGTCGACCCGCTGGATCCCAATACCGTTTACGCCCAGGCCCAGTACGGCTACCTGGTCCGCTTTGATAAACAAAGCCGTGAAGCGCTCTTTATCCAACCCATTCCTCCTGCCGGTGAAGCCTACCGCTGGAACTGGGATGCCCCGCTGATCATCAGCCCCCATAAACACACACGCCTTTACTTTGCAGCCAACAAAGTATTCCGAAGCGATGACCGCGGTAATTCCTGGTCGGTAATCAGCCCCGACCTCACCCGGCAAATCGACCGCAACCAACTGCCCGTCATGGGGAACATCCAGAGTATCGATGCCGTGGCAAAAAATGCATCAACCTCGTTCTACGGAAATATCGTCGCCCTGGCAGAATCCCCGCTTGTCGAAGGACTCCTTTTTGCCGGTACCGACGACGGTCTGATTCAGCTTTCAGAAAATGACGGCGCTTCATGGAAAAAACTGGAGAATTTTCCCGGAGTGCCCGCGAACACCTACGTCAGCTGCCTGCTGGCCTCCCAACATGATGCGAATACTGTTTATGCATGCTTCAATAACCATAAAAATGCTGATTTTAAACCCTATATCCTGAAAAGTACCGACAAGGGAAAAAGCTGGAGATCGATCTCCGCAAACCTCCCTGAAAGAGGTTATGTGCATGTGATTGCGGAAGATCATCTGTCCCCGGATCTGCTGTTCACAGGAACAGAATTCGGTGTTTATGCAAGCCTGAACGGAGGCAAAACCTGGATTCAGATGAAATCCGGCCTTCCGGTGATCGCAGTGAGAGACATCGACATACAGAAAAGAGAAAATGACCTGGTGCTGGCCACTTTTGGACGCGGATTCTATATCCTGGATGATTATTCACCGCTCAGATCTCTGTCAGACAGCCTGTTGAATGCTGAAGCAGCGATCTTCCCCGTCAAAGATGCCCTGATGTTTATTCCATCAAGAATGAAATACGGACAGGGAGAAACCTTCTTCGCAGCGAAAAATCCATCCCCAGGAGCCACTTTTACCTACTATCTCAGAAATGAAATCAAATCGCTCCGCCAGCAAAGAAAAGACCTGGAAAAAAAAGAGGCATCCCCTCCTTTTCCGGCCTGGGAACAGGTGAAAAAAGAGGATCAGGAAGAAGCACCCTATCTTCTGTTCACCATTACCGATGAAACCGGCAGATTCGTCCGGAAATTAAAAGCACCTGCCAAAGAAGGAATAAACAGAATCTCATGGGACTTGCGGTATGCCTCCACCCGCCCGGTCACAAAAACAGAACCCCCTTTCAATAACAACCGCCCCGGAGCATGGGCCATGCCCGGTCAATACCAGATCAGCCTGTCGAAAGTGCTTGACGGACACGATACACTCCTGATCGGGGCAATCCCTTTCAAAACAACAATCCTGTTTGACAAGCGCATGAGTCAGATTGAACGACTGGCAATCAATGAGTTTCAGCAGAAAGTGGCCAATATTGGCACCGCTGTGTACGGTACGGCCAATGAACTGAATTCAATGAGAGAAAATATCAGCAGGGTGAGAGAAGCACTGCAGTACACACCAAATGCTTCAGCCGCCTTGATCAACAAAGCCAGAAATATCGAGCACCGGCTGATAGCCCTGAGCATGCTGATGGAAGGAGATCCCGGCCTTTCAAAGCGAAACGAAAACCAGGCCCCCTGCATTACCGAAAGACTTGATGACATCACCTGGAGCATTTACAGTGTCACCTCCTTCCCCACACAAACCATGCAGGACGGACTACAAATACTTTCCGGGATGTTCGAACCTGTCTACAAGGATATCAAGAAAATCCGGGAGTCCGATCTCCAACAGCTATATACTGAACTGGACCGGCTTGGTGTACCCTGGACGCCAGGCCGCCTGCCCGACTGGAAACAGTAATCTCCTCACAGTGGCAAAAAACCTGTCGCCTGCGCTCAGCCTCCCTATTCAAGGATGATCCGCCGGGTTTGTACGCCTTCCTTCGTTTCTGCGCGCACCAGGTACAAGCCTCTGGAATACCCGGCCAGATCTATCCGGACATTCGGCCGCGCCGGTCTTAATTCCATCACCTGCAGCCCCGACGCCGTGTAAAGAGATAGTTTCAATATGGCGGAAGACCCGGTACTGACCTCAAAATAATCAATCACCGGATTGGGTTTGATACTGATCCTCGGAACAGAAGGTTCAGACAGGCCGACAAAAATTGGTTCATTCCTGATAGCAAAACCCGTAACTTCCATATTCCCGTTAAAGGCACCTATCAGCGTGGTAGCACCGGTCGTGAGATTGACCGTACGAAGCTGTCCGCCGACACTGTCCCTGTATGCAGCATAATACATGGTAAAATCCGAATTATCAAACTCCATATCCTGCGCATAATTGGCATTGAAACCGATGGGTCCCACCACCGTGAAACCACCCGTAGTTTTATTGATCGCAACCAGGTTGTCGGTCCCCGTATTGACAGTATACAATACGCCATTGTTGTCACATCCCAGGCAAATACCAAGAAATCCCCCGACCATGGCAACAATGCTCGCCTGTCCGCTCGTAGTATCCAGCGTATATAAGCGGCATGATGTTCCGACATAGGCGAGTGCATACATGGTATTGGAAATCCAGTCGTAGGCCATTCCGGTGATACTCAAACCGATAAGCCCGATGACAGTCCTGTTTCCGGTGGCGGTGTCAATGCGAACCAATGAACTTCCATTATTCGCATTATAGGTAGCACCGTACCAGACTCCGTTGGCCCAGGATGCGGCAGCAATGAAATCCTGCGTTCCTTGATTGGCAAGCGATACCGGCGCAATGGGGTTATTCAGGTTGAAATACAAGGGTCCGACAGGCAATACAGATGTCGAACTGAATGCATTGTAGGCATAGGCCTTGTCTCCCGGAAATTTGGGCAGCGGTGTACCTGGCGTCCAGACCGCGGCATTGCCCTCCGGTGCAAGACCCTGGCTGGATTCGCCGCGTGCGGGTACCTCTTGTGACCATACTGTGAAAACACTGATGGTGAAGACCATAATCAATGTGACTGGGTAAATGAAGCGTTTCATATGATTTGCTTTTAGGATTGAATAGTCAAATATATAATATTTATACACTGTTGACGATATTCTGCGGAAAGTGAATTGAAATTTTATCAATCAAGGTGTCCCTTTCGATCAGTGACCAGCTAAACCACGCATAAAAAAAGAAACGGGGATGTCCCTGTATTTCGGCACCCCCGTTCCATTTCTTAAGGAAAGATAACCTATTCAACCATCACCTTATGACTTGCCCTTCCATCAGGAGTTTCAATCAGCAATACATACACACCGGCCGGCAGGGAACTGACGGTAATTTCAGATGTGAGCGCCGAAGGATGCGTCTCCATAACGGTTTGACCGATGGAATTCAGCATCACCAGCCTGCTGATCATCTCTGCAGAGGATTGAATATGAATCGTCCGGCTGGCAGGATTGGGGTAAATGCTGAACTGATTTTCCTGTGCAGGATTCCCTTCCATACCCACGATAATGGATCCATACAACTTGAAAGGCAATCCCTGCTGCGTCATGCTGCCTTCATCCAGCACATTCTGCCAGGTGCTGCTTGAATTCACATACTGTAAGGCATTTCCCGTGGTGGTTTGTCCGTTGATCGTGATACAGGGAGTCCACGGACCCGAAGCGAGCGTTCCGCCCGTTTGCCAGTCAACCCAGTAGGTTCCCGGGCCCAGGGTCAGGGTCGGAATATTGCAGTCATTCTTCATAATGGGTCGCTGGGTATTGCCACTGGTGGTATTTGAAACACGGTAAATATTCGAGAAAGCCGTTGCCGACAAGCGGTTGGTCGTGGCATCACCAAAAACGACCGTACCTCCCGGAGGAGTACCATTCCAGATTCTGAAATTCAACTGGTTGATGGTGGAGGTGGTAGTCGAATTGGTCTGGTAACAATAAAAGGAAGCACCCGTGATATTCCAGGTCTGGTATGGAGGTACCACAAATTCGTCAGCATGGCGGTACAAGTTGGCCAAACTGTTGTTTGAACCAAGCAAAGTCATTCCGAGACCACCCTGCAGGATGCTTTCATCAGCCCCGCCAAAGCCCGTTCCAGGACTGTTAACAAGGGGCCCGTTGTCATAGATCAGGTTTCCGACAACAAAGCAGTTGACAGTAGCCATCAGCGTATCGTTGGAAGTATTGGTATCTGCGGCAAGGGTAGTATAAACGGTGAAATCATGATCGCCGGGTGCCGATACGTCGGAGGTGGCAGTAAAAGTATACTGGTAAACAGCACCCGGGGCAACGGTGGCTGCAACCGTTTCAGTTACAGGAGCGCCGCCGTCGAGTACGAAGCTGATTCCAAATCCTGTCTCAGCCATGGCGCCATAGTTTTTAATGTCGACGACCACCTGTGCATTGCTGGGCAGGTTCGGTCCGCTAACAGGTTCAACCAGGGCAATAACACCCAGATCATGATCAACAGGTGTGCCGCTGACATCGATCATATAATCCTCCACTTCCCCGAACGGATCAAATCCGCATGGAGAAGGAGTCACCTGGTAGGAAACGCGGATGCGCATCCTGGCTTCCCCTGCAAGTGCCTGGTTGGGTACATGTATCTGGGCATTGAAGATGGCAGGCCCTCCGCTTACGGTCACCGGTTCATCATCAAGGAAATTTCCGTTGTGATTCCAGTCGATCCAGATCCCGCAAACATCGCCGTTATAGGCCGGCGGTCCGTTGTAAACCATGATGGTGGCGCTCTGTCCGTAAGTCATGGCCGCAGAGATGGTGTCATAATTCGCATAGCCGTTGGTGGCCTGACTGCAGCCAGACACATTATCCACACCCAGGAGCTGCACCCTGCTGATATGCTCGTCGCAACTGTCGCTGCCGGCCGGACAATAAACCCCGTAAAGATTTTGAATCAGCGCATGGATAGTGTCATTGGTGTTGTCTTCATCGGCAGCAAGGGCATGATAGACAATCAGATTGTAATCGGTACCCGGACTCGAAAAGTCTGCAGTGGCAGTAAAAGTGAATTGTTCAGTCGCACCCGGTGCGATGGTATCGGTATATACTTCAGTGACAGGCGGATTGGCATCAATCTGGTATACCATGTTAAAGCCGGATTCGGCATTGGCTCCCATATTCTTGATGGTAACCGTAACCGGTTCTGCAGCCGTGAGGTTATAACCGCTTACCGGATTATTGAGCAGGGTCAGGGCCAGGTCATGGTCAGCTACCGGGAAAGGCAGGTTCCTGATGGCCAGACCCGTCACCTCCATGTTGCCATCAAACGCCCCGATTAGCGTGGTAGCCCCGGTCTGAAGATTAACGGTCCTGAGCTGTCCGCCCACAGAATCCCTGTAGGCCGCATAATACATGGTGCTGTCGGAGTTGTCAAACTCCATGTCCTGTGCATAATTGGCATTAAAACCGATGGGCCCGATCACGGTAAAGACCCCAGTCATCTTGTCTATGGAACAAAGATTGTCGGTACCCACATTCACCGTATACAGCGCTCCACTTTCAGTACAGCCCAGACAGATTCCAAGGAAAGCCCCGACATTGGCAACCAGGGTAGGTTGACCATTGGTGAGATTGATGGTGTAAAGCCTTGTCTGATTGCTTACATAGGCAAGCGCGTACATTACATTTGTGGTCCAGTCGTAAGCCATACCGGTGATGCTAAGTCCAATCAGGCCTAGCGTGGTCCGACCGCCTGTAGCTGTGTCAATCTTGACAAGTGAAGCCCCCGCAGTGGCATTGTAAGTTGCCCCGTACCAGATCCCGTTGGCCCATGAGGCGGCCGCGACGAAATCCAGGTTCGCCTGGTTGGCAAGAGATACAGGCGCCGCAGGATTATTCAGAATAAAATGCATCGGTCCGGCAGGCAGCGTGGACGTATTGCTGAAGGCATTGTAAGCGTATGCCTTTGACCCGGGAAGCTTCACGAATGGTGTTCCCGGTACCCATGGAGCTGCATTCCCGGCCGGGGCAGGACCGAATGAATGCCCTTCCTCTGAATGGCTTACATTCTTGTTCAGTACTGCATTCTGAGGATCTGTGGTCAACTCAGCTGCTTTTTGCTGAGCAAGGACGCTTGCAGCAGCAAACAACATCGCCACCATCGTCAAACCAACAAGTGTAAGTTTTTTCATGATAAAATTATTTTGGTGATTAATCTTGAATTTTCAAATGTAAGAAAAAATCGGATAATGGCACAAAAAAAAGGCGCCCTTGCGGAACGCCTTTTTTTATTAAGCGGTGAAAGCTTACTTCACATTGATCTTCCTCGAGATCACGCCTGTTTCAGTTTCAATGGTGACAAAATACACACCGGGTTGATAATCAGCGGTGGTAATCTGAGCTTTCCTGGAATCCAGGGTGGTTTCTTCCATCACCTGACCAAGGATGTTGGCAACCCTGATCTTGTTCATGGTAACCGGAGACTCAACATAGAGGGTATTCTGCACGGGATTGGGGAAGAGCTTCAGGCTGGCTTCCTGCTGATTGTCCTGAATGCCGGAGGCTACATCCACCCTGACAAGATCCACAAAAATGGCAGCACCGTCAGCCTGGTTGTCATTTACATGCTCGTTGTAGGCAATATAAATATTCTGTCCGTTGTAGTTGGCAAGGCTGTAATTTTTGTATGCCCATCCAGAGTCGGAAGCTGACCATGTAAGGGTGGCCAGGTTGGTGGTAAAGGCAGCCATCTGATTCGTGGTAGTGGAAATTTTAATGTCCATAATATCAGAATAGGCACCGAATTTCCTGACGTAAAACTCCAGGGTATAGTTGGCACCTACTGTGATCTGCGGTGTTACCAGCCACTGGTCATTTTCGGTAGCGCCACCGGTAGTCCAGGTAGCAAAAGCCATTTTGGTTCCGCCTTGCCCGTTGGGGGTGGGGGTCACCACACCACCGGTCCAGCCGGGTATGGGAGTTGTGCCCACAGTCTGCTGGTTCCAGCCGGTACCGCCGTCAGGACTGTACAATGCCCATCCTGCAGGAGGGAAAGTCCCTTCAAAGCTCTCCATAATACTGGGAACGAGTACGTTCTCAGTGAGAGGAGTAAGGTTTTTCACTGCCTTCGTGGCATTGAGATCCCTGCTTTGTTGTGCAAAAGCCACCGATGCAGCCATCACAACCAATAAGAAAATTTGCGTAAGTTTTTTCATGCTTATAAGTTTTGGTTTAAAATTCTGGTGTCAAAAATAATACAAAAAGTACTAATTCGCTGTAAAAAATCTTAAAATTAGCAATTTTTCACCAATAATCTGGGTTCCATCATATCTAATATTGAATACTTTATACCTTCCCTGCCGAATCCGGAGTGCTTCACACCACCATATGGCATATGGTCAACCCGGAATGTCGGCACTTCATTAATCATCACACCACCAACTTCTAACTCTTTGAATGCCAGATTCATTTCTGAAATGTCATTCGTAAATACACCTGCCTGCAAACCATAGGACCCTTCGTTTACCATGTCCAAGGCTTCGGTAAAATCATGGTATGGCTCCAATACCACCACCGGACCGAAAACCTCCAGCTTACAAACCTTCATCTCCGGGCGAGTCTGTGTTATAACAGTCGGTTCCATAAAAGCACCATTACGTCCGCCACCTGTCAGTACCTGTGCACCGTCAGCCACAGCCTCCCTGATCCAGGCTTCCACCCTCAGGGCATTTTCCTCATTGATCATCGCGGAAATATCCGTAACCGGATCCATGGGATCACCTTGTTTCAATTCTTTGGTCTTTTCCACAAACATTTGGGTAAACCGCTCAAAGATACTTTCCTGGATGAAAATCCGCTGGGTGTGAATGCAAACCTGACCGGCATAGGCAAAAGCTCCACCTACCGCCTTGGAAACCGCCAGACTCAGATCAGCCGTAGCCGTGACAATAAGCCCCGCATTCCCCCCGAGTTCCAGTACCACCCGCTTCCTCCCCGATTCACGTTTCATCTTCCAGCCGACAGGCGGACTTCCTGTAAAAGTTAACAGCCTGATCCTGTCGTCGCTTACCAGCCGGTTCCCGATAACTCTGTTGAAAGGGATTACCGATACCATTCCCTTGGGCAGGGCAGTCTGATCGATCAGCCTGGCCAGTTTGAGGGTCGAAAGGGGCGTCGATCCGGAGGGCTTCAGGATAATGGGACATCCTGCGGCAATGGCAGGGGCTATTTTGTGGCAGGCAAGATTCAACGGGAAATTAAAGGGTGAAATTCCGGCTACCAGCCCTAAAGGAAAGTACTTCACCAGCCCTTCCTTGTCTTTTCCGGCAGGAGTCCAGTCAATCCTCAAGTATTCCGCCGGCAGCCGTTTCGACTCCTCCGCAGCAATCCTGAAACACGCTGATGCCCTGTCAACCTCGCCCAGGGCAAGCTTCAGCGGTTTACAGGCTTCCATGGCCAGAACAGTGGCAAAATCCTTCCTTTCCGACTGTAATTGGACCGCAATCTGCATCATTGCCTCATACTTCACATAAGACGGCAGATCCCGCGCCTGCCGTTCAAGCCCCTTCCCCCAAACCACGGCCTCCTCATATTCCCTTTCACCGCCAAGACTGGCCAGGGCAAACGCTTCTCCGCTGAATGCATTCCTGATCTCAAGGTATTCACCGGTATCCCTGAATTCCCCGGCAATATAAACTGGATATTTCTCCATATTAAATAATTATAATACGACCATGCTCCAAAAATATTCATTTGATCCTAAAAATTTCAAAGGAAAACTGATTGTGGATAAGAAAAAAGATTCTATCTTTGCACTCCCAAAAAAGAACCATAACCACAGGATCATGTTTGCAATTGTTGATATCGCAGGGCAGCAGATGAAGGTTGTAAAAGACCAGAAACTTTATGTCCACAGGCTCGAAGGCGAAGAGGGTTCCCAGGTCGAATTCAGCCAGGTGCTCCTCCTCGATGAGGATGGAAAAGTTACGGTCGGCACCCCCCTGCTCGACGGCGTCAGTGTCAGTGCCAAAATACTGGCCCACGTGAAAGGAGATAAGGTGCTCGTATTTAAAAAGAAAAGAAGAAAAGGCTACCAAACCCTGAATGGCCACCGCCAGTTCTTCTCGCAAATCCAGATAGAAAGTATTGTTACAGGAGGCAAAAAGAAAAAAACAACCCGCGCTGCCAAAGAGGAAACAATACTCCCTGAAGCAGAAACACCTGCCCCCGAAGATCCCCAAGTAACCACTGAAAATTAAAATGTACCATGGCTCATAAAAAAGGTGCCGGAAGTTCAAGCAACGGTCGCGAATCTCACAGCAAACGACTGGGTATTAAAATCTATGGCGGACAGTTCGCCAAGGCCGGCAATATCATCCTGAGGCAAAGAGGAACCTTGCATAATCCCGGTCCGAATGTCGGTATCGGCAAAGACCATACCCTCTTTGCCCTCGAAGACGGTATCGTTGAATTCAGAAAGAAAAAAGACGACAGGTCCTACGTGTCAGTAAAGCCCTTCGAGACTGAAAATAACTGACCCGGAAACCCGGCAGTCTGAACCTATACCGATGACTCTGGATGCACATTTTTCACATTCCTGTGTTCTTTCGGTATTCAAAAGAATCTCCTGGCAGATCCCGGGAGATTTTTTTATTAGATGAAGGAAGAATTGAACCGGTACCGGACAGCTTTAAAAAATGCCTTCCCTTACAGCTTATGGCAATATTCCTGCTAAGCATCATTACGTTTGCAATCCTGCCAGGAATGAGATGATACTGGTTCATGGCAGCAATGCGAACAAAGGGTGCATAGAATCAGTTATGCCGCACGCTATACAGTCGTCCTTTTTTCCCAAACCCACTCCGTATCGGTATATATGCTAATTTTGTCCTAAAACTCAGTCCATGCTGCAACTAAACTTTATCCGGGAAAATCCGGAACTTGTCTGTAAACGATTACTTGTCAAACATTTCGAGGCCGAGGAACTCGTCAGGGAGATCATGGAACTGGATACAAAAAGAAGGGAAACCCAGAAAAATCTCGATGACCTGCTGGCAGAATCCAATGCGCTGGCCAAAGAAATCGGGAAATTGTTTCAGACAGGCAGGACCGCTGAAGCCAATCAACTCAAACAAAGCACCGCCGAAAAAAAAGAACTTTCGCGCCGGCTCTCTGAAACGCTGGACATGATTCAGCAGGATATCCATGATAAGTTGGTGCTTTTACCCAACCTGCCCCATACCTCAGTTCCGGCCGGAAGGCATGCGGAAGATAATGAGATCATCGAAACCCACGGGAAACTCCCTGCTGCCGGTGAAAATCTCAGTCCTCACTGGGAACTTACCACAAAGTATAAACTGATCGATTTTGAAGCCGGCAGCAAGATCACCGGAGCAGGTTTCCCTGTCTATACCGGCCAGGGTGCCCGCCTGCAGAGAGCCCTGATCAATTTCTTCATCGATGAAGCCGTTAAAGCCGGTTACCAGGAAATACAGCCACCCTATCTCGTGAACGAAGCTTCCGCCTTCGGTACGGGACAACTGCCCGACAAAGACGGTCAGATGTATCTCGCCGGACTCGACCAGCTTTACCTCATTCCAACGGCAGAGGTTCCGGTAACCAACCTATACAGGGATGTCCTGCTGAAAATGTCAGACCTTCCCATCCGCAATGTGGCCTACTCAGCCTGCTTCCGCCGTGAAGCCGGATCCTACGGAAAAGATGTCAGGGGATTAAACCGGCTCCACCAGTTCGATAAGGTCGAAATCGTCCAGATTACCCAGCCCTCCCTTTCCTATGATTCGCTCCGGGAAATGACTGCCCATGTCACCGGACTGCTTCATAAACTGGAACTGCCCTTCAGAATCGTCAGACTCTGTGGCGGTGATATGAGTTTTGCCTCTGCCCTTACCTATGACTTTGAAGTGTTTGCCGGCGGTCAGCAACGCTGGCTCGAAGTAAGCTCGGTTTCCAATTTCGAGAATTTTCAGTCGAACCGCATGAAACTCCGGTTTAAAAACGAAGAGGGCAAAACCGGACTCGCCCATACACTAAACGGAAGTGCCCTTGCGTTACCAAGAATTGTCGCCGGCCTTCTGGAAAATCATCAGCATGCAAACGGCATCCGAATCCCCGAAGCACTGATACCATATACCGGATTTGACACAATTAAAGCTTAATACCATGATCAAAAACATCTGCAAACTGTTAGTCTTTTGCCTGCTGCCGGCAACCATGTTCCTGGCAGGGGCATGCAGCCCGAAAGGCAAAAAAGCTGAACAATTGTCGCGGCTCGATACCCTCGAGATGAGGCTGAAAGAAGCGGAATCCGCTCTGGCGGAAGCCTCTATGTCCGAAATCACGGAAACGCACCTGTGGTGTAAAGATCAACTGGATAAAATCCATGCACGCTTCAGGGAAAACGCCCTGTCAGTGGATGAAAAACTGCTGCTGGATTTCGAACACCTGACCCTCTCCCTGAACAAGCTGTCCAACGATTTCGGAAACATCGAAAATGAAATCCGCTTCGCCCGGCAAAAAATCAACGAGTGGAAAGTCAGTATCGAAAAAAGCGAGTACGAAACCGAAGAATTCATGCAGTACTACCAGAACCAGAATTCCGCACTGAATTCCCTCAACAGCATGATCGACGATAAAACCCGGGAATGGCAGTCAGGCCAGGAAAACCTGAAGGCCATGCAGGATAAAGTGAAACAAACACTTAAAAAGTGAGTTCCCGCAAATCATCCCCCCGGATGCCTTGCCTCCTCAACCAATTCGCATGATCATCGCTGATTCACGCTTCCTCTTCCTCCCCCTCACGGTGAAATTACACGCTTTTGCCGCCCTTTGCTGCTTTGCCCTGCTGTTCCTTTTTCCCGGACTGGCATTTACCCAACAGAGTACAGACGACAAACTCGCCGGTATGTTCTTCCAGGAACGGGATTACGAAAAAGCCGCCAGCATTTATGAACGCCTGTTTGAAGAAAAACCCAACTCCTATTATTACAACTACCTGATCATATGCTATCTCGAACTCAATGACCTGAAAAAAGCGGAGAAAATGGTGAGGGGCCAGATCAGGCAGAACCCCGCTTCCCTCCGGTATGCAGTCGATCTGGGCTATATCCTCGGCCGGCTCGATGAACCTTCAAAAGCCCAGCGTCAGTACGAAGATGTGCTGAAAAAACTGCCTCCCGAAAGAAACCAGATCATGGAAGTGGCCAATGCCTTCCTCTCAAGACGCGAAACCGACCTGGCCGTGAAAACCTACCTCAAAGGCAGAGAACTGCTGGGCGGTGTTTATCCTTTCAACCTGGAACTGGCTTACATCCATCAAAGCTCCGGCAATACTGCCGAAATGGTTGAAGAATACCTGAACTACACCGACTTCGACATCAGCAAACTGAGTTACGTTCAGGACCGCCTCCAGGACGCCCTGGCCAACGATCCCGAAGGGACAAAAAACGATATCTTCAGAAAAGCCGTCCTGCGCCGTATCCAGCGATTTCCAGACCTGTATCATTACAGTGAACTGATGATCTGGTACTCCGTCCAGCAACGCGATTTCGAACTCGCACTCACACAAGCCAAATCCCTCGACAAACGACTCGGGGAAGACGGCAAAAGGGTGTTCGACCTGGCAAAACTCTGTATCGGCAATAAAGCATACACCCAAGCCGAAGACGCCCTGCGCTACGTCATGGCCAAGGGTGAAGCATCTCCCCTCTATATGAACAGCCGCATAGAAATGCTGAATGTTGCCTACCTCAGAATTACCGGATATTACGGCCACAAACAGGAAGACGTGCAACGCCTCCAGCATGATTATGAACAGGCCCTCGCTGAAATGGGAACAGGTATCCTTACCATCGGAATGGCCAGAAACCTCTCCCACCTTTACGCTTTCTTCTCAGACAGTACTGCGAAAGCAATTGCCCTGCTGGAAGATGCGGTCAGGGCTCCCGGCCTCAATGCCCAGCAGGTCGCCGAATGTAAACTGGAACTTGGCGACATCTACCTCTTTACCGGTGAAGTTTGGGAAGCCACCCTGCTCTACTCTCAGGTTGATAAAGCCTTTAAAAATGAACCAACCGGTCATGAAGCCAAATTCAGAAACGCCCGCCTGTCCTATTTTATCGGTGAATTCGGATGGGCCAAAGCCCAGCTCGATGTCCTCAAGGCCGCCACTTCTAAACTGATCTCCAATAATGCCATGGAACTATCCCTGCTGATCGGAGATCACCTGGTCAGCGATACTACCGGCGCCGCACTGAAAGTGCTTGCAAGAGCAGAACTTCTTGAATATCAAAATAAAGACGAACTCTCCATCCAGACCATGGACAGCATCTCCTCCCTGACCGATGGCTCCCTGCTCCAGGACGATGTGCTGTACCGTAAAGCGAAAATTGCCGTTAAAAAAGGTAACTACTTGCTCGCCGATAGCCTCCTGACAGCCGTCGCAACCGGATACGGTACGGAAATCCTTGCCGACAATGCCCTCTACCTTTGTGCTGAACTCAATGAGATTCAGCTTGATAACAAAACCAGGGCCATGGAGCTCTACCAGGATCTGATGGTAAAATACCCCGGCAGCCTGTTTTCAACCGAAGCCCGGAAACGTTACCGCCTGCTCAGGGGTGACCCCGTGAACTGATCCCGACAGCCATGGTTAAACCCAAAAAACACCTTGGCCAGCATTTCCTTACCGAACATGCCATCGCTCAAAAAATCGTGGGACACTTGTCGTGCCGCTACCCGGTGATCGAAATCGGTCCGGGAAAAGGCATATTGTCGCACTATCTGGCAGAAAAAAAACCTCCCGGTTTCAGGCTCATTGAAGTGGACCCGGAATCAGTCGCCTACCTCCGGCAATTCCCCGACCTGGCCGCTGCCGTTATCCAGGATGATTTTCTTCGAACTGACCTGCAACAGATTTTCTCTCCGCCGCTCAGCCTGCTGGGGAATCTTCCCTACAATATCTCCGCTCCTGTCTTTTTTAAAATCCTGGAAAACAGGGATGCAGTCGCAGAAGTGGTGTGTATGGTGCAGAAAGAGGTGGCCGGAAGAATCACCGCACCCCCGGGAACAAAAGTCTACGGCATTCTGAGTGTGCTGCTTCAGACTTTCTATACCGCGGAATACCTGTTCTCTGTGAACGAAGGAGTATTCTTCCCTCCGCCCAAAGTCCGGTCAGCCGTAATGAAGCTCACAAGGAACGAAAGAACCACCCTTCCCTGCAGCTGGGAACAATACCTCGGACTGGTGAAAAGTGCCTTCAACCAGCGCCGCAAAACCCTCCGGAATGCACTGCGCAGCCTTATTCCGGATGCAGCCTCATTCCCTGAACAATTAGGGGAATTGCGGGCAGAGAAACTTTCCGTGGAAGACTTCCTCAAACTCGCCACGCTCCTTCCGAAAGAAAAAGCCGTCAGATAATTCACACTTTCCCTATCGCAGGAAACCGGCAACTCTCAGAACTTCAGAGCAGACTCCTGATCAAATCCCTGACATCGAACAATCCGAATGTCTGAAACACTACAAGCAGGATGACAAGGATGAGAACCCAACGGACGAAGTTGACCCCCCAGTTGACTGCAAAACGGGTCGCCAGCCAGGCACCGATGATATTGCCAATGGCATGAACCAGCCCGTAACGGTAATCCACCTGCCCGTAAACCATAAAGATCACCAGGTTGAAAGGAACATACAACAACACGATCCAGACCTTTACGGCATTGGCTCTGAGCAGGTCATACCCCGCTCCCAGTACGATGGCCGCCAGCAGATAATACCCAACCCCCACATAGATGAGCCCTCCGTATATCCCGATGATAAAAAACAAGAAATACAATCCGGGCGATATCTTCTTCAATGTCAGACTTTCCATGCCCTTCAGCCAGCGGTTCGGTCTGAAAACCAAAAATGACATCATGAAAACCATCGAAATTGCAAGGATCAGTTCAAAAACCCGCGGACTGATATCGATGGCAATCCAGGTTCCAAGCAAACTGCCCGCGGCAACAGGAATGCCCAGCCTGCTGGCCCTTTTCAGATCAAGAAGCCGGTGCCTCCGGAAACCAAAACTGCTGGTGGTCGTCTGGAATAAGACAGCCAGCCTGTTGGTGCCGTTGGCCATCACCGGATCCATGCCCAGAAACATAAAGAGGGAAAGAGAAATGATGGTGCCGCCTCCCGCCAGTGTATTGATGAATCCTACCATCAGACCGCTGCATATCAGCGTCAATGCAATCAACCAGCTCATCTGTGCCGTTTCAGTCCGGAATGATGATACCCATAAGTGAAATACAGCACAAGCCCTATCCCCAGCCATACCAGGAAACGCATCCAGTTGGTGACCCCCAGTTCCGACATCAGGTAAAGATTGGTGAGCAAACCTGCAACCGGAATCAAACTTAATTTCTTTATGATACCCAGTACGGTAACCACAATCGCCACCAAAACAAACAGATAGGTGGGCAAATGGTGCTTCAGTACCTCCCAGGCGGTTTCACCCGCACCTGCTGATACGGGTATCAAAGCATTTTTAACCCCCCCGGAATTGGTGTAAAACAGGATGAACAATACCAGTATCCATGCCAGAGGCAGCAAATACCGGCTACTGTAATACGGAATCAGGAAGGTCTTCCCCTCCCCGCTTGAAAATTGTGCCCTCGGGATCAGCAACACACCTGCCGATACCAGGACAAAGGCAAACAATGTCCCGATACTGGTCAGATCCGTCACTTCCGTCAGATTCATAAACAAAGAAGGGATGGCTACCATAAAGCCTGTAACGATGGTGCTGAACCAGGGTGTTTTGAACCGCCGGTGAATCCGGCTGAAAATCGGTGGCAGGAGTCCGTCGCGGCTCATACTCATCCATATCCGCGGCTGCCCGATCTGAAACACCAGCAAAACACTCGCCATGGCAATGATCGCACTGAATGCGATCAGTCCCGAAAACCGCGTCATCCCGATCCGCTCAAAAGCAAAAGCGAGCGGATCGGCAACTCCGAGCTGGCTGTAATGAACCATGCCGGTCAGTACCAGGGCAATGACCACGTAAAGAATGGTGGTGATGACCAGTGAACCTATCATGGCCCTCGGAAGATCCCTTCGCGGATTCCTGCTTTCCTCGGCAGTGGTGGAGATGGCATCGAAACCAATATACGCGAAAAATACCCCTGCCACACCCTTCAACACCCCGCCGACACCATTGGGTGCGAAAGGATTCCAGTTTCCGGGTTGTACATAAAAGGCGCCAACCCCGATAAAAGCCAGCAATATGACCAGCTTCAGCAATACCATAATATTGCCCGCAACCTTCGACTCATAAATACCGATAAAGACCAACGAACTGATAAACAGAACGATACAAAATGCGGGAAGATCAAGGATCACACGCACGCCCAGGACTACGGGCGCCGACAACCAGGCCGTATAGGCTTCCTGCTGATAAAGCATCAGGCTGTCCCAGCCGGTACCCCCGGCAAGCAATACCGAGACTTCCTTAAATCCACGGGCTGCACTCAGATAATCAATACCCAGGTAGGAAGGAATGTGGAACCCGAGTCCGGCAAGCAGGCTGGTGAAGTACTCCGACCAGGAAATGGCCACGGCTATGTTTCCGATGGCATATTCCATGATCAGATCCCAGCCGATGATCCAGGCGATCAATTCTCCGAAACTCGCGTAGGCATATGTGTAGGCGCTTCCGGCAATCGGAATGGACGAAGCAAACTGGGCATAACAAAGTGCTGAAAACCCGCAGGCTACAGCCGTAAAAACAAAGAGCAGACTGACAGCAGGTCCCCCGTGGGATGCCGCATTGCCTATCGTGCTGAAGATGCCTGCACCGATAATGGCCGCAATCCCCAGGGCGGTCAGATCCCTGACATTCAGGTTGCGCCTGAGCTGCCTGTCTGATCCGCCACCTGAAGTCGCATCTTCAAGGATGGAAGAAATAGATTTTCTTCTGAAAAGATCCATCGGGAATCTGCCAGGGTATTGATGACGCGAAGGTAGGAAAATTAGGACTGGCCCATCATGCCAAGAGCCGCATTCAGGATGCCGGCCTCATCAAAGCCGCAAACTGCATGCAGGGTCTCAAGATCGCCCTGTTCAATAAAGCTATCCGGTATACCGAGACGCCGGACTTTTACCTGATAATCATGCTCATGAATAAATTCCAGCAATGCACTCCCCATCCCGCCCTGAATGCTCCCGTCCTCAATGCTGATCACCCTGCTGTGCTTCGACAACAGCCGGTGCAGTAAGGACACATCCAGCGGTTTTAAAAAACGCAAATCAGCATGGGCACAGGAAATCCCCCTCTCTGCCAGGTTTTCGCATACCTGTGCAACCTGATTCCCCACAGGACCAATACTCACCAGCAACAGATCCTTTCCGTCCCGCAGCAAACGGCCTGTCCCGACAGCAATCTCCTCAAAAGGCACTTTCCAGGCCGAAATCACTCCCCTGCCCCGCGGATAGCGGATCGCAAAAGGACCCTTACCCGGAAGCTGGGCGGTATACATCAGATTGCGCAGTTCGATCTCATTCATCGGCGAAGCAATGGTCATGTTAGGGATGGCCCTGAGATAAGCCAGGTCAAAAGCGCCGTGATGTGTGGCCCCGTCTTCCCCGACAAGCCCGGCACGGTCAAGGCAAAACACCACCTGCAGCTTCTGCAGGGCCACGTCATGGATCACCTGGTCGTAAGCCCGCTGCATGAAAGTGCTGTATATGTTGCAGTAAGGGATCTTTCCTGAAGCAGCCAGTCCGGCGGAAAAGGTCACGGCATGCTGCTCGGCAATCCCTACATCATAAACCCTTTCAGGCATTTTCTTCATCATCAGGTTGAGAGAGCAGCCGGTGGGCATGGCAGGAGTAATCCCGACAATGTGTTGGTTCATCTCAGCCAGTTCAATGATCGTCCTGCCGAATACAGTCTGAAAACGCGGCGGCTTCCCCTGGCAGGGATCGCTCGCCAGCTCCCCTGTCTGTTTGTTAAATACACCCGGTGCATGATAAGTGGTCTGATCCCTTTCGGCACTCTCAAAACCCTTGCCCTTTACGGTGATAATATGTAAAAGCTTCGGACCCGGGATATTCTTCAGATCATTCAGCAGCTTGGTCAGTCTGATCACATCATGCCCGTCAACAGGACCGAAATACCGGAAATTGAAGGCTTCGAACATATTGCTTTTCTTCAGAATGGAGGTCTTCAGGGCATTGCCGATCTGCTTGACCACGGCCCTCGAATTGGCACCGTAACGGGTATGACCACCCATCATGATCCATACCTTATCCCGAAAACGATTGTATGCACGGGATGTGGTAATATCAGTCAGATATTTGTGAATGGCTCCCACATTCTTGTCAATGGCAATGCCGTTATCGTTGAGAATCACAAGGATATTGGCGTTGGAAACGCCGGCATTGTTCAGTGCCTCCATCGCCATTCCCCCCGTCATCGCACCATCGCCGATCACCGCAATGTGCCGGCGGTCTGTTTCACCCGCCAGGCGCGATGCTTCAGCCATCCCGAGTGCAGCCGACACAGAAGTGGACGAATGCCCCACCCCGAAAGCATCGTATTCACTCTCGCTCATCCTCGGAAAACCACTGATTCCATGGTACATCCGGTTGGTATGAAACACATCCCTCCTTCCAGTCAGGATCTTATGCGCATAAGCCTGGTGCCCGACATCCCAGATAACCTTGTCATAAGGGGTGTTGAAAGCATAATGCAGGGCAACCGTCAGCTCGATGGTTCCCAGGCTGGCTCCCAGATGCCCTGGATTGGACGAGATCACATCAATGATAAACTGCCTGACCTCCCGGCATAGTTCAGGAAGATCCTCCTCCCGCAAGCGCTTCAGATCGCCGGGTGATGCTATGTATGGCAGAAAACGTCCCTGGACGGTTGGCATGATCCCTTCATTAGGCGGCTTAAAGAAAACCAAGCTCCAGTTTGGCTTCCTCCGACATCATGTCCTTGTCCCAGGGAGGATAAAACACAACCTCCACTTCAACATCCTTTACATGCTCAATGGCCTGTATTCTTTCCCTTACCTCAACAGGCAGGCTGTCTGCCACGGGACAATTGGGTGATGTGACCGTCATTTTTATATACACATGATTATCCTCCCGGATATCCACCTCGTAAATCAGCCCGAGATCGTAAATATTCACGGGGATCTCGGGATCATAAATGCCTTTCAGGCTGTCTCTGATCCTGACTTCCATCAGTTGCCTGGGATCAATCTGTTCCATCCGCTCAGTTGCTTTGATTCCTGGTTTTGAACGCCAGGGCAAACAGCTTCATCTGTTTGACCATGGAGGTAAGTCCGTTGGACCTGGTCGGTGAAAGATGCTCTTTCAAACCGATCTGGTCTATGAATTTCAGCTCGGACTGTATGATGGTCTCTGCTGCCTGTCCGGAAAGCACCCTGATCAGCAGGGTGACAATACCCTTGGTGATCACCGCATCACTGTCGGCGGTAAACAGGACTTTATCGTCGCGGTATTCTGCATGCAGCCATACCCGCGACTGACAACCTGATATCAGGTATTGATCTGTCTTGTACTTCTCGTCTATCTTCGGCAGATCCTTCCCCATCTCGATCAGGTAATTGTATTTATCCATCCAGTCTTCGAACTGTGAGAATTCTTCAACGATCCTGTCTTCGATTTCGTGTATGGTCATTATCCTGTTCCGCTTCGAAATGCAAAAATAAGAAGCCGGGTGATACCAAGGGCACAAAATTTTAACGAAACATGATTTCTGTCCGCCTGATTGCTTCCGCCAGACGGTCGATTTCCTCGACAGTGTTGTAAAAAGCAAGGGAGGCACGGATAGTCCCCTGTATGCCGAAATGATTCATCAGGGGCTGGGCGCAATGGTTGCCTGTCCTCAGCGCAAAACCAAGTTTGTCGAGGATAGTACCCATATCATAGGGATGTATGTCCCCGGGCAGAAAGGAAACAACCCCTGACTGCCGGCGCGGATGGCCCAGTATCCTGATAAAGCTTATTTCCGACAATCGCATCAGAAGATGCATGAGTAGCTGGTGCTCGTAGGCCCTGACCTCCTCCAGCCCGGTCTGCTCCAGGTAGGCAAGCGCAGCATCCAGTCCGATGGTGTCGGAAACACTCGGCGTACCGGCCTCAAACTTGAAAGGTAATTCATTGTATGTGGTCCGTTCAAAACTCACTTCACTGATCATCTCTCCCCCTCCCTGGTAAGGAGGCATTTTTTCCAGCCAGTCCGTCTTGCCATATAAAACACCTATCCCCATGGGACCGAATATCTTATGGCCTGAAAAACAATAAAAATCTGCATCCATCGCCTGCACATCCACCGGGAAATGCGCCACGGCCTGCGCACCGTCGACAAGGACCGGACTTCCGTTAAGATGTGCCAGCCTGATGATCTCTTCCACCGGTACAACCGTCCCAAGCGCATTGGACACATGGGTCACGGCAACCAGCTTCACCCGCTCATCCAGTAATTCCCTGTAAACATCCATCAGAATCTCACCCTGGTCGTCGATCGGAATGACCCTCAACTCCGCTCCCCTGTCCTCGCAGAGCAGTTGCCACGGAACAATGTTGGAATGATGTTCCAGCTCACTCACCATGATCACGTCTCCCGGCCTGATAAAAGCCTTACCGAAGGAAGCCGCGATCAGGTTGATGGCCTCCGTGGTGCCGCGCGTAAATATAATCTCATGACTCTCACGGGCATTGAGAAACTTCCTGATCCTGGCACGGGCGTTCTCATGGGCCTGCGTCGCCTGCTGGCTCAGGTAGTGTACTCCCCTGTGAATATTGCTGTTGTACGTTTGATAGTAATCGCTGATGGCTTCGATAACCTGCCTGGGCTTCTGCGTGGTGGCAGCATTATCGAAATACACAAGCGGCCTTCCATAAACCTGTCTTTCCAGGATGGGAAAATCCCGGCGGATCTTCAAAGGATCTAACATTTGCTCAGATTTTGTTCAAGTCAATCTCAAAAACCTGGGGCCGCTGGGCATTGCAGTCGAGAATGCACTGGTCACAGACCGACAGCTCGCCGCGTAACCTGCGGTAAACCATCTCGTCGATCTGGTGCCTGACCGGATGTATCCTGATGTGATTGATCACATCGGCAGCAAATGCATACATCATCAGCATCCGCGAAGTGTCCTCCCTGATCCCCCTTGCCCTCATGTAAAACATCGCTTCCGGATCAAGCTGCCCGACGGTGGCGCCATGACTGCATTTCACATCATCCGCGTAAATCTCCAGGTGAGGCTGGGTGTGAACGGTGGCCTTGTCTGTAAGCAAAATATTGCGGTTATTCTGATAAGCATTGGTGCGCTGGGCATCCCTTGCAACATGCACATAGCCGTTAAATACCGCCATGGCCTGATCGTCAATGATACCCTTATACAACTGCCTGCTTACACAATCCGGTGCCATGTGATCTACCACAATCTTATTATCAACATGCTGCTCCCTGTCGACAAGGTAAAGACCATGCAGGCTTGCATCACAGCCGGGCCCGCTAAGCTTCACATGAAGGTTATTCCGGATGATCCCCCCGTTGAGGGTGATCACTGTAGAACTCAGCCTGCTCCCGCTTTGCTGTTCGAAAAAGGCGGAAGTGACCTGGGCCGAATCATTGTCTTTGTTTTGCAGCTTGTAATGATCCAGCACAGCCTCCTCCCCGATGAAAAGCTCTGAGACAGAATTGATGAAACTGCGCTTATGCCTCACACTGTGATCACAATGCACCAGCTGCAGCTTCGACCCCTTGCCCAGAATCACCAGGTTCCTGGGCTGGATCATGATATTCTCATCTGAATTGATGATGTTGACGATCTGAACCGTCTTGCCGGCAGTAACACCATCGGGTACATATACAAATACGCCGTCGAGGGCAAAAGCCCCGTTGATGGCGTTCAGACCTCCCGCCGCGACATCGGCCTGCCTGCCGTAATGAGCCTCAAACAAGGCCGGATAGGCAAGCCTGGCTGCAGCCAGGCTCCCGACCACCGTGCCGCAGGATAGTTGCCGGATGGCCTGCCCGTGATCTACGTACCACCCGTTCAGCAGGGTAACAAGATCGGTGTCAAGATGATGAATGTCACACTGAAAAATCTGGCCGATATCCTGGCCCGTCTCCGGAGCTTCAGTAAAAATCCGGTAATCCTGGGCAAGGGTAGCCGTAAGATCGGTGCTCCGCCATGCTTCCATGGCCTGGGTCGGAAAACCCAGACGCTTAAACGATGCCATCGCCCGCTCCCGCTCTTTCCTTATAAAACCATTGTCATCATCAGACCGGGCAAGCACCTCGGAACACGCTGCCTCCAGTTTCTCCCTGAGCCGGACAATACCGTTTGTAAAACCGTTTTTCATTTCTCAACCTCCTAAGAATTGCTTTCTTTCAGCCATTCATAACCCTTTTCTTCCAGTTCCAGCGCCAGTTCCTTGCCCCCGGTCTTCACGATGCGACCCTCATACAACACATGCACCACATCCGGTACAATGTAATCAAGCAAACGCTGGTAATGGGTGATCACGATAAAGGCATTGTCGGGCCTGCGCAGGGCATTTACCCCGTTGGCCACAACCTTCAGCGCGTCAATATCAAGCCCCGAATCGGTCTCGTCAAGAATCGCCAGCGTCGGTTCAAGCATCGCCATCTGAAAAATCTCGTTCTTCTTCTTCTCACCACCCGAAAAACCTTCGTTCACCGAACGATTGGTGAGCTTCGACTGTATGTCAACCAGTTTTTTCTTGGCCTCCATCAACGCAAGAAACTCGGAAGCAGTCAACGGATCCAGCCCTTTATACTTCCGCTGTTCATTCACCGCAGTCTTCATGAAATTGGTCATGCTCACCCCTGGTATCTCTACCGGATACTGGAATCCCAGGAATATCCCCTCGCTGGCACGCTCCTCCACGGCCATTTCAAGCAAATTCCGCGACTTGTAAATGATCTCCCCCGAAGTAACCTCAAAAACCTCCTTGCCGGCGATCACCGCCGCAAGCGTGCTCTTGCCGGTGCCGTTCGGACCCATGATGGCATGTACCTCACCCGCATTCACTTCGAGACTCAATCCTCTGATGATCTCCTTATGATGGACAGAAACATGTAAATTCTTGATCGAAAGCATCTTAAGTTATTTAGTATTCCACATCATTCTATTAATCAGACACCACACCTCAGCCGACACTGCCTTCAAGACTGACAGATAATAATTTCTGCGCTTCCACGGCAAACTCCATCGGCAATTTGTTCAGCACCTCTTTGGCATAACCGTTCACAATCAAACCTATGGCAGATTCTGTCCCTATTCCCCGCTGCATGCAGTAAAATAATTGTTCGTCCGATATCTTCGAGGTGGTGGCCTCATGCTCTACGATGCTGCTTTTATTCTCAACCTTAATATAGGGGAATGTGTGCGCACCGCATTGATCCCCCAGCAGCAGAGAATCGCACTGTGAGAAATTCCGCGACTGTTCTGCCTTCTTCCCCATTCTTACCAGCCCCCGGTACGAATTGTTGCTGAGTCCTGCAGATATCCCCTTGGAGATGATGGTGCTTTTCGTATGCTTGCCCAGGTGGATCATCTTGGTACCGGTATCCGCCTGCTGATGATGATTGGTAACCGCAACCGAATAAAACTCCCCGGTGGTATGGTCGCCCAGTAACACCACGGAAGGATATTTCCAGGTAATCGCAGATCCTGTTTCTACCTGGGTCCAGGATATTTTGGAGTTGTTCCCTTTGCATATCCCCCGCTTGGTCACAAAGTTGTAGATCCCGCCTTCTCCCTTCTTATTGCCTGGATACCAGTTCTGAACAGTCGAATACTTGACTTCGGCATCCTTCATGGCAAGGATCTCTACCACGGCCGCATGAAGCTGGTTTTCATCCCGCATGGGTGCCGTACATCCTTCCATATAACTTACATAACTGCCTTCATCCGCCACAATGAGAGTCCTCTCAAACTGCCCGGTACCGGCCGCATTGATCCTGAAATAGGTCGACAGCTCAATCGGACAACGAACCCCTTTCGGTATGTAACAAAACGAACCGTCGCTGAATACGGCCGAATTCAGGGCGGCAAAGTAATTATCCCCGTAAGGTACCGCCATGCCCATGTACTGCTTCACCAGCTCCGGATGCTTCTGCACGGCCTCGCTGAATGAACAGAAGATGATCCCAAGCCCCGCCAGGGTTTCACTGAAGGTCGTTTTCACCGAAACACTGTCGATCACCGCATCCACCGCAACCCCGCTCAGCCGCTTCTGCTCCTCAAGCGAGATGCCGAGCTTCTCAAAAGTCCGGAGTAACTCCGGATCAACCTCATCCAGGCTTTGAAGCTCCTTTTTGGGTTTTGGCGCTGCATAGTAAATAATGTCCTGATAATCAATATCATTAATTTTCAGATGCGCCCAGCCCGGGGGCGTCATCTCCAGCCATTTGCGGTAGGATTTCAGACGGTATTCAAGCATCCATGCCGGCTCGTTCTTTTTGGAGGAAATGAAGCGGATGATGTCCTCATTTAGCCCTTTGGGGGCAGTCTCCATTTCAATGTCGGTCACAAAACCGTATTTGTAATCACCGGAGGTTACTTCCGACAGGATATCGTGCTGTTCTTTTTCCACTTGATGCTCCCTGATAAGATATGACGGCACAAAGGTAATGCTTTCAACTGTCTTACCCCTGTGACCCTGTTTACCAATAATAACAATTCAGGTAACGGATAGTTTGATTTACCGCTGCGAACGTGCCCGGAAAAAGAAGCGCTCTCTTCTCCGGTTGTTTATACGCATCCGTGAAAGGTTGGCGAAAGCTGTTTTGTGCAGTATGAGCAAGCATTGCCGTACACCCTTGTAGTGCATGTATTCACAAACTCACTCCAAGTCATTGTTTGGAAATTCCCGTTTAAAAGTCAGCATCTGTGATGATTAAAATATATTCGTGTGAGGCAGTTTTTCTCTGGTCATCCACACTGGATTGCCAATTGGACAATACTTTATAGTCTTTTCGAAGCGTGTCGCCATTAGCATTAGCAATTACCATATCATTACCAAACATTGTTGCTGGTTCAAATAAGTCTGTCTGAATACCACGTTTTGACCAATTTGCAATTCTTCTTTGCTCATTTACAGCAATAATTTGGTCTAAGGATGTCGAGTGAATTATATCCGTTCCGTCTATTATTACCGGGAAAGAAGACTGGTTGTCAATGTAATAGTCAATAAATGTTTCTTTTTCACAAGAGGTAAGGAATAAAGAAACCATAACCAAAACTATTAGTTTTCTGCATGTTGCAGTCATATTTCAATGCATAATATTGTAATACTGATAAATGATATGATTGCTCATGCCAAACGGTGAGTAAAAATTATGTGGTATGCCCCTGGGAAAAAACAATTCGCAAACCCATTCCATGTCTATATATATTTATGTAACGCATATTATGGGAAATATTTATTCATTAACATGTAGTCAATATTGCCAGCCTGAGAATGACAGCTTATACAAGCGCTTCCTTTATTTGAAGCAGGTTCGGCAACACTCCCGTCCGCGTTAATATAACCCCATACCCATCCCTTCGCGTCTGCGTCTGAACTCCCGGGATTTTTATAGAGCATTGCATATCGTCCAAGTGTGGTGGCGTTGTCAAACAATTCCTTAACAATCAATGAACCTTCCGGAAATGTCGCGCCAGTCATTATTTTACCGCTTGAATCCAGCATTGTAGCCGCAACAGCGTTATAACGCGTCCTCAGAAATGCTTGAGGGTGTCCGCTTCCTGAACTTGTGTTTAATAAGGAACTTGAATGCTTGAACCAGGTAAAACCGCTTGTTGCTTTAGCCATTTCATATAATTCTTTGTCTGTCCCTGCAGCCTGCTCATCCTTTTTACACGAACTAATTGTCAAAATACCTCCCAAAAAAAACATCAGAACGATAACTGCTACTAAGTTGCTTTTCATAATGAATTGTTTTAATTTATTATATATTTATTGAACAGTATTCTGTTTTTAAGGTTGTATATACCGTATTGAACTAAATCCCGCATTCGCGGGTAAGTATACTCATACTTGACAGGTTTGCGAATGCAAAGCTGTTTAGTATGAGTAATGCCGTACACCCCTGGATAGAAATTTTCTCGCAAACTCATTCCGTGTCGGTGTATAAGCAAATATACCCGATTCTTCCGATACTTCGGAATTTATTCACCTTAAAAATTTTGATTATGAGAAAGAAAACAGGTTTTACCATTGTGGAACAGGCAATTACGCTTCAGCAAATATGTCGTATGTACGGCATTACTCAGACTTGAAGGTTTTTGACAGCAGTGTGAAACAGTGTTGTTGAGAAGCATTAATACCTTACACTGCTCTAATGACCTTTTACTACAGACCCACAATGTGTCATTATAAACAGCTTTGCTTACGCAAATGATGCGCGGTAGACTTTGAAATGCAAATTTTGCAACCTGGAATAAGGCTACTTGCAGTATAAATTTTCTAATTATACTCATACTTGACAGGTTTGCGAATGAAAAGCTGTTTAGTATGAGTAATGCCGTACACCCCTTGATCGTATTTTTTTCGCAAACTCATTCCGTGTCGGTATACCTGCCATGCATTCTGAGGCCGTGGTAAATAAAGTTGCTTTAATTCAATGCCACATTATAAAAGCCGCCTTCACCATTCATAATCCATAAAGTATCATTTATAAATTCAATCCCGTCAGTAAATCCGTTACTAAGCATGCCTAATCCGATAAGTCTGTATGTTTTAACAGCTTTTAGATTAGTTGTATCAAATTTAAACAACAGATCGTAGTACAATATCCACAAATAACCATTGTAATAAGTGATGTCTGTGACACTTTTAAAATTTTCAATGGTTGTTATAATTGAACCATTAAAGTCAGTTTCAACAAGTTGAGATGCTTGTCCATTATTGGCGACAAACCAAATATTATTTCCATCATAACAGACACCTCGGAAATAACTATAATTTGGTAGACTAATCTCATTCTCAACAACACCCGAGGATGGATTATGCAGCACAATTTTCCCGTCTATTCCTCTGAGCATATAATTATTACTAAACCCGAGAGGGCCTACCTGAAAGGCCAATATTTGAGTTATGAAACCAGAGTTGTATATGTCGATTTCAGCAAGGGCATCTCCAGCATTAAAATGCGTAAAGCTACACCATAGTGTCTGACCAGTCCAGCAGATTCCGGAATGGTTAGAGCCAGAAACTACAAAAACGACATTTCCGACATTTATTTCTTGAACCCAATCATTAGGATTTATATTACCCGATTTCTCAAATATTAAATGCGCTCCATCCTCGTCTATAAATGTTATGGTATTATTATTAATTGAAAAATTGTAAGCATCATCCCCATCGAATAATATGGAATTTTGAACAACTTGATATGAGTCATTTAATAAATCTCTAAAGCCCAGATTGTCTTCTTCTAATTGGTAAAACTGATTGTCTGATGTGAATATCCAGAATTTTGTATCATTATACCATGAGATTCCGCCATAATCTACTAATTCCCATGTTCCAACTATACTATTACTGTCAGGTTTATTGTCGTCATCATCCTTTTTGCATGATGTAATTAAAATAGCAATACCTAATAAAAAGATCATTTTTCTCATGTTTATTAATATTTATGTGTGAATAATTTTAAAACTATATCACATCCGTCCAAAATAAATTAAAAAAAAAGTGGCTGGTTGAGGTACCACGATTGGCGGTACCTTTATGTTTTCCGGAACATAAACCAACCAGCCATGGTAAAGATAACTCTTTTTAGTCAACTAGTGAGACATCTACCCAGAGAAAAATTCAACAGCCTGGTAATCAAGTATGGAAGCGACAAAGCTTTGAAAGCTCCCTCAAAAACAGAAGCGGTCATAAAGAACTTGAGGGGGAGTTGGCACAATACAAGCGGATTGTGGCAGAGCAGTCATTGAAGATCACCGTTTTAACCGATGTCATCGAAAAAAAACTCTGAGGCCTGCCGAGAAGCGAGAACTTGTCACCTATGCTCATCACCAGCACAAGATGAGCATTCGGCAGGCCTGTGTGCTGTTTTCAATCAGCCAGAGCGTGTTTTATTATGAACCTCAACCAAACAATGACGGAGAGATTGTTGACCATCTGGCAAACCTGGCTGAGCTACACAAGAGCTGGGGGTTCAGGATGATGTATTACCATTTGCGTTTAATGGACTGGCCTTTCCGGATTAATTTGTTGTGCACAGATCTGTGATACTGCAATAAGCATTAACAGACAAAAAAGTAGCAGTTTCTTCATTATCCACTTTTCTGGGTGATTGTTGCAACTTAAGAGTCCAATGGTTAAGGCTAGTATGTATATCGTCAGGCTTGTCTTCATTTTTTATACTGAATCTTAGTGAAAATGCGAAGCAATTTTCGCTTATATTCAGTTATACCGATGACTCTTGGAACACTTTTTTCGCATTCCTGCGTTCTTTCGGTATAAATGTCCTATAACGTTCCGCAGCCACGCCAAGTGTCCGTCATGCGGGCTTTATCACGATCACCCGCAACATTTTATCTGCGTGGCGCTGCTGTTTCAAGTTGCTCTTTCATACGCTATTGGGCATGGGTGCTGTTATGTGGCGTTATTTGATTCTCCTTTAATTTCTTAAATAGAAATTCATAAATACCCCAAGATATCAATCCGGCAATTAATGTTGCAATCATATCCCTCCAATCCAGAATGCTTCTTGGCGAGAAATATTGAAGAAGTTCATAAACTATCAAACCAGGAGTGATAAGAAAGATAAGAATCCTTCCCAGTCTGCGTTTTGGGTTAATAATAGATAATTCAAAGAAAATTATCGCAATCGTTCCGGTTAAGTTTCCTATTGTGTCTGCAATCCAGTAATCAAAAATGTCATTTGAATAAATGTATGGCCTGTATATTCTTCTGCCAATCTCAGTTAGGAAAAACGTAAAAACAAATATCAAAAAGAATGCTATTCTTTTGTTGTCTATAATGAATATCCTGTTTTTGTCTATCATGCTTAAATGCAGTTTGTTAACTTTTCTTTGATTCTTTCTTCCTTAATATTGAATCTTACTGAAAATGCAAAGCAATTTTCAGTAAGATTCTTTATACCGAGGAGGCTGGAAACACATTTTTCGCATTCCTGTGTTCTTTCGGTATAGAAGAAAGTCAATTTTTTGATATTGCTCCCATAAGCCCAAAAACCAGTCAACTAATCTTATTAGAATTAATCATTATTATCTTTTTTATTCAATTGTATCCATTGTTGGACATTCACTCCGGAAACAATTATCCCGCCAACCGTTGCACCATGTTTGCCGGTTATAATCCCACCAATCATAAGAACAAGTCCAAAGGCTAAAATTAGTCCATGAATCAATTGACGTGTTTTTCTGTTTTTCATCTCGGTCAGTTTGAATTTATACTCATCCTTGACAGGTTTGTGAATGCAAAGCTATTTACAGTCTTGCTTTATTTGTTGCCACATAACGCCTGGCTGAAATGCCGTGTGGGCATTTGACGTCCCTTGGCCAGCGCGTGTTTGTTCATTTTTATATTTACCGTTTATCATATGCAGAAGACCCATATAATGTTTACCGCCAAACGATACGTCAAGTTTTTCTATTTCCTGTCATAGGTTAAATTTACAACTCCTGTTTCAAATCTTTCAACACTTTTCAAAGTCCAGGTTGTTTCTTTTGAAATGTCTTGAAACAGCCGAATACCTTCTCCAATTGTGGTCGGAATTAGTGTCAAAATCATGCTATCCAATAGGTCGTTGTCAAGGAATGATGCAATGAGCTGTCCACCGCCAATGAGCCAAATATCCTTTTTATTTCTTTTCTTCAAGTCATTTACAAGATCTTTTAAGTTATTCGAAACGATAAATGTGTCAGGGGTGGTTGATTTGAAAGCTTTGTCAGTTGTCACCACGTAAGACTTCAAACCAGCGTATGGCCAATCCACTCCAAAGCCAAGTATTTCCTTGTAAGTATTCTTGCCCATTATAGTTGCGCCGATAGTGCTTAAAAATTGTTCGTAACCGTAGTCAATATGATTAGGGTTTGGTAAGGCATACAACCAGTCTAAACTGCCGTCCATTCGGGCAATTTTACCGTCAAGTGAAGTCGCTATGTAAAGTATGGTCTTGCTCATCTTTTAAACTTTAAAAGATTATATTGTCACCCAGCCTGAAGTAAAACCCGTGTAGCCAGTGGTTGTTTTTATGTTTTCAAAATAATACAATCGAATTTCACTCATATTTCAAGGAATTATTTTTTCTTAATTCTTTCATTAATTATCTTTCACACAACGCACTGAATGTCCCCGATTCAGCCCTTCGTAATTAATAGTAGTTTTTAGTAGGACTTCTTTATGGTAATAAGTGAAAGTAACCACCCAAATGTAACCTGCATAAAGCTGAGAAGATGTCCAGAACATTGTATGTCCATTTTTGAAATATGGCGGAAAACCAGCAGGTAAAACTCTGAAACCAAGGCTATCAGTTGAAACCGATATTGGGAAAGTTTCAGGATACAACCAAAAGTCAGCCGATTTTAAATTCAACGCTGCTTTTTCTGCACCACCGGCAATGGCTATTAAAGTATCCCATTCTTCCTTGCCAGATAAATGCCACCCTGGTGGGCATGCACATAAGGCAGTTTGGTGGTCGTAAAAGTGCCCATAAGTTTCGCTTTTAAAAGACGTGATCCTAAAACTATCTGGCATGAATCTTAAATTTTCAGCCATCCAAATTTGGTTGCCTATTTTTATGGTATTGTAAATTTGTCCATCTCGTGGGTCAGTAAATGGATTGTAACGAAGGGTGTTCAAACGAATGATTTCTTTAACATATTCCGTTGGCGTAATGTTGCTGTCCGCTATATCAGGCTTGTTCTTTCCTAAAGCCGTTAAAATTTCATTAGCATAAGTGATGCTTTCCCTGAAAGAGTTGAAAAAATAAACCAATGAATCCGGTTTTAGTCGCTCGTAGGTTTCTTCACTTAAGCTAAAAGCGTGGGCATATAAAGGATAACTCGAAATGATACCGAAGTCTCGTGATTTAAACTCAAAGGGATACTTAGAAATAAGTTTTTCTGCAGAATACCCGTAGCTTGCTTCGTATTCTTGTTGCTTTTCAAAAAAAACATAGAAATGTTCATTGGGCACCCGTTCATATTTCCATTGGTTATCTTTTACCGAATATGAATATTTTTCGCTTTGCTCAGGATAAGCAAAGAACTTAATTTGATAGTCTTGGCCCAATACAGGCATAACATAAAATATCAAACTAAGCAACAGAAGGTTTGTCTTAAGTATAACAGAATTTACTAAATGACATCCTCTCATGACATGTAAAGCATTAGTTTTCAATAATTTTATCAAATTTATCGAAAGTTTTATTCTTCATCTTGGGTGGGTGTGCTCTGCCAAATAAATTTGTAACCTGAATTAATTATTTTCCATTCATAGTCTCTTTTCAGATTTATAGTTGGATAAGAATTAAAAATAACTATTCCCACAGTAATAATCAAAAAGAATCCGATTGACCATAGTATACCAGAAACTAATTTTGGTATCCGTTTAATAATTGACAGACGCAATAAAGTATAAGTCAATAAAAACCAAAAAGAAAAATTGATTAATATATCAGCCAATCCTTCAAGCAAGAAGAATTGTAAAGCTCCTGATGTTTGCCAACCTTCACCAACAAAAGCAAAAGGGAAACCCCAATAAAATGTTTGTCTGGCATCAACAGGCAATATATACCACCATTTGGTAACCACCACAAATGAAATGATAGTAAGAGGCATAATGAATTTTATTGCTAGTTGCTTCATTTTGATTTTGGTCTGCTTACCATTGGCTATAACGTTTGACGCTAAACCCCGTGTGGGCATCGACGTCAATTGGCCAGCGAGTGTTAGTTTATTTATTTTTGTTTATTGTTTGTCACGTGGAGTACGCCCACATGGGGTTTAGCGTTTGTTGCACTAAATCCCGCCGGAGCCCGAAGAACGGGCCAGGCGGGATAGCTTTTTTTATGAAAACATAGTATAAGAGATTATCCCTAAAACCTTATATTATGAAAAACACAATCAAAGCTAAGAAAAAAGTCGTTCACTATTGTGGAACAGGCATGTCATCAGGTCCATGGCTTCAGCAAGCTGTGGGAAGAACTTCAGGATAAGATCACTCTTTCGGGTCATTCTTCCAGCACCCTGAACAACTACGGACGAAAGCTGGCCCAGCTGAGTCTTCATTTTGGTAAACTTCCCCAGCATATTACGGAAAAGGAAGTAAACCGTTACCTTGTTTCCCTGGCCAGAAAGTCCAGGGTTCCCTCGCTGAGTGATTTCAAGTTCTCCGTGTACGGATTGCGATATTGCTACCGGCTTCTGGGCATGAGTGACAAAGCTGTCCGCCTGCCTTCGATCAAACGGGAGAAGAAATTACCCGTGGTACTGAACCGGTCTGAATGTAAAGCCTTGTTTAAAGCCCCGGAACTTCTCAAACACCGTATCTTATTGTCATTAATGTACTCCGCAGGGCTTCGCGCCCGGGAAGTCAGCCGCCTGGAGATTAAGGACATTGACTCGGAAAGGATGATGATCCATATCCGGCAAAGCAAATACAACAAGGACCGCTACGTGCCTCTTTCCCCACTCATCCTTGAAGGACTGAGAAAGTATTATCATGCCTGCCAGCCGGTACAGTACCTGTTTAACGGTAATGAACCGGGTACACCATTGAGTGTCCGGGGGATGCAATGGGCTTTGCGCGAAGCCGTTAAAAAATGTAAACTGCAGAAAGGAATCACCCTTCATATACCGACACGGAATGGGATTGCGAAAAATAAACATTCCAGCGGTGTACGGCATTACTCATACTAAACAGCTTTGCATTCGCAAACCTGTCAAGTATGAGTATACCTTGCGGCACAGCTATGCAACCCATCTGTTGGAACAGGGTATGGATATTGTAACGATCAAAGAACTCCTGGGTCACGAACGTATAGAAACTACACTGGTATACCTGCACGTTGCCAAACCCAACCGGAGCAATGTGTTCAGTCCGTTTGACAAGCTTTACTCCTGAAAGTGAAGCCGGCCTTTGAGCTGGCTGAGGTCATTGAACGTTTCGGTAACAGTTATTCAGAGTCCTTTAAGCCCAATACGTATGTCCAGCGGGTTCTTAATGCCATAAAACTCTGTCGTACTTCAGCCCTGGGAGGCCATGTTGACTGTTGTGAAGAGTGCGGACATATCAGGATATCTTATAACAGCTGCCGGAACCGACACTGTCCCAAATGCCAGAATACCCAACGTGAAGCATGGATAGCTGACCGCAACCAGCAATTGCTCCCGGTGAACTATTTCCATGTGGTATTTACTGTCCCTGACAAGCTGAACCGCTTGTTCCTGTTGAACCCGCCGGTAAGGTACAACCTGCTTTTCCGCTCGGCATGGGATACGATGGCTCAATTTTTCCTGACCAAATTGCAGGCTGAATCAGGAATGACTGCAGTATTGCATACCTGGGGGCAAAATCTGTCGCTCCATCCGCATCTTCATTGTATTGTTCCCGGTGGTGGTATTTCTGTTACCGGGAACTGGAAACAGGTGAACATTTCAAAGAACGGCAAAGTATACTTATTACCGGTTGAACAACTTTCAGCCGTTTTCAGAGGCAAGTTCATGGAAAGGCTGCAACAGCAGATGCCTGTTGATCCGAACCTGAAACGGGAACTATACAAAAACAACTGGGTGGTGTACACCAAAGAGCCCTTTGCCGGACCTGAAGCCATCGTGGAATACCTCGGCCGGTATTCTCACAAAGTTGCCATAAGCAATCACCGTATCCTGGGAATTGATAACAAAGGCGTCAGCTACCGTTGGCTGGATTACCGTGATAACAAACAGAAAATCATGCATCTTGAAGGCAGGGAGTTCCTGCGCAGGTTCTCTCAGCATATTCTTCCCAAAGGCTTTGTTCGTATCCGTTACTTCGGTATTCTTTCTTCCACCCGCAAAAACAACCTGCAACAGTTGCAGCTGACTCTTGGGATGATCATCAAAGAAACAGGGTCCAGAGACTGGAAAGAGATCTGCAGAACCCGGCTCAACTATGACCCCGACCTTTGTCCTCACTGTGGCAAAGGGAAAATGATCACTTTGAAGTCCATAGACCGGACCCGGAACCGTATTACCATTATCTCAGGTGACTCGGTTTTTCACTGCTCCGAAAGTCACTTTCATGCTATCTCAATCTTCCTTTTCAGGCTTGTTCCACATCAGAATTTCAAAGAACGGGTTTATAATTTTCGTTAATCAAGCTTCTTTTTTTCCTTAATCCCCATAATCAAATCAGTACTGGCGGGCTTTTCCCGAATTCTCGGGACAGGCTGTGCAACACGGCTTCATGTTGGGTCATGAGGCATGACCACACGAAGCCTTACTTATTGTTACTCTTGTTAATCAAATTAACGATAACTTTTACTATTGTTTCTTTTTCTTCGGGCATGCTGACCGCAATCATTAAAGTTAGCGCGACTAATGCATTATCAGCAATCCGTTTTTTACCCCAATCATCATACAAGATTTCGTTCCGTTCAAGAAAAAATAAAAATAGAAACGCTGCTATACGCTTATTGCCGTCTACAAAAGAATGATTCTTAGTGATCAAGTACAAAAGATTTGCAGCCTTTTCTTCAATGCTGGGATAGAGGTCTTTCCCGTCAAACGTTTGGTAAATTGTGGATATCGAACTCCTAAATGACTTATCTTTCTCCCTTCCAAACAATTCGCTGTTCCCATATTTTTGACGTACCAATTGAATCTGGCGAATGGCCTCTTCATAATGCAATTGATAAGTTTCTTTCCCGGAAGTATCCTGGATTTGTAGACTCTGATAATCATATTGATCCAGAAGATCCAGCGCATAAGCGTAATCGGCTATTATTTGCAATAATCCAATACTCTCGCTGTCCGACAGAATCTTTTGATTTAATACCTCACCAAGTATCTTAACCGATCTCTGAAGCTCCTTAAGTTGTTCATTTTGTTGAGTCAATCGTTTTTCATTGATTGAATATCCTCTTATAAGATAATCTTTTAAAACCCCGTTGGCCCATATTCTAAAATCGGTTCCCCTTTGCGACTTAATCCGGTAACCAAGTGAAATAATAACATCAAGGTTAAAATATTCGATACTCCTTGAAATTTTTCTTCCCCCTTCAGTTTGAACTGTTGCAAAATTTGCAACAGTTGCACCCCTTTTCAGTTCGCCTTCTTTAAAAATGTTATTTATATGCCTGGATATTACCGATTTATCACGCTGAAAGAGATCTTTGAGTTGATTTAAACTCAACCAAACAGTATCACCATCCAGCATAACTGATATTTCAGTATTTCCTCCCTCAAGCTTATAAATCTCTATCGATGAATTGTTCATTTTAGGCTTTTCTCGAATGACCAATTTTTTTTGGATGCTATTTTAATGCACAGTAACGTTTGCGTGTGTGAAACGTTGGGGATTGCGGGCTTCGTTCCTATCCGCCGACACAAAAGTTTGAGCGGGCTACAACGCTTGAATACCCACTGAAACCCTTATGGCATATAGCCTTTGTTGCACTAAATCCCGCCCGCCCGGCAGAACCGGGAGGGACGGGATAGCTTTTTTCTTAAATCATAGTATAAAGGAGTATTTACCATTAAACCCTTTACTATGAAAGCACAAGCAAAATTAAGAAAAAAGTCGTTCACTATTGTGGAATAAGCTTGTCATGAGATCCATGGCTTCAGCAATCTGTGGGAAGAACTTCAGGATAAGATCACTCTTTCGGGTCATTCTTCCAGCACCCTGAACAACTACGGACGAAAGCTGGCACAGGTAAGTCTGCATTTCGGTAAACTGCCGCAACACATCTCCGAAAAGGAAATTAACCGTTACCTTGTTTCCCTGGCCAGAAAGTCCAGGGTTCCCTCGCTGAGTGATTTCAAGTTCTCCGTGTACGGATTGCGATATTGCTACAGACTCCTGGGAATGAATGATAAAGCCGTCAAGCTTCCCCCCATCAAACGGGAAAAAAAATTACCCATGGTACTGAACCGGTCTGAATGTAAAGCCTTGTTTAAAGCTCCGGAACTTCTCAAACACCGTATCTTATTGTCATTAATGTACTCCGCAGGGCTTCGCGCCCGGGAAGTCAGCCGCCTGGAGATTAAGGACATTGACTCGGAAAGGATGATGATCCATATCCGGCAAAGCAAATACAACAAGGACCGCTACGTGCCTCTTTCCCCACTCATCCTTGAAGGACTGAGAAAGTATTATCATGCCTGCCAGCCGGTACAGTACCTGTTTAACGGTAATGAACCGGGTACACCATTGAGTGTCCGGGGGATGCAATGGGCTTTGCGCGAAGCCGTTAAAAAATGTAAACTGCAGAAAGGAATCACCCTTCATATACCGACACGGAATGGGATTGCGAAAAATAAACATTCCAGCGGTGTACGGCATTACTCATACTAAACAGCTTTGCATTCGCAAACCTGTCAAGTATGAGTATACCTTGCGGCACAGCTATGCAACCCATCTGTTGGAACAGGGTATGGATATTGTAACGATCAAAGAACTCCTGGGTCACGAACGTATAGAAACTACACTGGTATACCTGCACGTTGCCAAACCCAACCGGAGCAATGTGTTCAGTCCGTTTGACAAGCTTTACTCCTGAAAGTGAAGCCGGCCTTTGAGCTGGCTGAGGTCATTGAACGTTTCGGTAACAGTTATTCAGAGTCCTTTAAGCCCAATACGTATGTCCAGCGGGTTCTTAATGCCATAAAACTCTGTCGTACTTCAGCCCTGGGAGGCCATGTTGACTGTTGTGAAGAGTGCGGACATATCAGGATATCTTATAACAGCTGCCGGAACCGACACTGTCCCAAATGCCAGAATACCCAACGTGAAGCATGGATAGCTGACCGCAACCAGCAATTGCTCCCGGTGAACTATTTCCATGTGGTATTTACTGTCCCTGACAAGCTGAACCGCTTGTTCCTGTTGAACCCGCCGGTAAGGTACAACCTGCTTTTCCGCTCGGCATGGGATACGATGGCTCAATTTTTCCTGACCAAATTGCAGGCTGAATCAGGAATGACTGCAGTATTGCATACCTGGGGGCAAAATCTGTCGCTCCATCCGCATCTTCATTGTATTGTTCCCGGTGGTGGTATTTCTGTTACCGGGAACTGGAAACAGGTGAACATTTCAAAGAACGGCAAAGTATACTTATTACCGGTTGAACAACTTTCAGCCGTTTTCAGAGGCAAGTTCATGGAAAGGCTGCAACAGCAGATGCCTGTTGATCCGAACCTGAAACGGGAACTATACAAAAACAACTGGGTGGTGTACACCAAAGAGCCCTTTGCCGGACCTGAAGCCATCGTGGAATACCTCGGCCGGTATTCTCACAAAGTTGCCATAAGCAATCACCGTATCCTGGGAATTGATAACAAAGGCGTCAGCTACCGTTGGCTGGATTACCGTGATAACAAACAGAAAATCATGCATCTTGAAGGCAGGGAGTTCCTGCGCAGGTTCTCTCAGCATATTCTTCCCAAAGGCTTTGTTCGTATCCGTTACTTCGGTATTCTTTCTTCCACCCGCAAAAACAACCTGCAACAGTTGCAGCTGACTCTTGGGATGATCATCAAAGAAACAGGGTCCAGAGACTGGAAAGAGATCTGCAGAACCCGGCTCAACTATGACCCCGACCTTTGTCCTCACTGTGGCAAAGGGAAAATGATCACTTTGAAGTCCATAGACCGGACCCGGAACCGTATTACCATTATCTCAGGTGACTCGGTTTTTCACTGCTCCGAAAGTCACTTTCATGCAATCTCAATCTTCCTTTTCAGGCTTGTTCCACATCAGAATTTCAAAGAACGGGTTTATAATTTTCGTTAATCAAGCTTCTTTTTTCCCTTAATCCCCATAATCAAATCAGTACTGGCGGGCTTTTCCCGAATTTTCGGGACAGGCTGTGCAACACGGCTTTATGTTGGGTCATGAGGCATGACCACACGAAGCCTTACTTATTAGCGGTTGTTTTTCCTTTCCTGTATTTCTTCCTTCAAAATATCATTAATCGATTGTTTTGACCCTTTCAGTAAATACACTTTTGTCCCATATTCTCTTGCATATTTCTTTTTAATTTCTCCTACCAAGCTGATTTCGTCAAAAAGCGGCATTTCCTTTTCTCTGTTTACATCTGAATCGGTATTTTCTTTCACTAAAATCACATTCTTAATTTTCATTTTGTCCAATGGGTACCAGCTGATATAGTCGGCATTCATAGAAACAGCTTGGGAGTGTTTTTGATTTGAATAGAAATTGATTGCGCCAGCCTCTCCATAATTATCGCAGTGTATTAATGTGTTCTCTTTATCAGGAATACTCTCAAAAGCTAAATCTACTATGCTTGCTAGCTCGCTCCAGCCCAACATATCAGCAAAATCTTGTGGCAAGGCATGGTCTTTCCCGTCTTCCCACCTAAGTAAACCAATTTGCTTAAATCTGTCAGTATTCTCCACAATCTTATCGGGTGATAATACAGGTAAAACAAAAATTAACATTGGCAACATAATCAATATTGGAATCAGAACTGCCAGGAATCGAATATTTCTTAGCCAGCCCTTCGCAAGTAATGTCTCTAAATACACCGAGCCAAAAGCGAGTAAAATTGGGTATAATCCAATTGCATAATATCCCTTTGCTTTGAAAAAGGTAAAGATTGCAATTGTGAAAATGTAAGACCAAAAAAAGACTTGATATTTCCTGAATGGTGCATATCTAAAAAATGATATAAATGATAGAATCAAAACAAACAAAGACCCCATAAAGAAGAGCAGTTGTTCCTTCAAGAAATCAAGACGATTTACATTTACTAGTTGTGTTTCGGCAAGTGTTTTTAAATGGCGGAAAACAGGAAATTCATTTTTATACTGCCAAAATAAATTGGGAGACACAATTATCAGTGCAACCAGCAAGGATAGATATAGTTGTTTATTGAGAAATATCTTTCGATGACTAGTAATCAATAAAGCTGGTAATAACCCGAGCAGCAGAAATGTTATGTTATACTTGTTTAAAAAGCCAATGGCAAATGTAAGTGATGCCAGATACAGCCAATTGTTGTTTTCCGAATTAATAAATTTAATAATGGTAAAAAATAATACCGTCCATAATAGAAACTCTAATGAATTGGGTTGATAGAGTGTGTTTACACGTAACAATACAGAAAATATAACACAAGTAGAACCTAATATCATAGCAAACAAATTCCCTTTTAGTTCTTCAATTGTTTTCCAGACAATCACCATTGTTAAAACGCCAAATAATGCCGGAAAGAATTTTATTAAAAAAACAGAATTACCCAGATGAAGAATAAGGTAGGATATCCAAGCAGTTACTGGAGGAACTGATAAGTAACCCCAGGCTAAATGCTTTCCAAGGTCAAGATGTAAATATTCATCCCGATGCAATTCATAACCTGCATCAATGGCGAAATATTGAATTATAAATTTCAATAAAATAAAAAACCATAGTATAATTGTCTTTTTTGTCATAATCAAAATTTTAAATAACCGCTAACGGTTGAGTGTAGCAGCAGTAAGGGATTGCGGGCTTCTTACCTGTCAACCTACACCGAAGTTTGTGCGGGGCAGAATGCTTGAATTGCCACTGAAACCCTTATTGCTGCTACACTTTGTTATGTGGCGTTTTTCTTCATTTCCATTATTCTTTCTTAATTTGATTGCCCTCTGCCTCTGCAAGACGGCTTCTAATGTCATTAATTACAAAAAGCATAAAAGGCATAACATTTTTGCATAATATTTCTGCTTTGTCTAAAAATTCACGTGCTTTATTAAAATTTGATTCTTTTACTTCGATTTGAGCAAGCATTGTCAATGTCGTAATTAGCTGAGGGGACTCGTTATCTTCTCCAATTAAAGTAATTACGTATTCATAGGCTTTGCGTTCTTCAACTTTGTTATCCATAAAACCATAAACTTGTGCTTTAGAAGCCCAACAATCAGCTAATGCATCTTTAGTTTGTAATGATTCGGAAAGTTTAATAGCTCTATCGAAAGTTTCAAGTGCCAATTCATATTTCTTTAAACCTTCATATGCTTGTGCTTTTTTAATAATAAGCTTTAATTTTTCATTGGGCTTTATAGCTTCATATATAAGCTTCTCAATAATTGACAATGAATACTCTTCATACTGAAGTAATTCATCATCATCTTTTAAAATTTTTGCTAAATCACTTAAAGTTTTAAGAACATCTAATTTTTGAGAGTCAGTTGTGGATTTTCTTGATAGTAAAACCAATAAAATTTGTTTTGCACTATCGTGTTCACCCAATTCTAATAACTTCATTGCATATCTAAAATAGAACCAACTTTGTTTGTGCTCGTCTTTAACCAAGGATACTTTAAGAAAAGCTGATTTGAAATATTTTTCAGATTCCGTTCTTGCCCCTCTTTTGTCTAAAAGTTCAGCACAAGCCATGATACATTTAGCTGCCATGTAATGATTTCGCAGTTTGGTGAAGATTTTTTCTGCATTAATTAAATCTTGAACACCTTGCTCAAAATCGTCTCTCATTATTTGCATTTCTCCTCTTTCAAGATAAATCTTGCCGAGGTCATACTCCCATGATTTACCAAGTTGTTTATAAAGAGAGAGAGCAAGGGAGTACTCCGAAATAGCGTTATCAAATTGATTATATCCAAAAATGTCTGCACGTAATGTGTGACAAGCTGCATACCCAGAAATTGTATTCTCGTTATTATTATCTTTACTTGTAATTTGTAGGTTCGTAAAAGCATCATAGGCTTGTTTTACATAGCCTAATTGAATATCAATTGGTTCTTTAATGGATTTGCTCAACAGACTCATTGACAAATAGGTCCATGCCTCAATGTCTTTTTCTCCTTTTTCTTTGGAATATTCTATTGAGGCGTTTTGAAACCCTCTTGCTTGGTCAATATTTCCTTTTAGCCTATGGATTTCTCCTAGAATTTGAAGCACGCGCCCTTTTTGATTTCCTAGATTTACTTTCTTTGATTCATTTAAGCAATCATTGGCAATTTTCAGTGGGTTTTCTAAGTCGTGTCTATCATCTCTTACCATTGACAATGCAATTTCTAGATTAGCACGAATCGTCAATTTCTTATCGTCCGTGTTTAATGAAAAATCACGAATAGTTTTCCAAATTCTGGTTGATTGAGTAAAATTTCCTTTTCTGGTTGCTTTTCTGGCAAGTTCAATTTTGTCTTTAATTTCATCAGGTATAATAGAATCTGAATCATTCTGTATGCTATTATTGTCCTGCTGATTAATGTCAGTCAAGTTTTTATTTGTTTTTCCCCCATTTCCAATAATTGATTGAATGTTTTTATGTATTAAATCAATTTTATTCTCAGTCCTTGTGGTGATTTCTGAAATATTGGATAGATTATTTTGAATGTCAGTAATATTTAATCTCTAACCTGGACAAGCTACACGTATTATATTATTCGTAGGTTATCCCAAGTTTTTCAATGATTTTTCGCGAATACTCGGTAATTTCATTCATATACCATGAATCATTAATTCGGATCTTTCTCACG